>ERZ773073.871-NODE-871-length-14995-cov-21.164793_pt1 | contig 14995 bp, 9 predicted proteins | sample MGYA00580616_ERZ773073 | MGnify/ENA primary metagenome ERZ773073 (study PRJEB29015, sample SAMEA2737960) | human oral metagenome | biome: human oral; feature: human-associated habitat; material: dental | place: China | collected 2131 ...
AGCGGCCCGCGGGCCCCGGGCCGGCGCGGCGCACCTGCTCGCGGGGGAGCTGCGCGGCTTCGCGACCCGCCCCTTCCAGACGGTGGACGCGACGGGCCGGGAGACGGACCTGCCCGAGGCGAGCGAGCAATGGCGGTATCTGCGGACGCAGGACGACGCGACCGACGGGTCCGTCGACGGGCTCCTGCTGGACAGAGCGCCCGCTCTGGGGCTCACTCAGGCCGTGGACGCCTCCTCCGTTCGCGCCCCGGTCCGTCTCCGCCAGACCGGGACGGGGCGCGCCCCCCTGGAGTGGAGCTTCGAGGAGAGGGTCGGGGCCGTCCTGGCGAACCTCCCCGACGACTACCGCACCGGCGCCCTGCTCGACGACCTGCGCGACGAGGTCGCGCGGTGCGCCCACTGGACGGGTCTGGGCCGCCTCGACGACCGGATGGTTCTTCTCCTGGTCGGCGTCGTCGTCGAGCAGGCGCAGAGACGCGGGTGGCGGGGCGCCGGCCCGATCGACCGGGAGGAGCGCCGGACCCTCGTCAATTGGCTCATCGCCGTCCACAGCCGCGTCAGTCGGAGGATCGCCGAGGCGTCCTGGAACTCCGTCTTGTGCCATGGGCGGTGGAACGGGCGGCCGGAGGGCGTGGGGGACATGGTCGACCTGAGGGCGCAGCGGGATCCCGACGCCTGGGCGGACGACCGCCTCATGAGCGAGATCGGTCGTGTCGCCTGGAGGAGGCTGCACCGCGGGGAGTACCTGCACGACCCTGTCAGGGACGATCTGACGGCCCTGTCCCGGGACTTCGGGCATTGGCTGAACGACGCCGCCCACTTCGTCGTCGAGCACGACGTCGAACACGACGAACCGGGCCGGTCCCGGACCGCCGGCCCCCGATCGGCCGCCGACGCCCTCAGCGCGATCGAACGCGGCCTGTGCGCGCCCGTCGAGCAGAGCACCGGCCTGGGCAGGGGGGCTCTCACCGACTACCTCGTGGCCGTGCGGCGCTGCCGGTCCGCCGCGGAGCCCGGGGCCGGTGACATCGGGGCGCTGAGGGCCGCCCGCACGGGGATCGAGAAGATGCTGCGGCGCTGGCGCCGCGAGGGAGTGATGAGGATGATCGGCATGGACCTGACGGTCGAGGACGTCGTCGCGGCGCTCAACGACCTCGAGGTCCCGGAGGCCGGGGAGGCCGGGGAGGAGGCCCGCCATGAGTCCTGAGACGGGGCTGGGAGGGTCCGGGGCCCGCGCGGAGCCGGACCTCGTCCGCCTTCACCTGACCGACTCCGCCCTGGTCATCGCCCCGGGCGGCGGCGAGCTCCGGGAGGACCTGGTGCGCCCCGCCCTACCCGTGGACGGCGGCGAGATCGTGTGCGACCCGGGGATCGCCGACCCGGCGGGGGCGGGGCGCATGAGCGCCCGTCTCCTGGACGGGAGGGTGCCCGAGTGGGTCGGCCTGATCTACGGGCCCGAGGTCGCCCGCGCCGCCGGGCAGATGCTGGACCGGACGGCCGGGCCGGAGTCCGACGGCGCCGTCGGACTGACGCGGACGGTGCGCAGCACCTGGTTCACCCGCCCCTCCCGGACCGCCTGGATCTTCCTGCGCCTAGCCCAGGGGCTGTGGATCCGCCGCTACTGGCCGAGCCCGGCCGACGGGTCGGCTCTCGCGATCGACCCCTTCCTTCTGGACCTGGAGCTGGGCGCGCTCATGCGGATGGAGCCGGTGCCCGTCTGCTTCGGCAGCGATGCCATGGAGTCGCTGGTCTACGGTCCTCACCGGGACCGGATCCGCGGGGCGGCCGAGCACCTGCGCGACCACGGCGCGGAGGACATCCTCGTGCGGAAACTGCATGTTCTGCTGCGGCGCGCGCTGTCCTGGCTGATCGAGCGGATCGAGGACGATGAGGGCGATGAGGACAATGAGGGTGACGACGGGGACGGCCCGGGCGCCGGGGACGAGATCGATGCCCTGTGGGCCCTGTACGACGATCTCGGGGGGCTGCCCCAGGCCGTGAAGCAGTTCTACTTCGCCCCGGTAATGCGGGAGCCGCGCGCGCGGCGTGCGTGCGTCCAGCCGGAGGACGTATGGGAGGGCGGATCCCTCGTGCGCCACGGCACTGATGCCTTGGACTGGTCTCAGAACTTCTGCGGTCTTCTCGCCACCGACAACGACGCCGTGCGGTGGGTCGTGGCCCCCGTCCGCGACGGCGGATTCAGGCTCGACGTCTCAGTGGCCGTGGCCGATCGGATCGCCCACGATATCGACGGCGCCAGGGCCCTCGCCCGGGTCCCGATTCCGGGTTTCCTGCCCGTGCTCGTCGAGCTGAGGCCCGATGAGGCCGGGGCGCGTCTGACGGGATGGGCGGCGGTGACGGCCGATGAGATGCGGGCCATTGACGTCGTTGACGTGGTGAGCGTGCCGGGCGCGAGGGCTCCGCTGCGCGGGCCGGCGCGCGAGCGGATGCGGGAGCTTCAGGACGGGGCGACGCGCTGGGCGCGCCGGAGGAGCCGGTCCGTGCGGCAACAGGTGGAGGCGCCGGATGTGCAGTCCTGGGATCTTCTGGTCCCCAGGACGATCCCGGCGGGCTTGGATCTGAGCATGCCCTGGGCGGCCGAGGTGGCGGCCGCCCAGGGCATCGTCATGCGGCCGTAGGGCGGTGCCTGTCAATGAGAACGACGCCGGCGGTCTCCGTCCGGCGGTGCTCTAGAGCGCAGTGAATCGTTCGGTTCGGATCTAATTCTTCTCCGCTCATCGGTGCGATTGCATATGAGTAGTTAAAATTTCTTGTCGGCCTCGTCCGCGGGAAGTCCTCGGGCGAAGGCACGGATGCTGCGCAGCAGGCGCTCCGCCTCGACCGAGGACGGGGCGTGACTGAGCTCGCTCAACTCGGCGAATAGCCCCTCCGCCTCGGTCAATTGCTTTTTGGTCTGAACCTGTCGTTCCTTCAATTCCTCGATCTCTTTTTTCTTCCGGCTGACGGCGTCTTCGAGCCTCTCGAACTCTTTCTGAGCACGATCTCGCTCAGCCCTGGCCTCGCGCTCCTCCGTCGTCAATCGGGCGCATTCGGTGCTGAGCTCGGTGACCTCCTGCCTCATCGAGGCCAGCGTTTTCTTCTTCTCCTTGATAGAATCAAGAACATCAGTCCTCTGCTTTTGCGTGTCGGCGATGTTCTGATTCAGCCGTGCCACACGATTCCGCTCGGCGGTCAGATCAACGTCGCTGAGTTCTTCGGCCGCGTTCCGCAACCGAATCTCCTCCTCCCGTAGAGCGAGAAGATCGGAGTACTTTCCCTTGACGTCATCGGCCCGGAAGACCGCTACTCGCCCCTCTAGCTCGGCGATCTTCGCCCTGATATCCAGCTCCGAAGCCCTCGTATCATCCAGAATGAGACCGAGGCCCTCCAAACGCTGTTGCAGATTTCGGAGCCGCTGGACGTTGCGTCCGGCCGCCTCGGAGGCGTCGTCAAGAAGGAGCTCTCGAGCCGGTCCGTAGGTGGGCAGCGACTTGGAGTCCGCGATGGCGAGTTGGAGCAGGGCGTCAGTGCAGGCGTTGGGGTTCTCGTGGAAGTGTCGGACGGCGCGCAGCTGCGCTTGCCCGCTGAGCCTCGCCCAGGCGTTCTTCCAGGAGTCGGAGGATTGTGCCTCGGTGATGAGCGGGAGCCATGCTGTCCAGGGGACCGGGTTCATGGAGGAGGCGAGCTCGGTCAGGAAGTCACTCAACATCATGGGCGCTCATCATCCCCTGTTCAGGCCAAAACGGCGAAGCAGGTCCTTCTCGCCGATGATGTCCTTGAGTTTCCGACTAATAGCGTTCAGCCTGCCAGAGTCGTGCTTCAGGGTGGACTGAAGATCACTGGTGAACCTCGTCAAGTCTTCTGCCATGGTGCGGAGCTGCTCAAGGCGATCCTCGAGATCGCGTATCTGTGTGCGGACTTCTTGCAGATGAGTCTGCTCCTGGTCCCATTCGCGCTGCACCTCAGCAAGTTCCTTCTCGGCGTTGAGCCTGTCTTTGCGTGCCTGTCGAATCGTATCCTCGAGTTCATTTTTTTCGACTCTCAATGACTCTGTTTCGTCGACAAGGTGTTGATGCTCGGCTCGTCGTTCGTCCCAATCGCGACTGAGCAGACTCTCTCTGTAGGTACGCAGTCGGTGAATATTTTCCTCAAGACTGCGCCGCTCCGCGAACTCGGGATTATGAGCGATCTCCTCTCTCAAACGTTGCGCCTCGCTGCGGAGTTCCTCGATCGCAGTGTAATCTTTGAGCACCAAGAGGGCCTGCACATCACTCTCGGCTATTCTTTTGAGCTCACTGAGCCGTTCGAGTTGTCTGTCCGTCGCATCAGCCGCATCGTCGAGAGCCGATTCAAGAATCGGGTCGTCGGAATCCGTCGGTGTGTCGCGCATGATGCTGCGCAGGACATGGTCGGACAGAGGTCCGGCATCCTTGCGGAGAAGAGTGATGAGAGCCTTGCGATCGGCGGAATCGAGACTCGTCCAGGCTTCGCACCACTGCCCGGGCTCCTTGTGCGCGGCGAGAACGAGGGCGAACCATTCGTCCCAGTCCAGCGTTATCTGGGATCGCGCGAACTGCGCGAGCATCGTCTGAAGAGTCATTATTTCATCTTTCCGGTCATGTAGTAGTGGAGGTTCTGATGTGAACAGCGGATGACTCTGATCCGCCGTCCACGGCGGCCTTGGCCTCGACGATCTGCCGCGGGGTTCTGATCTTGAGGGGAGGATGTGTCGGCTCTTCGCGAAAGCTGAGTCCTCCCGTATGAGGCCGGCGCGGTCTGTGGAGTTGCTCCTGCGCATCGACGAGTCCATCTCCGGTGCTGCCAACGATGACGAGGTGCAGCATTCCCTCGGTATCCGCACTGAGTGTGACCTCGACATTCTTCAATGCGTCTCCCGAGCTGGACAGCTCGCGATTCCAGGTCTGGATGTAGGGACTTCTCAGATCATCAAAGACGACGACCTGTTGGGTGAAGTCATTATTGGCATCGATATCGAGCTCGCCGAAGCCGAATTCCTTGAGACTCACCGTCGCCGGAAGACTCGCCCCCCTGGTCAGGAGCGGGGAGACGATGCAATTGTAGGGGTCGTCCAGACCGAGGTAGCGGGCCATACTCTTCGTCACGGTGATCTCCAGGCCCACATCCCACAGGAGACGCTCCTCAATGGAGATCCTTCCCGCGGCGACGAGTGCGGCTCCCATGGCTACCGCGGTCGAGAGTCTCGAATCGTTGAAGCGGAGCTTGTCGAGACGATCGAGGATCTCGGTGCCCTTCGTCGGGCCGGCGAGTTCGCTAACCACCGGTTCGATCACCCGGTCGCGCAGTCCGCCGATCCGGCTTCCCCCGCCCGTCATGAGAATGGCGTAGGGGAAACGCTCGGATCCCTCGCCGCGGGACAGGAAGCGGGTGAGGAGCTCCCTCGTGCTCTCGAAGAAGGGCTCCAGGCGCGTGAGATACTCCGAGTATGGCATACTGGTGTCGATCGATTCTTCACCCACCACTGAACTCATGGGGACTCGACGTCGACCCCACCTGCCCGCGACCTTCTCGGCGAAGTCGTGCGATCCTTCAATTGCCTCGAACTTCGCGGACAGTTCGTGGAGGAGTTCGGTTTCCGCCTCGGCGAAGGCCTCTCGGAGCCAACCCATATCCGTGCTCTCCAGTTCGACGAGCACGGCCTCGGGCGTGGATGGGACGTCAATGCCGATCTGGGAACTGATGGTCTCCAGGTGTTTGCCGAGCAGGAGGGCGGTGGCGTAGTCGCCACCGATGTTGTTGTTAATGGCATCGATAACGGTGAGCGGCTCTCCGGGCGCTCTAACCCGCACGAGACTCAGGTCGGTCGTTCCGCCTCCAATATCGATGATGAGTATGTTCTTGTCGATGAAGTCTGCAGCATCGTCGGATGCGTACAGGGCGTAGGCGGCTGCGGCGACCGGCTCATCGACGGTCCTGTCCGCCACCTTCGTTCCGAGAGGGCGGTCATCCCTCTTCGCCTCGCGTGGTAGTCCGTCCGCCTGCGCCGCACGGGCGGATTCCCGGGTGGCCAGGCACTTCTCGACATGCTCCCTGCGCCAGCCGTGAGGCACGGTGACGACGACGGAATCCACCGTCTCGCCGCCCAGGTCTGCAGTGATGTCTTTCATAATGTGCTCCACGAGCCAGGTCGTCAACTGCTCGGGAGTGATGCTCTGCGACCCGTCCCCCCAGTCCTGGGTGGCGAGTACCGCGCCTGTGGCCATGGACATCTTCCACCTGCGGAAGGTCTCCGAAGGATCGGCGTCCGGATCTGCCCAGATGTACCGAGCCTTCTTCCCCACAATGCGATGACCGGCCTCGCCCTCGACATGAATGATGGAGGGCAGCAGATCACTGCCCTCGAACTGGTGGATTGAGACCTCTCCTCTGTCGTTGACCTTGGCCACGACCGTGTTCGACGTGCCGAGATCGATTCCGATGCTCACCATGGATACACTATACCCCCTGCTCCGGGTCTATTCCGGCTCTTCCATGCTCTTGATGCTTGTTGCCGTGCCCTTGCTTCTCCAGCAGTCGGCGCAGCTGCTCGATGCGCGCTATCATCTTGGTGGTACTTCCAGCACCTCCGCTCACGAGACCGATGACGGCCCCCTGCGAGGGATCGATGAGAGGGCCTCCGCTGGTACCGCGGTCGAGGCCTCCGCCGACCTCGAAGAACTTCGTTTTATCCCGCATATTGCGGCTGACATGGACCCGGACGATGAAGGGATCCTCACCCGGTTTCCAATTCTGATAACCCACCGCCAGCAACTCGCTCGGCGCGCACACGTCCCAGCTCTGCCCGAGCGGCAGCGGCTCGTACCCCGATACGGCTTCGGCGGGCAGATGGAGAAGCGCCGTGTCCGTCTTCTCATCGACTGCGATAATTTTAGCTTCTACATCCTCCGGGCCGATGGTTACGCGCACCGCATCCTGAATAACATGGGCGGCGGTGGCGACCAAACCGGATGCGGCGATGAGAAAGCCAGTACCCATGTCCTGATAATCCTCCCGGGCGACCACGATCGGCAGGATTGCGTTTTGCAGTAGTTTTATGTAATCGGAGTCGATCATGGCGCCGAGTGGGGTTGGTGGCGCCGTCTCCGGGGAGCTGGCCCGCGCCGCCTGAGTACTATCGACGGTGATGGTGGCGGGAATATCGGCGGTTTCGATGACATTCGGAACGGCATTGGGTCTGGAATAATGTATGTCGCGTATCTGCTGCCAAGTATTGCGGGCCCCGCCGGCGTTGCCGAAGTTCGCGTCGAGGCGTCGGTCCTCGAGAAGTTGCATAAGGGGAGTGCGCGCGCCCGCGTTCATGGTGAAACCATCGGCTCGCGCCATGTCGTGTACGACCTGGCAGAGCTCCGCGGTGTTGTAGTCGTGGAAGATCAGGTTCGTGGGGAAACGACGTTTCAGACCCTCGTCGATCCGCATGAGTGCATCGATGCGGTCGGTGTAGCCGGCGAGAATGATGACCGTGTCATTGCGATGATTTTCGGCGAAGGTCACCAGGGTCTTGATCGACTCCTCGGAGTGAGGATTCCCCATGAGCTGATGCGCCTCATCGATGAAGATGACACCGCCGCGCCCTCTTACGAGGTCGGCCTGCATCTGCTCGGCGGCCTCGTTCGCGTGCTTGGAAATGAGCACTGTCGGAAGGATTTCGACGACTTCGTCTTTGGGAAGAATCCCCAGTGCATGGAAGAGTTGGGCGACGATGCGGGCCACGGAGGTCTTACCGGTGCCTGCGGAACCTTTGAAAACCATATGCATAGTGGTTTCCGGGAGCTTGCCTCGCTCGCGCAATTCTATGCGGCGTCGCCGGGCGATGTCAGGAAGGCCGTGGAAATGGCTCTTGACGTTCTCTAGTCCGACGAGGGAGTCCAGCTCCTGGAAGATGGAGGCGACACGGGATTCATCCGGTTCGGGCAGACGCAGGAGCGTGTCCACACCGATTATACGGGCATATTTTGTGATCGAAGCGATCCGTCTGAGGGCATCTTGCAGGTTCCCACTCGTGGCCAGATAACTGGCTATGCTCTTCGCATCATGTCGCATGGTAATGCTGTGCCGCAGTGAAACCCTTGCGAGAGCAACCTCGATCTCCTCCCGGGACGGTGTGGGGATATTGATCGTAACTGTACTGCTGCAGCTCCGCAGGAGGCGGGGGCTGAGCTCAGCTCTCGGATCGACCAGAACCAGGAGGGATCCGGTGCTTTCTTGTGCGTGCCGGACGAGTGCGCGCACCATTTTTTGGAGTTCAAAGATCTCTCCTTCCGATGCGGCTCTTTCGAATTGCTCCGGCAGGCCGAAGACGACTGCGACAGTGCTACTCCTGGATTGAGTGAAAACGGCGGACAGGAGGGCGAGTCGATCGGCGTATTCTCGACTTCCGGCGTAGGTGTGAGTGTCTTCAGCAGTGTTTCTCCTCGCGGCCTGGTCGGAGGGCGAGGAGGCGATGGCGTCATTGGAGGCGTTTGCAGGGATGTGGCTGCGGTGTGTGGGTTGTTTGCACCTAGCATGCAGAAGACTGGTAAGAGTGTCTACCTCGGGTATCAGCTCTCCTTCAGTGGTGAGTACGACAGCGAGAGCCTCGAGGTCCTGTTCGAGTGTCCAGTGTCGGATGGTGTCGGTCAGCGAGAAGCATCCGAGATAGGCGTCGTGGAAGAAGATGTCGTCCGTGTTCCCCGTCAGGTGCCACACGGGCTCGGCGGTGGACAGTGTCCGATCGCTCAAGAATCGATGCACTTGCGAGACCATGACGGCTTCTTCCAGGTGAGTCGGTGTATATGCGGGTGGGACGGCGCGCAAGAGCTTTGTCTTCCGGCGGACGTGGACGGAGAATCGCCGCTCCTAACGGTAGAGTACTACCCTTCAGGCGGCCTTGCGAGTAGTCAGGTCGTCGCGTGGTCAGTGATCTTGACGATCTTTTCTATGACGAAACAAAGACGCTTTTGTGTCCGATCTCACTGGACGCTCCCTTGAAGGTTATTCGGCGGGCGTTTGCATACATTTCCGGGAAGCGTTATTAAACCTTATCTCACCAGGACCTGCGGTTCAGGGCCCGGGTCGGTGCGGTGTGGGGAATAGTGGTGTGATGCTGGTGGGGTTGGTGGGATGGACCGGGACGGGTGTGTCCGAATCTGTTGCAAAGGCGCCTTGGGTCAGGATCGGTTGCGAGCAGAGGCACGGAATATCAACGATTTTTCTCGTGCACCCCCGGCTCGATCGGGGTCTTTGCAACAGATTTGGACAACTCGCGCCGCCGCGGGCTCCGGGAAGGTTATTCAGGTGCGATTTTGAATTGAAGGTGTAGAGTACGGGTGCGGCGGGATCGTCTGCTCGAATGTGTGCAGGGGGTCTCCTGTAGGCGGTGTGGGTGGATTCTCCAGGACTTGATGTGGGCGATGGTCTGCTCTCTCGGTTCTCTCGGTCTGGCATATCTTGTTGACGTTCCTATTCGCCTCTTTGGCCGCTTCGCTCAGTCCGCCGTTGGGGGCTTTTTGTGCGGGGTAATCATCTCCCTGCCGACGTATCCCTTGTCGCCGATCCACCCAGAATAACCTTCAAAGTCAAAGTCGCAGCTTTTGAGCAACTCCTCGGCCATGAATGAGCCTTTCTCACCAGAACTGGCGGCTCAGGGGCGGGGATCGGCGCGACGGTGCGGGAAGGATGGGCGCGGAGTGGGTGTGGCGCGTATGGGGGCCGCACCGCCCTGCACTGCCTCGGGCCTTCCCTCGCCATCACGTCGATCCTGGCCAGTCCGGGGGCCTTCCTGGTGAGAAAGGCTCAATATGAAGAAACTTTTTTATCATACAGCACTCAAAAAAATTCCTCCAGACGCTCGCCGAGAATATAGAACCCAACGCGAGCGAGAATGACAACGCTTACTCTACCCATTCATCCACCTAAACCAGGCTCTACTAACTTCCTGAAAGAGCCACAAAATATTTAAGACGCAGGTGCTGAATCTATAATTGAGACACAGATATTAGTGACTTTTTCTGGAGAATACACAACCTCGAAATACGATTGTTCGCACGCACCGCTATTATCGACATCGAGCTTCTCGATTCTGTATTGAACGGGCTTGAGGAACGTTTCTTCGACTCCAAGCAACGTACTCACTGTAGATTTATCTGCCGCCCATTCCGGGAACGATGTCCCGCACTGTGTAAGATAGTGGGCCCATCCAATACCTTCACCACTACCACCTTTATCGGGCCAAGCTGTATTCACATACCCATAAAAACATTGACCGACGTGTGGAATCACGGTGTACTGATAATCGAAGCCATCATAAGGAATCCACGAGCACCATTTCGCATTCTTGCATTCTTCGATTGATTCAGAAGAATTTTGAATTTTAATAATCTTCACAAAAGCGTCCGATTGATCACACGAAATTGTTTGACTACTCCAATTCGATGGTAAATCATCATTTAATTCTGCAGATGTTATTTTCAGACAAGTCCCGACCGAGACGACAGGCTCGGTAGATGTGGCGATGGTTGGTTCCGTAGATGGATTTTTAATAAGAAGTCTATGACTAACCATAAGCGCAATCGTAATCACAATAACTACTGTAAAACATTTTAATATCGCACCGAATATGTGTGGACGATGGACAGATGTACTGGATCCTCTGGAAGAAACGGATAATAAGCCTTTATCGCCTTGATTTGAGTGAAGGTTTCGATTTATGTCCGCACCAGAGATTGATTTTTCGTGGCTACAATAAGGACAATTGTTAGATGCATGGTTAGAGAACTGATGTCCGTAAGGGCAGTCAATCAATGCCATCCTAGTCTTCTCTCTTCGATTCTATTCGCCTTTGATCCGATTGCGACGAAAGTTATTATAAAGCGTTTAGGTGCATTCCCCGAGTGAACTGCAATATGATGGCAACCCGTCCCGTTAGGGAATTATGGGTTGCTGCCACCATAAGTCTACGGGGATGGTTACCACCATGAGTATATCATGGGATTGATGTGAGTGAAACTGATCCGCGCGAGGCGTGGGATCAAGAGTCACCACCACCCCAGCTCGGGGCGATCCGCACCGGCCGACATCATCATCACCATCAGGAACCTTATTTATCCACCTTCTGGATTGCCTACCGCTGGAAACCAACGCCCACCCCGCCGCCCGCAAAAACCTGACCTGGCCGACGAATCTCTAACGACCCTCTGTGCTGCGATCGGTGCGATGGCGTGGTGGTGATTACGCGGTCAGGGTGGTGCAGCTCCGTGCGCGCTAATAACCTCACTCTTTCTTTGAGTTGTCTGTCGATCGATTATATGACGAGAAATTATGTTGCGCGGTGGAAAATCACATATTAGACTTCCATCCGCCAATGAAATTTCTGAGCTCCGCTTCCCACTCTCTTACCGAGGGACGTATGGATGGATCTGTTGCACCTTTTTGGAAAGCTTTTTCAAAAAGAAGCATCATACTTCGCGGCAGAAGTATTCTCGGGTCTATCTGACTAGGCTCAATTTTGAGAATGCCTCCCGATCGGCCACGCCATTGGCCTTGTTTAGCTAGAATATGGTTGGGCGGTTTTTCGCCCGGGCCAGTGTAAACTCCATTACGAAATGGGTGACGATCTAAAAGGAGACAATATATATGCACTGCAAGACTGAAATAATCAGAACTGGCATGTCTTATTGTTCGACTCAAATCCTTACCGAGTAGTTCGGGTGCAATAAAACCAGGTTGTAGCATAGTGCATGGGTAGTATTTCGATGAATCGCGTATTTGCATCGAGTCACAGTCGATCATGCAAACAATGAGATTTTGAGATACCAGAACGTTCCGCTCATTGAAATCGCCGATAATAGCGCCGGCACTATGAATTTGATTAACTAGGAAGCAGAGATTACGCGCTATATGGGCTCGAAGCCCAAGACCGAGATTTTTTGTCCATGGTCGGGCGTCTCGCGCAAAAGCACTTTCAATATTATGTATTTCAACCGCTTGTTCTACATCAACAGCTTTCATCGTAAAACCGCATACCTGCCCACTCCGGCTCCGCATCACGATGTCCTCCGGCCAAGCCAAGACAGGGACATGTCTACCGCTTCGCTTGTCCAACATAGTGTACTTTCGAGGTTTATTGGCCACCATCGAATGTAGCTTTTCTTGCCGCATTCTATTTAATTCGCTATCGTGATAAATTTTCACAACCATATTTGGCTGGCCTAATATGCTGAACACGGTTCCCTCGGCGCCAGGCATTCCCATCTGTCGTCCTATATTTATGATGCGTCCGCTACCAGTATAATATTTCGTCATGATCAATCCGTGGAGAACGTCCCATCGCAATGGTGTGGTCGAGGTCGTCTGGGACGCCTTTTTTCAGTGCTAGGATTCGGTCGACTAGAGGAGGATGAATTACTAATCTGCTGTTGCGATTCTGGTCGTGTAGGAGTTTTGACATCATACGCCCGACTTCGTGTCACTTCATAGTGAGATGATGAGTAAGGCGGATCAGTAGGTGTGAGTGATTGACTCCGCTGTTTTATTGTGAATGATTTGTTGCCGAACACACAAGTTCTTCTATAGGAAAATCGAGACAAGAAATTGTGGAATAAACTAGAGATTCTTTCAAATAAACTTTGAGGTTTCTCGTCGTTTTCCGCCTGGGCATCTGCGTGCCCCGGCGACGACGGGTCGGGGGCGCCGCGGTCCTGGCGGTGGTGCCCCGGCGACGACGGGTCGGGGGCGCCGCTACCTTCATTATTATTCAACAATCTAGAAGGCTCCGGACTACAATCGCGAAGAACTTTTTTGATTCCGCCATTCAAAGAATCAAAAACTGCCGAGGGGCGAATGGCTACTAGCAACGTTTTATCGTCGCCGGGAGGGTCAGATTGTGATACTTTAGTGTTTAGCCAATTCTCTAATTTATCTCGCGACAGTTTACCTGCTTTAAGAAGTTCCCATAACCCTTCAAATAGACCTGGATAGGCAGCATATCCTTTCGTGATTGAAGTTGCTTGATAACGAAGGCCGTCGGTAGATAGTGCGATAGCAGGAACTGGTCCAAAATCTTCGAATCGCCATTGTTTGTGATTGTTGTCATTTTCTAACAATTGCAAAAAATAAGTGTCTGTCGCAGCGGAATCACCTTTAGCCTCGATCAACACGGTCCTAGCTTTCTTATCTTCTCCCATGATCGCAACTATTCCGTCACCAATTTCTGCGACGTAAGTATGGTTCGGAACTATAACAGCGACACATAGAGTTGTATTCATTGACTCAACTGAAAGATCCAAAAAACTTCCAAAAGAGTGAATGTTATTCAAGGCGCCAATAAATGCAGATTTAAGTATCTTCGATGCTCGAGATTTATCTGTTGCGACAGACAATTCACTTACCAAAAACCGTGCAACAGGCTCCCATGTCACAAATTGTGTAGCTGCCCAGGAACCCCACGCGGAAGTGCCCGTGACGCTGCCAGCTCCATCTGCGACCGCGAGTACTTGCGCACCCTCGGGGAAACTTATCCACGCGAACGCGTCATCACAACCTTTGCCAGCTTTCATATGCGATGGGCCGGTCACTCTTCCGCCTACTACGAAAGATTCGACTTCTGTCCTCTGCGTTCTATCGAGATGCTTCATGTTGTTACTTGTTCTGCGAATATACGAAACATGCGTTTACAGGGATTTCTAAGGGTTGCTCCATCCTCCGACATCTGCGAGTTGAACCTGTTCCGTCATTTCAGTCAACGTGTCATCGTCGGAACCAAAAGTTTGACTGTTAGTAACAGCTCTCATGGAAGATGAAAGCCACTCGAAGAAAGCGCTGAAATCGACTCCCGCCAATTTGAGGGCTGGACGCTGTGGCATGGACAGACGGCTGAGGGTCTTCATGTCCGCGTCGGCTCCGACTCCAATGGGGAAAACTGTAACTCTCTTACGAGCGGTCGCCTCGTTGAGTCGCTTTACAGCGTCCTCGAAGACCGACTCATCTGTCGGTGATCCATCAGAAAGTACGACGATCCAAGGGCGATAGTATTCGATCCCTTCGTTCTTGTACTCCTGCTTGCGGACCTCGATCACGTCTAGGGCCTTGTTGATGGCCGCCCCCATCGCTGTAAGTCCGCTAGCAGTGAAGGTGTGCTCGGGAAGTGACCTACCTTCCTGCAGGGGAACTGCCACTCGTGCACTACTGCCGAATTCGATTACGATGACTTGAGCTCGCTGAGATGCCATGTCATCATTGCAGATGAACTCCCGGAATTCAGAGTATCCTTTGTTGAGTTCGCGAATGGGCTCCCCGTTATTGATGTTCATAGAACTAGACACATCCACCAGAACTGCACAGATGACGAACGGTCCTGGATTTTTTCTGTTCAGTGGGAGGGCGTCGAGTTCATCGGACATATGAATGGACATCTGGATCTCCGCTCGTTGCGTTGTAGAGAATTGGATAAGGCTTGATGTCGTCAATATCAATCCTAAGCTACGTGCGACTGCTGGCGGAGCGGATCGTCAGTCTCAATTCTTAGACTTGTGGCGTGTCTGACGCCGGATCGTGATGCGGGTGTGATCGGCCCGACTCGCTCCGCGTCCTCCGCGTAGGCGCATCTGCGTCCGCGCGCCCGCCCCGCCTCTCGCCCTCTCCTCCTCCCGCCCCGCGTCCGTCAGACACGACGGACCCCTCCGCCGACTCGAGGAGACGATCATGACCGTCGACGCGCGCACCCGCGCCTCATCCTGCTGCTACCGGCTCGACCGCATCGTGCGCGCCGACGAGCCCGCCGCTGTGTGCGCCGCGGTCTCCGGCCGCCTCCTCGGCGTCGTCGCCACGCTCGAGCCCGATGCCCGCCTCACCCTCACCATGAGCGCGCGGCGCCTGGGTGCCGTCACCATCCTGCTGCACGCCTCCGGCGTCGGCCCCGAGTTCGGCGACGACCTGGCCTGGTGCTGCCGAAGGATCCACGTGTGGGCCGAGGAGTCCGACC
>ERZ773073.872-NODE-872-length-14970-cov-27.511633_pt1 | contig 14970 bp, 11 predicted proteins | sample MGYA00580616_ERZ773073 | MGnify/ENA primary metagenome ERZ773073 (study PRJEB29015, sample SAMEA2737960) | human oral metagenome | biome: human oral; feature: human-associated habitat; material: dental | place: China | collected 2131 ...
ACGGTGTAACGTATCAGTACGGTACGGATTTCAAAATCGAGGGGAAATCCGTGAAGTGGCTGGGGATGAGGCGCCCCGGCGAGGGCGTCGGCCGCGTTCGCGGGGGCTGCGCGCCCCACGGCGAGGAGGTGGTTGTCGACGATGCCGCGCAGTTCCCCCATCCACCAGATCGCCATCTGGTTGAGGATCTTGCCCTTGCCGGGGATGGTGGTGGGCAGCACGTGGTCGTAGGCGCTGATGCGGTCGCTGGTGACCATGAGCAGGGCGTCGGCTCCTGCGGGGTCCTCCCCGTCGGGGGCGTAGATGTCCCGGACCTTGCCGGAGGCCAGGTGCGCCCACCCGGTGAGTTCGACGTGCTCGCCCATTGTTCCTCCTGGTCCCCGCGCCTCAGCCGTCCAGTCCGGCGGGCCAGGTCGCTATGTCGGTGCGGTGGTGCTCGCCCTGGAAGCGGATGAGGCCGACCGCCTCGTAGGCGCGCTGGCGGGCGCGCTCCACCGTGGCGGCGCGGGCGACGACGTCGAGGACGCGGCCCCCGGAGTTGACGAGTGCGAGGGTGGGCTCGAATCCGCAGCAGCCGGCCGCCACATCGGCGGGGTCGTCCGTGATCTCCTCGGAGGTGCCCGCGTGGATGACGTGGACGCCGTCGAGCCGTTCGGCGGCGTCGATGCCCGTGATGGCGTGCCCGGTGTCCGCGGGTCCGGGGTAGCCGCCGGAGGCCATGACGACGGTGACGGCCGCGTCGGGGGACCACACGGGCGGTGCGGCGGACGCCAGGGAGCCGGTCGCCGCGGCGTGGAGCAGCGGCGCCAGCGGGGAGTCGAGGCGCTCGAGGACGACCTGGGTCTCGGGGTCCCCGAAGCGGACGTTGAACTCGACGACGCGGATGCCCTTCGAGGTCATCGCGAGCCCGCAGTAGAGCAGGCCGACGAAGGGGGTGCCCCGGCGGGCCATCTCGTCGATGACGGGCTGGGCGATGTCGTGGACGATCTGGTCCACGGCGCCGGAGGGCAGCCACGGCAGGGGGCTGTAGGCGCCCATGCCGCCGGTGTTGGGGCCGGTGCCCCCGTCTCCGGCGCGTTTGAAGTCCTGCGCGGGCACCAGGGGGAGGGCGGTGGCCCCGTCACTGAGGCAGAAGAGGGAGACCTCGGGCCCGTCGAGGTACTCCTCGATGACGACGGCGCCCCCTTGGCGGGCCAGGCAGGCCGCGGCGTGCGCGAGCGCCTCGTCCCGCGACCCGGTGACGACGACGCCCTTGCCCGCGGCCAGGGCGTCGTCCTTGACCACGTAGGGGCTCCCCATGGCGTCCAGGGCGGCCCCGGCCTCGTCGATGGTGCGGCAGGTGCGGGATGCGGCGGTGGCGACGCCGGCGGCCGCCATGACCTGTTTGGCGAAGGATTTGGAGGCCTCGAGCCGTGCGGCTGCGCGGGTCGGGCCGAAGACGGGGACGCCCCGTTCCAGGACGGCGTCGGCGATCCCGGCGACCAGCGGGGCCTCGGGTCCGACGACGACCAGATCCACCTGCTCGCCCAGGGCGCGGCGCAGCACGTCGTCTGGGTCCAGGGGGTCGAGGGTGCGCGAGTCGCCCAGTCGCTCGAGGCCGGGGTTGCCCGCTTGGACGACGAGCTCGACGGGGTGGTCGGTGGTGGACGTGCGCGCGAGCGCGCGGGCGATCGCGTGCTCGCGCCCGCCGTTGCCGACGAGGAGGATCTTCACAGTCCCACTCTAGCGGCCATGGCGGGCGGGGCGGCGGCGCCATCCCGTTCCTGGTCGCACGTCACAGTCCCCGCCGCCGCGCGCTCACCACGCCCCGTTCGGGTTGCCGGAGCGCTTGGAGTCGGAGCGGTCCTGCCGGTCCTTCTCGTTGCCGCGGTTCTTTTTCTGCAGGTCCTGGCGCTTCTGGCGGTCCGAGGAGTTCTCGTTGTCGTACCCCTCGTCCTCGTTCTTGCTCTTGCCCTGGCCGCCCTTGTTCTGCTTGTCCTGCTGGTCCTGGCCCTGGCCGCCCTGGTCCTGCTGGTCCTGGCCCTGGCCGCCCTGGTCCTGCTGGTCCTGGCCCTGACCGCCCTGGTCCTGCTGGTCCTGGTCCTGGCCGCCCTCGCCCTGCTTGTCCTTGGCCTGCTGCTCCTTGTCGCCGAGGCGGTCCGTGGAGTCGTCCGCCTGCTCCCCGGGGTCCTGCTGGCCGCCGCCACCGCCCTGTCCGCCGCTCTGCTGGTCGGACTGGCCGCCGCCACCGCCCTGTCCGCCGCTCTGCTGGTCGGACTGGCCCTCGCCGTCGCCGGACTGGTCCTGGCTGGAGGAGGGGGACTGGCACGGGGAGATGATGTCCTTGGCCTCGGAGTACGCGGTGGCGGCCCCGGACCAGTCGGCCGACGCGGCCTTCGCGTCGCCCTGGATCTCGATGCCCAGGGCCAGGTTGATGCGCACCTGGCACTCGTAGGAGTAGGTCTCGATGCGGCCGGGCTCGACCTCTGTGGCGGTGGGGACCTGCTCCTTCGCCGTGCGCAGCAGGCCGATGCCGCCATCGGTGTCGCCCTCGCGCAGCATCGTGGTCCCGAGGTTGTAGTTGGCCACCCAGGGCTCGACCCCGCTCTTCGTGAGGGTCTTCTGCCCCTCGTAGCCGGCCTGGGCGCTCGCGTAGTCGGAGTCGGTCCAGTGCCCCAGCGAGGCGCGGGACCACAGGGTGAGGCCGATGAGGTACGTGGACGCGGCGAGGCCGATCAGCACGAAGGGGAGGGACCACAGCAGCGGGCGCAGCGCCTTGCGGGACCTGCGGGGCTTGGCGGCAGGCCCGCGCGCGGCCTTCGCCTTCGGCGAGGAGCCGCCCGTGTCCGCCTCGGGCGCGCCGAAGGGGACGAGCACGTCATCGGGGTCGGCGGACGGTGGGCGGACGGGGGGGAACTGGCCGTCAGATGGCATGGGACCTCCTCAAAGAGCGCGCGCGTATGGCCAGTGCGGCGCCCTCCCACGCCATGAGGGCCCCCAGGACGAGGGCCAGCGGCCACACGACGTACCGGTACGTGGAGAGCAGGTTGCGGGTCTCGGCCACGTCGGAGGCGCCGTCCATGAGCGAGGAGCACTTGCCCTCGATGTCCGCGGTGCTCGGCGAGTGGATGTAGTCGACCCCGAGGCGCGAGGCGATCGCCTGGAGCTTGTCCTCGTCGATCTTCGAGATCGCCACGGGGTCGCCGGCCTGCGAGCGGTCGTGGATGTACTCGTCCTCCCCGGAGTCGCCGTCCGAGCCCGATTGGGCGTCCGTGGTGGGGTCGCCGCCGATGCGCCGGACCTTCATGGGCCCCCCCTCCTTGGAGCCGTAGCCGATGACGAGGCCGCCGTCGATGTAGGGCTTGACCTGGTCCCAGTCGCTCTCCTCACCGGGGCTGTTGGCCGACCAGTGGTCCTGGTTGGAGGTCTCCCCGTCGGTGAAGACGAAGAGGGTGCGGAGGTTCTGGGGGTGCTTCTGCTTGTTCTTCTCCAGCATCGTCGCCAGGTGGGAGGCGGGCCGGTCCGGGGAGGAGCCCTGCGAGGATTCGGAGAGCTCCTGGACGAAGGTGGCCATGTACGAGGTCACCGCCGTGGAGTCCGTCGTCAGCGGCAGTTCGGTGCGCACGCCGGAGTCCCAGCTGATGATGGAGAAGCGCGAGCCGGCCATCTTCTCGAGGATGGTCGCGACGTCCTGGCGGACCCCGTCGATCCGGGGCTTCTTGCCGTCCCAGTCCTCGGCCACCATGGAGCCGGTGCGGTCGATGACCAGGTAGACCTCGACGGAGGAACTCACCTGGGTCGCTTCGCCTTCCACGGAGGGGCCCGCGCAGATGAGCGCCACGACGACCACGGCCAGGGCACGGCGCACGGCGTCGTTCAAGTGGGGGCGCGCCGAGCGCTTCCACATGAGGAACACCATGGCGGTGCCGATGACGAGGATCGCGATGATGACCGCGATGTGGGCGATTGGCCGGAATACCATGTCACACCCTCCCCAGCGCGATCATGCCGAAGAGCGCGAACATGCCCAGGACCGTCCACGCGAGCGCGGAGGCGGGCTTGTCGGTCTCCAGCATCTCCCCCGAGCCCTCGAGGTCGACCTTCTGCTGCTCCTCGATCGCCGCGATGACGCCCTGCACGCTGGCGGGGTTGGAGGCGTCGTAGAACTCGCCCCCCGTCTCCTTGACGAGCGTCTCCAGCTCCCGTCCCTCGCTGGACAGGAACGTGGACCCGTCCGAGGGGTACAGCGCGGTGACGACGACGTTCTGGCGCTTGGCGAAATCGATCGCGTCCTTCAAGGTGTAGATCTGGTCCCCGAGGATCTCGTTGTCGGTGGCCAGCAGGATCATCCGCGAGCGCTCCTGGTCGTAGTGGTCGAAGCCGAGCACGCAGGAGGCCAGTCCGTCGCCGGCCAGGGAGGAGCTGCCCCCCTGGGAGTCGAAGGTGTCCTCCAGGTACTCCAGCAGCTCGTTGGAGACGTACACTCCGGAGGCGCTCTTGCCCTGGAAGCCGTTCTCCATGATCTCGCTCATCTCCTTGAGCACGTCGTCGGCCAGCGTGTAGTCGTCGGTGAGGGGGAACTTCGTGATGGAGCGGGCGTCCCAGAGCTGCAGGGAGATGCGCTCCCCGGAGAAGTGCTGGACGATCTGGCGGAACGCCTCGCCGATCTTGCCGTCGTAGGGGATCATCGACCCGGATGCGTCCAGGCACAGGACTATGTCGCGGGTGGAGAGCTTGTCGTGCTTGACCTGGCGGTCCACCGGGGCCCCGGCGCTGATGGCGACGGCGACGACCGTGAGGAAGAAGCAGACCACGACGGAGGCGAAGACGAGGCGGGTCCGCCTCACGAGCGCCTGGTACTTCGGGAGGGACCTCAGGTAGCCGGTGTTGGCCACCCACCCCTTCTTGTCGGCGCGCTTGCCCGCGTCGCGGGCCAGCCACCAGCCGATGACGGTGGCGGCCAGGACGACGCCGATGACGACGAAGACGAGCCATGTGAACCTCATGCGCCCACCGCCTGCGAGGCGAGGGACAGGATGCCGTCCACCGAGGGGCGGCGGGGCGGGGGCGGGGGCGCCATGTCCCAACCGGCGGCCAGGAGGGGGTTGTCAGGGCGCTCGCCGCGGCCCTGGTCGGCCCCCTCCTGTTCGTCGCCGACGAAGCTGGGCTCCTCGCACGCCTCGAGGACTTCCGCCAGCTGGGGCCATGTGGGCACCAGTGCGCGGATCTCGGCGACTGTGGCGACCTCGAGGTCGCGTCCGGAGCGCTCGGTGCCGAGGGCGCGCATGAGGCCGGCGATGGCCAGGTGGGTGCCGCGCTCGTCGAGTTCGCCGCTGGCGTTGCGCTGGGCGATCTGGTCGATGAACTCGTAGTAGCGCGAGCGCCGGGCGTCGGAGATGCTCTGCAGGTCGGTGACGGTGCGCTCGCGCGAGTGCCACCAGCTCCACAGGCTGTAGGCCACCCAGCCGACCACTAGGAGCAGGATCGCAGCGCCCGCGACCCACATCCAGTGCGGGTAGATGACGGGGTCGCGGAGGTAATCGGTGGCGTCACCGGACATAGCCGCCCCCTTCGCCCGCGCGGGCGGGCAGGGCGGTGCGGACGGGAGCGGTGCGGGGCGCGTCCGTCACTCGTAGTGCCATTCCGATTCTCTTCCCTGTTCCCATTGGGGCGCCGGTGGCCGACCACCCGGTCATGTGCTGGTACCGGCGCCGCGTTCACCTGATTGTGCCACGCCCGGGGCGATAGTGCTATCGCCGGGGGCGGACGCCTCGCGGGGCGGCCGCCCCCAGAGATCGGAATTGCTCAACAGGGTTTTTGACGAATCATTCTGTGTTCGCGCGGTTTCCCGAGCGGGACGGGTACCCGGAGCGCCATACGTAGACACCGATGAGTGACACTCCCCCCAGCAGGCCCACGGCCCACCACGGGAAGCCGGGGATCTCGGGAGCGGCCCCCGCGGCGTCCACGTCCTTCTGGGGAGTGGGGTAGACGCGCTCCCCGGTGATGAGGATGCGGTGGGTGTTGATGCCCAGCGGCGTGCACGTCACCAGCGTCGCCAGGTCGCGCCCCGGCTCGGCGCGCAGCGCCTCGGTCTCCTCGGGCTCGACGACCTTCTTGTCGATCACGCTGTAGGTGAGGACCTCGCCGAAGACCTCGAAGGTGAAGGTGTCGCCCGGCTCGACCTTGTCCAGGTCGGTGAACATGCGCGCCTCGGCCAGCCCCCGGTGCCCGGTGATGACCGTGCGCTGCCCCTGGCCGCCTACGGGCAGGGAGGTCCCCTCCAGGTGCCCCAGCCCCTTGAGCAGGGTGTCGTCCGAGGTCCCGTGGTAGATGGGCAGGTCGATGTCGGCGGCGGGGACCTTCAGCCGGGCCATCAGGCCCGTCCCGTCCGCTGTGAGGATGGAGTCGTAGTCGAGGCTGTCATCCCCCGAGGTGCCGTCGCCGGTGGGGACGTTCGCGTTCGCCTCCAGCACCGCGCCGGCGCTGAGCGCGTCGTTGTACCTGCGGGCCAGGGCGAGCTGCTCGTCCGCGGAGGGGTCGGCGCGGCCCACGGATCCCTCGTACTGGGCGATGACCTGCGACTGGTTGTACTGGACGATCCACGCGGAGATCGACGGGTACAGGAAGAGCAGCAATCCGGCGAGGCCGAGCAGGGAGGGGATCAGCGACAGGGGCGAGAACCTCCACCTGCGCCCTCGGGGGGCGGGGGCGCGGGATCCGGAGGGGGCACTGGCCTCCTCCGCGGGCGCGCTGGGGGAGGCGGTGCCGCTGGCGGGCGGGGGTGGGGGCGGAGCGGGGGCGTTGTGCGCGGCGCTCGCGCTTCGGGGCGTGTGTGTCATAGCGCGTCTGCGCTGGGGGGAGCCCGGGGCGCGGGCTCCCCCCAGTCGCGTCAGGACTGCCGGTTCTTGCGGCGCCTGATGGCCGCGCCCGCCCCGGCGGCGCCCAGGCCCGCGATGATGCCGCCGATCAGGTAGGCGTCAGCGCCGAATCCGCCGGTGAGCGGAATGCCCGGAACCGTCTGCTTCTGGTTGCTGATCGGCGCGAGGGCGTGGTCGAGCGCGTCCTTGCCGATGGTGAAGCCGTGCGGCGTCGTGTCCAGGCGGTACCCGGCGGGCGCCTTCTTCTCCGTGAGGGTGTACGCGGTCCCGCTCCACGGCAGGCCCTTCACGGTGAAGGATCCCGCTGCGGGGTCCGCGTCGTAGTACGTGGCGCCGGGGGACTTGGGGCACTGGGCGGCCGAGGCGGCCTGGCAGTCGGCGATGTCCACCGAGTCCTGCAGGGCGCCGCCGCTGATCGTCCACTCCGAGCCGGCCAGCGGGGAGGCGCCGTCCGAGGCATCCACCTTCTTCCAGGTCACGGACCCGGTCTTGCGATCGTTGACAACGGCCTTGTCCAGGGCGGCGTCCAGGGCGGCGGGGGTGATCGTCGGGAAGGTGAGCCGCGCGTTGCTCAGCTCGTACCCGGCGGGGGCGCTGGCCTCGCGGATGGTGTACGTCCCCCACTTGAGGCCGTCGACCTTGAAGGATCCGGGCACGGGGTCCTGGTCCTTGTAGGGGCCGGTGGGGCACGGGCCCGCGGTGCAGTCCTCCACCGTGGCGTTGCCGTGCACGTCCGGGCCGGTCAGGCGCCAGCTGGTGCCCGCCAGGGGCGTGGTCCCGTCGGAGTCGGCCTTCTGCCAGGTCAGCGATCCGGGCTTGCCGGTGTTCGTGATGGCGCACAGGACGCGGTCGGTGTTCTGGACCAGGACCTGGGCCCTGCCGTCGACCGTGGCCCCGGCCACGGACGAGGAGTAGTTCTCGCCCAGGGTCCCCGGCGCCTCGTGGCAGCTCCACTGCCCGGACTCGTAGCCGGCGCCGCCGGGGTTCGCAGTGGTCTCCGCGATGTCGTTGTTCCCGGTGCGCACCACCGTCGGACCGCCCGTGGTGCCGTTGCCGCTCAGGGTGAAGCCGTTGGCCCCGCCCGTCAGCGCCCACTGGTCGGCCGCCAGGCCGCCCACCTCGTTCGAGGAGTACTTGTCATCGACCTGCTTGACCAGCTGCAGGGTGGGCACGCGCACGGCGATGCGGTAGTCCTCGACCTCGCCGGTGGCCGTGCCGCCAGTGGGCTTCTGGCCGTCGCCGTTGTTATCGGCGGTGATGCGCAGGCGCATGAAGGTCTCCGCGCCTGTGCCGTCCTCGCCGTCCACGGAGCGCACGACGTCACCTGGCACGGTCCACGACAGGGTGGCGCTGCCGGAGGCGGAGCAGGCGACCTCGTCGGACTTCTCCGCGTCGTCGAAGACGCCGTTGCGGTTCCAGTCGACCCAGCCGGCCACCTTCCCGTTGCCCTCGCACTTGACGGCCTGGGTGTGGGTGGCGCCGGGCTGGGTGCGGATGCCGTCGGCGGGCACGGTGATGCCGTCCTCGTCGTTGGGCTCTCCGACGATGTCGTCGCCCTTGGCGTCGGCGCTGAACGACTGCATGGGCTCCGCGTCGATGCGCTCGCCGAGGCGGGGGGAGCCCTTCTCCATGTACATCTCGGCCTGCGGGGAGACCTTGAAGAGGTCGGTGGTCGCCCTGACCTCGCCCCCGCGCCACGAGGGCTGGAAGAGGGAGGAGGCGACGCCGTAGGAGGCGGGGGCGTCGCCGAAGTCGGTGGCGACGACCAGGCCCAGGGCGACGGCGGAGTAGCCCGCGCCCTGCATGGTGATGGTGGCGGAGGTGGCGCCCTCCATGAACATGACGGCGTCGGGCCCGCCGTGCCCGTTCGGCTTAGAGTAGCTGCCGCCCGACTGGTAGACGCACTCCTCGTCGGAGGGCATGAGGCGCAGGGTGCGCGAGCCGTTGGAGAGGATGCCGTCGGTGGTGACCTGCTTGCCAGTGTTCTTGCTGATGCACTTCTGCGAGCGGATGGTGTCCAGGACCCTCCAGCGCGGGGGCTTGTTGCCGGCGGTCGTCTTCACGGTGGCCTGGACCCACTCGTCCTGCCGGTCGCTGGTGGCCCAGCTCTTGATGCCGTAGCGCTTGGAGGAGGCCTCGGCGTCGGCGAAGACCAGGCCCTGGACGGGCACGTTGGTGATGGAGCCGTCCTTGCCGTAGATCTCGGCCTTGCAGGTGTAGTCGACGCTGACGCGGGCGTTGTAGCCCGTGGGGCGGTGGTCGGTGCTCTGGTCCCAGGGCTTGCCGTCCCAGGCGTTGGCCCCGTTGTAGGCGTAGCCGTTGGCCAGGCCGATGACCATCTGGTTCTTGTTGACGTAGTTCGCCGGGTACGTCAGCCCGGGGTGCCACACCTCTGAGCCGTCGCTCCACGAGCCGGGCCCTCCGACGTTGTAGAGGTTGTCCAGGGCGTCGCCGGCCCACGTGCCGGGGATGGTGGCGACCAGGGGGCCCTCGGTCTGCTGCTTGGGGGTGCCGGGCGCGGGGGTGTCGTGGGTGAGGTTGGACAGGGTGCAGGTGGTCACCAGGGAGCCCGCGTCGCCGAGGTCCCGGTGGTTGACGAAGTCCTTGGGGCCCTCCCCCACGCCCAGGACGGGGACGTTGGGCTTCTCTTTGCCCTTGAAGTCCTTGTCGTAGTCGGCCCACTGGAGCCACTGGATGGATTCCTTGAAGCGCCCGGAGCCGCCGGTGGCGAAGGTGGCGGGCAGCGAGTTGCTGGGGACCCCCTCGCCTGCCGCTTGCGCCGGTTGCTCCGTGTTGGCCAGGACAGGGGTGGCGCCGATGGCCGCGCAGACCACGAACGCGACCACGAAGCGCGCGAGCCGCCTGGTGCGGGGCTGTGGACGGACGTGTTGGGACACTTCAACTCCAATGACTAGGTTTTATAGAAAGCGTTATTAAGCAAATACTGTGGGGGACGCACCGCGGGTCGGCACGACCGTGGAACCGGTCTCCCGGCCGTGCCGACCCGCATGGGGTCCGGGCCGCGGGGCGCTGCCCCGCGGCCCCGGGGGTGTCAGGCCTCGCCGCGCTTGCGCGAGCGGATGACCAGGGTGGAGCCAACGGCGATGAGCGCCAGGGAGACGCCGCCGATGGTCATGAGCAGCTGGCCGTTGGCGCCCGTGAGGGGCAGCTGGGGCACGGACTGCTTGGTGTTGGGGATCTGGGCGTTGTACGAGGCCAGGGCCTGGGCGCCCTTGACGACCTCGATGGGGGTGGTGGCCGTCTGGGGCAGGACGAAGCCGGCGGGGGCCTCGATCTCCTCGACGACGTAGCAGCGCTTGGCGGCGTCCTTCGAGCCGGTCCCGGCCGAGCCCACGGAGTCGCCGATGTAGAGGCCGTCGATCTTCACAATGCCGTTGACGTCGGAGACGAAGTCGGTCTGGGGCGCGCCGCCGTTGATGCTCACCGGGATGGGGTCGCCGGTCTTGGTCGCGGTGGAGCAGTCGGCGGCGTAGGGGTCGGCCGCGTTGAAGACGTTGAACTTCGCGCCGCGGACGCCGACCCTGGTGGCGTTCTCGGTGTCGCCGTCGTACTTGAAGAGCTGGACGTTGCCCCAGTCAGTGGAGACCTCGGGGGAGGTCGGCGGATTGTCGGGCTCGAACGGGGGGACCGAGGGCGGCTCGTTCGGGGGGATGGCGCCGTAGGTCGTGTCCTGGACCAGGTCGGCCTTGTTCTTGATGGTGCCGTCGCCGACGGCGCTCACCTTGCCGGCGAAGACCGCCACGAGCTTCTTGCCGGGGTTGGCCTTCAGCTTCGCCAGGCCGGCGCGCTTGAAGGAGACGACGACCAGGTTGTCAGTGTTGGACTGCTCGTAGTCGGTGCCCTCGGCCAGGGTTTCGTCGCCCAGGGTGATCTTGGTGGCCTTGCCCTCGGTGAGGCGGGAGTCCAGCTTGTCGCGCAGGTAGAAGTAGGTGAACTGGGACTCGGCGTCCAGGTTCGGCGTGGTCGTGGAGACGGGGAACTCGACGACCGAGCCCAGGCCGAAGCCGTTGACGCTCTGATCGGCGATGGTCTTGTCGATCTCGATCTTCTGGTTCTTCGGGTAGGCGTGCACGTTGTAGAGCCACTTGCCGTCGCCGTCGTTCGTGGTGTTCGGGAAGGGGACCGTCACGACGAAGGGCTTGGCCTTCTCGACGATGTCAGCGGGCGCCGCGGTCTCGCAGACCAGGTAGGCGGCGACCGGCAGGTTCGCCAGCGTGGTCACACCGGCGCCATCGGTCGTGCCCTCGGCCGCGGCATTGGCATCGACCGCGGGCGCGCCGGCGCCGAGCGTCGGGGCCGTCGGATCCGCGCAGGCGTTGGCCGGGACGTTGCCGGCCAGGGCGGACAGCTTGTCCCAGTCGGTGGGCTTGGACAGGTCGAGCCCGGAGAGCTTGAAGGCCTTGAAGGTGACGCCCCCGACGCCGTCGCCGCCGGAGTCGGCGGTGCCGTCGACCTTGCCCATGGTGCCCGAATCGTTCTTCAGGTGCTTGTGGACGATGATCGAGCCGATGGCGCTCTGATCGATGGTGCCGTAGGCCGGATCCGTGGCGAAGGCCGCAGCGCTGGTCGCGATGACGCCCGCCGCCCCGATGCTCAGGGCCCCGGCGGCGGCGATCATCCGCCGCCCGAGGGGCGCGTGTTTCCTGCTCACTCGTCTTCCTCTCAATACTTCCGCACTCTGTGTGGTGACGGGACTGGGTGATTCGGTAATGAGTATAGGGGAACCTTTAGGGCAATACGATATTTACCGGAAAATGTGACGCGGACGTTACTTTCACGCGGGAAACCGCGGGAAGCCCCTGCGGCCCCCATCACCCCCACTCCCCCTCCGGGCCCGAACACTGACCAGCGGCGCCGACAAGGAAAGCGGCGGCGCCCCGCTCGAAAACGGGGCGCCGCCGCTGCGCGGGAGCGCTCTCACTTGCGGTGGCTCGACCGCTCCAACGCGCGCATGAGCGCACGGGGCACTTCCTCCGAGGACCCCACCCTCACCTGGGTGACGCCCCGGGCGTCGAGCATCCGCGCGACCGCCGCGCGGCGCTGCTCGGCGACGTTGCGGGCCTCCTTGGCCAGCTGCTCGTCCCTGCGCAGGAAGTCCGGCAGCACGCCCTCGTTGACGTCGATGACCGTCATCTCCGCGTCGAGCTCCGCCGGATCCACATCGGCCACAGAGATCTGCATCACCTGATGGCGCACGCTCAAGGACTTGATGACGTCGTCCGCCTCCTTCGACGGCAGCGGCTGCGTCTCGTCGCTGACGATCACGATGAGGGAGCGCCGCCTCGTCGTCGTGAGCGCGCGCCGCAGCAGGCGCGGCACGTCGGAGCGCGGGGACCCCAGGGTGATGTCCTCCGCGATGCGGCGCATGATCGTCTCCGCGTGCCCGTTGCCCGTGCGGGCGGGCATGAAGCGGACCCTGCGCGAGTCCCCGGCGACCAGGCCGATCTGGTCCCCCCTGGCCACCGACAACCAGGCGATCGCCTCGCACGCCGTCAGCGCCACGTCCTCCTTCGGCTCCCCCGACGGCGCCAGGGCGCCCATCTCGCGCCCCGTGTCGACGACCAGGATCACCTGCACGTTCGCCGTCGCCTCGTGCCGCTTGATCGTCGGGGTCCCCGTGCGGGCAGTGGCCGCCCAGTCGATCTCGCGCACGTCGTCGCCGGGCTGGTAGGGGGCCAGATCCATGAACTCCCAGCCGCGCCCCCACCTCAGCGCCGAGTGCTGCCCGTCCATGACGGACAGGAGCTTGCGCATGACGGGCAGCTGGATGCGCGTCGACAACGCGTGGATCTCACGCGACCTCACTGGCACGTCCGTCCCCCTCCGCCTCGCCGGGAAAGAACCGCGGCCGTCACGGCACCGGCACCGCGTTGAACACCGCGTCGATCAGGCCCTCGACCGAGACGTTGTCGGCCAGCGCGTCGAAGGTGCGGATGATGCGGTGGCGCAGGATCGCGTAGCGCAGCTTCTTGATGTCGTCCGGGACCACGTAGTTGCGCCCGTCCATGAGCGCCAGGGCCTGGGAGATCTGCATGAGCGCGATGCCGCCTCGCGGCGAGGCGCCCACGCGCACGTGCTTGGCCCACCCGGGCAGCGGGTTCGGGCCCGCGCCCCTGGTGGTGTTGATGATGTCGACGATGTACGCCTTGAGGGTGTTGTGCACGTAGACGCGGCGCGACAGGTCCTGCAGCACCAGGACGTCCTCCACGGAGATCGGGCTGGCGGCGACCGGGGCGCTCATCGCGCCCGAGTCGATGCGCTCCAGGACCTCGAGCTCATCGACCGGCGTCGGGTAGGTGATGACCTCCTTGAGCAGGAAGCGGTCCATCTGGGCCTCGGGGAGCACGTAGGTGCCCTCCTCCTCGATGGGGTTCTGGGTCGCCATCACCATGAACGGCCTGGGCAGGCGGTGGTTGACGCCGCCGATCGTGGTCTGCCCCTCCTGCATCGCCTCCAGCATCGCCGACTGCGTCTTCGCGCTCGAGCGGTTGATCTCGTCCAGCAGGACCAGGTTCGCGTGGACCGGACCCAGCTGGGTGACCATCTCGCCCGAGGCCTGGTTCCAGATCTGCGAGCCCACGATGTCGTTGGGCATCAGGTCCGGCGTGCACTGGATGCGGTGGAACGAGCCGGAGACGGCCGAGGCCAGGGTCTGCGCGGCGGTGGTCTTGGCCAGGCCGGGGACCGACTCGACCAGGACGTGCCCGTCCGCCAGCAAGCACGCCGTGAGCGCTCTGCGCAGATCCTCCTGCCCGACGACTTTCGCCTGGTAGATCACGGCGATGCGGTTCAGAAGGTCTTTGGCCTGCGCGAGTTCCGCGTCGGTCAGGTAAGCGGCCACGAAGTCTCCTAGTGGGCACGGGTGAAAAGTGTTGCTGTGGTTAGTTTAATGCGCGGGGCGCGTTTTGGGGGCCGTGTGGCCGGTCCCACCGTCCGGCGGAGCCGGGGCGCGCCGGATCCGGGGCGCGGCGGCGGTCGGGGCCGGAACGGGTGCGACGGCGGTCATCTGTTCGGTCACGAGCGGATCCTGTCACGCCGCCGCCGGGGCCGCCACCGGACGAATCCGGGGCCGCCCAATCGAGGTGCTGACCCCGGAAGAGCCCGTTATCCGGCCAGTAGTGGGGCCCGGGCTGCAGCGATCCGCAGCCCGGGCCCCGCCGAACCCCTTATCGGGGCTCCGACTCGGGCCCCGACGCAGGCGGGAGCGGCGGGTTCTGAATCGGCTGCGTCGGGGGGATCTGGCCCTGCTGCATCTGGGCCTGCTGCATCTGCTGTATCTGAGCCTGCTGCATCTGAGCGAGTTGCACCTGCTGCATGGCGAGGGACTGCATCCGGACGTTCTGGGCCTCGGAGTGGCGAATCGCCTCCTGGTCGGCGAACACGCGATTCTGCAGTTCCGTCTTGAAGAGTTTGATCTTGGAGATGTCCAGGATGGAGACTTCCAGGCCGAACGCGCCACCGGCGTGATTCGTCACCACCAGGGCCATGGAGAACGTCGTCAGCCCGAATACGACAGCGAGGAGAATGCAGATCACTCCACCAAGAGGATTCTTTGCAATACTAGTTACGCCCAGAATAACGAGGATCAGGGCCAGGAGGGCTCGGACGACTTTGAACCGGGTGCTCGTCGACACCGCGGAGATCGAGTTGATGGGGACGATATTCTCATCGGACCCTACGGGGATGATTCCCAGAAAAACATTCGGAACCTTGTACACGAAACGGGAACTCGAGCACATCATCCGCCCCTTGAGATAGGGCGCGAGGATGGATACGTAGAACTTCTGACCGTAAACAGAAGTCTCGCCCGGAGCGAGCACGAAGTCCGTAACGTCCTCCGAGTCAACGCTCGACGATGGTGGCGTAGTCATAGTGTGTATCGCATTCATGGGCAGGGGAACTGTGATCGCACTCACGTTTCCGAAAGTGCGGGGATATTCTCTCTCAAGAGCCTCCCCCCGTCAAGCGACGGGACTCATCGGGGGCGCCCGCGAAGGGGGCTCGGCGCCTCGCGTGGAACTGCTCGCGGAAGTTGTGGGGCCGTAGCGGGCGCGGTGGCGCGGGTGACGCCCGGATTGGTGTCTGTGGC
>ERZ773073.873-NODE-873-length-14962-cov-32.443550_pt1 | contig 14962 bp, 10 predicted proteins | sample MGYA00580616_ERZ773073 | MGnify/ENA primary metagenome ERZ773073 (study PRJEB29015, sample SAMEA2737960) | human oral metagenome | biome: human oral; feature: human-associated habitat; material: dental | place: China | collected 2131 ...
GATTGCCGACGACGCCGACGACGTCGATGGGCAGGCCCTGGCTGGTGGCGCGGAAGAGGATGTCGGACAGGCAGTGCGCCTCCTTGGACACCATGAGGAGGGTGCGCACGGGGCGGTCGACGGCGTCGAGGGACCAGCGCATGTCGTAGGTTCCGGCGAGTTCGGCCAGATCGGCCTCCAGCTCGGAGCGGGGCACGCGGGTCAGGACCGTGACGCGCATGAAGAACAGGCCCGTCTCGGGATCGCCGAACTGCTGGGACTCGGTGATATTGCCCCCGCGGCGGGCCAGCGCCCCCGAGACGGCGTGGACGATGCCGGGCCGGTCCGGACAGGACAGCGTGAGGACGAGGTGTTGCGCGTCGGAAGGGGCGGCCGTGGTGGCCGTGGCGGCGGGCGTGGTCATGGCAGGAGGATAGCGGCGGCCGGTCGCAGTGGAGTCGCACGGGGGAGCGGTCGCGCGGCGGTCGAGGAGCAGGGCGATCTGTGTCGATCCGTGTCACTCCTCCGGCGGGTCGGCCGGCGCCACTGCCGGTCACTCCCGTGTCACTCCTCGGGCGGGTACTCGATCCGGCAGGTGCGTCCCCTCATCCGGAGAATCATGGCGACGTGCCCCATTGCGGCCCGATGCCAGGAGGCGGGCACCGAGCACCCCGCTCGGCGGGCCGCATCATCGTTCGGATAGACGACGAGAATGATCTCCCCGTTGTTCGACGCGTTTTCCGACTCGTTCAGGATAGTGCCGGCCGTATCCTCGATCCACTCGATCCGCTGATCGATGACGGCCCACGCGGTGTCTGGGGCCGTGGTCTTGTAATCCCACGCCCGCTGCGAGCGGGGGTTGACGTCGAGCGTGTCGGCGAGGACGGGCCCGGAGATCCCGAGGACTTCTCGCATGGTTCGGAACTCGGCCGGTGACCGAGGATCTTTATTGATTCGGGGCATGGCGCCTCCTCTTTCTTCGCACTTAACTTATAGGTGGCATCCCCGCTCGCGCGGGGTTTACACGAGCCACTTGGCGGCCGCGGTGGGCCCGTCGGGATCATCCCCGCTCGCGCGGGGTTTACCGGACCCGCCCTGGCCGACCGCCCGACGGGGCGGGGATCATCCCCGCTCGCGCGGGGTTTACCGTCGCCGCGGACCCTCACCCACAGGCAGCGCGTGGATCATCCCCGCTCGCGCGGGGTTTACTTCGCAGTGATTTCGCAGACTTTCGCCGACGCCGGATCATCCCCGCTCGCGCGGGGTTTACGCTCGGCGCCATGCAGCAGGTGATGAACGACCCGGATCATCCCCGCTCGCGCGGGGTTTACCCGACTGGGAGGCCGATCCCGGGGAGGCCACCCGGATCATCCCCGCTCGCGCGGGGTTTACCTCCACGGCCTGGGCCGCGGAGAGCTCCTCCCAGGATCATCCCCGCTCGCGCGGGGTTTACGGCGGCGCGCGCGGCGCGTTTGGCTGCGGCGGCGGGATCATCCCCGCTCGCGCGGGGTTTACCCACGCGGATCCTCACCGATCACCGGGATCAGGGGATCATCCCCGCTCGCGCGGGGTTTACGCGTTGCCGGCCTGGCGGACCCTTTCGCGCCGAGGATCATCCCCGCTCGCGCGGGGTTTACGCCGGGCCGGTCAGCGCGGAGGCGACGTGGGACGGATCATCCCCGCTCGCGCGGGGTTTACATGGCGGCCTTCTCGTCGGGCCAGGAGAACCACGGATCATCCCCGCTCGCGCGGGGTTTACGTTTCACGCAGGGTGTCGGCTACCTTCTCACGGGGATCATCCCCGCTCGCGCGGGGTTTACTACGGCCTTTGGCTGTACCGCCTGAAGAATGACGGATCATCCCCGCTCGCGCGGGGTTTACCTCCGTGGCCCTCCCCCGCCCACCTGGACCTGCGGATCATCCCCGCTCGCGCGGGGTTTACTGTTTTCCTCCCGGTTTTCGTGGGTGGGGCGCAGGATCATCCCCGCTCGCGCGGGGTTTACCTCAGCACTCTCGGTCGTCTCGGTCATTGGTTCGGATCATCCCCGCTCGCGCGGGGTTTACGCCCCGTACGGGGCCTACGGATGGGGTGACGAGGGATCATCCCCGCTCGCGCGGGGTTTACCCACCGGGTGGGTGTGGGAGGCCTGCGGGCGCCGGATCATCCCCGCTCGCGCGGGGTTTACACGCCCGGGACGGAGAGTCCGTCCTGGCGAGCGGGATCATCCCCGCTCGCGCGGGGTTTACTTGGTGATGATCGCAGTTGCGATCCCCACGTACGGATCATCCCCGCTCGCGCGGGGTTTACCACGCCCGCGCCACTTGGGACGCCGATGGCCGTGGATCATCCCCGCTCGCGCGGGGTTTACGTTAACTATGGGTTGGTTGACGGGGCGGGCCGGGGATCATCCCCGCTCGCGCGGGGTTTACTAGCCGACCGTGCGAGTTTCGGAGCCAGTGGAGGGATCATCCCCGCTCGCGCGGGGTTTACAAGCCTCGGGGCGGCCCCTACTCGGTGGGCTACGGATCATCCCCGCTCGCGCGGGGTTTACTCGACATCCTCCAAGACATCGGAGACGAGCGCGGGATCATCCCCGCTCGCGCGGGGTTTACCCGTCCACGGACCTGCTGTGGGCGTCCCCGGAGGGATCATCCCCGCTCGCGCGGGGTTTACCACAACCTCCAGGTGCGCAACTGGGTTGTCTTCGGATCATCCCCGCTCGCGCGGGGTTTACGCCTCGTGGCCCTCCGCCCGCTGCACCTCGCCGGGATCATCCCCGCTCGCGCGGGGTTTACAACCCCAACGCCACCTGGTACGTGTGCGAACTGGGATCATCCCCGCTCGCGCGGGGTTTACGGCCTGCCCGACAGTGGCCCCCACCCCTGTCGCGGATCATCCCCGCTCGCGCGGGGTTTACTCGCGCACCAGGGCGACGCCGAAGACGCCCTTGGGATCATCCCCGCTCGCGCGGGGTTTACCAGCTGAACAAGGTCAAGGAAATGGTCGAGATGGGATCATCCCCGCTCGCGCGGGGTTTACACATCCCGACCAACTGGGCTTGGGACCAGTGCGGGATCATCCCCGCTCGCGCGGGGTTTACGGCCGCTCGCCGTTGACCAGCCACGCCGTGCACGGATCATCCCCGCTCGCGCGGGGTTTACGTCACCCGGGTCCGGTCCCGCGAGTACTCCTCCGGATCATCCCCGCTCGCGCGGGGTTTACAGCAATCATCATGGAGATCATCGGCACCTACCGTGGATCATCCCCGCTCGCGCGGGGTTTACATGATCCTGTGCGGCGAGTGCTCCGCCTATCTCGGATCATCCCCGCTCGCGCGGGGTTTACGCGACAGCCCGAAAGTCCAGAACAGGTGTCATGGGATCATCCCCGCTCGCGCGGGGTTTACCGGGGATCCGCGTGGACCAGGCGAACGTCTTCGGGATCATCCCCGCTCGCGCGGGGTTTACGGGCCCGCACCACCCGCCTCTTCCGAGCCTGGGGGATCATCCCCGCTCGCGCGGGGTTTACGCTCGCCGTCGGCCCCGGCTCTCCGGCCTGCGGGGATCATCCCCGCTCGCGCGGGGTTTACTGACCGAGTCGGCGCACCTCCAGGCTCCTGGACGGATCATCCCCGCTCGCGCGGGGTTTACTGAGGAGCGCCATGGCCGCCGATGCCCCGGCGAGGATCATCCCCGCTCGCGCGGGGTTTACCCAATGTGCGGGCCGCGAATGGTCAGCAGGAGAGGATCATCCCCGCTCGCGCGGGGTTTACGCCCAGTGGAGGCGGCCATTGGCGGTCAGCCACGGATCATCCCCGCTCGCGCGGGGTTTACGCCCGCGCGGGCGAGGGATTCAAGGTCCACTCCGGATCATCCCCGCTCGCGCGGGGTTTACCACGCGGACGGCCGCCGCGTGGAGGGCCTCGATTTGGATCATCCCCGCTCGCGCGGGGTTTACTTCACAGTCGTAGTCCGATCGGGAACCGGACTAAGGATCATCCCCGCTCGCGCGGGGTTTACCTCCACTACGGACTGGAGGACGGCAGCCTCGGGGGATCATCCCCGCTCGCGCGGGGTTTACGCAGCGCGATCGGCTGCCGCACGGCCCCGGGGCGGATCATCCCCGCTCGCGCGGGGTTTACAGGCGACGGAGGACGAGGATGGGCTCGGGGACAGGATCATCCCCGCTCGCGCGGGGTTTACCCGTGGCGTCGGCCAGGAGGACGGTGGCGCGGGGGATCATCCCCGCTCGCGCGGGGTTTACGGCTGTGCCGCCCGGAGGTGTGGGGGCGGGACAGGATCATCCCCGCTCGCGCGGGGTTTACGACCCGGGTGACCGCCCGGATCCAGTTCGGCCCGGATCATCCCCGCTCGCGCGGGGTTTACGCCTCGCAGACCCCGTACTGCCACACGTAGAGAGGATCATCCCCGCTCGCGCGGGGTTTACAGTCGATCGGGGTGCCGCTCATGCCTGGTCGCCGGATCATCCCCGCTCGCGCGGGGTTTACCGCAACACGTACTCTCCGACCGTGGGCACACCGGGATCATCCCCGCTCGCGCGGGGTTTACCGGCCGACATCCTGGGATGCAGGGTGCAGACCCGGATCATCCCCGCTCGCGCGGGGTTTACCCACCAACCCGAAAGGGGACACCATGTACGAGAGGATCATCCCCGCTCGCGCGGGGTTTACGCCCCGCGGGCGGCCTCCTCGGCGCGGACCCGGGGATCATCCCCGCTCGCGCGGGGTTTACCCGTGCCAGCGGTCAGGGCGTGGATCGCGGGGCGGATCATCCCCGCTCGCGCGGGGTTTACCCAGGGCCATCAGGGCGGCGGCGAGGACCCTCAGGATCATCCCCGCTCGCGCGGGGTTTACCGTCCAGCGCGAGCTGCCGATCGAGCTGATCCGAGGATCATCCCCGCTCGCGCGGGGTTTACGCTCTGTTCTGCCTCGAGTACGACATGAGCCCGGGATCATCCCCGCTCGCGCGGGGTTTACATGCGACTGGCCCTGCTGGCCGGCGACCGGACCGGATCATCCCCGCTCGCGCGGGGTTTACCATAGGTGAGGCCCCGCCCCCGGGGCGCAGCAGGGATCATCCCCGCTCGCGCGGGGTTTACACGTCCCTGCCCATTTCCCACCCCCGAATGCGGGGATCATCCCCGCTCGCGCGGGGTTTACGGGGCGTCAGAAGGTCATGGACCACCTGCGCCGGGATCATCCCCGCTCGCGCGGGGTTTACAGCGCGGGGAGATCTCCTTCGTCACCGGCACCAGGATCATCCCCGCTCGCGCGGGGTTTACACGGCGTTGAGGTTGCCGGCGGCCATGGCGAGCGGATCATCCCCGCTCGCGCGGGGTTTACGCAAAGTCGGCGACAATAAGTTCAAGAAGCACAGGATCATCCCCGCTCGCGCGGGGTTTACAGCCGACGCCGATGGCTGACGCCTTCGCCACGGGGATCATCCCCGCTCGCGCGGGGTTTACTCACGATCATCGATCGCGAGTGCCAGTGGGCCCGGATCATCCCCGCTCGCGCGGGGTTTACCGACCGGGTACTCCTCCCGGCCGCCGGCCCGCCGGATCATCCCCGCTCGCGCGGGGTTTACCTGGAGGCGTACACGCGCAAGTGCACCGACGCCGGGATCATCCCCGCTCGCGCGGGGTTTACTGGTGCTGGGCGCCGGCTCCCCGATCCAGGTCGGGATCATCCCCGCTCGCGCGGGGTTTACGGCGGCCGGGCCTTTGCGTTGGGATGGCGCCGGGGATCATCCCCGCTCGCGCGGGGTTTACTCGCGCCGGGCCCGGGCGGCGCGGTCGTCAGGCGGATCATCCCCGCTCGCGCGGGGTTTACCAACGACGCCGCGGAGCCTACCGGGGAGGACCCGGATCATCCCCGCTCGCGCGGGGTTTACTTCTCGGCCTGTCCGACAATGTCTCCTATTTCGGGATCATCCCCGCTCGCGCGGGGTTTACGACCCCTCGGGGTGCGATCGGGAGACGTCGTCGGGATCATCCCCGCTCGCGCGGGGTTTACCGACGACGGCGACGTCCCCGCCGGTGAGGCGGGGGATCATCCCCGCTCGCGCGGGGTTTACGCCGCCGCCCGGTGCGCCCATCGTGGGCCCGGGGGATCATCCCCGCTCGCGCGGGGTTTACTCGTTTGTGTTTTGTTCGTACGTTCGTTCGACGGGATCATCCCCGCTCGCGCGGGGTTTACGCGTAGTCGACGCTCGCCAGGATGGTCTGCGCGGGATCATCCCCGCTCGCGCGGGGTTTACGGCCTCTCTCCCCCGGCGTGATTGTGGTCTTGGGGATCATCCCCGCTCGCGCGGGGTTTACACGCCGCCCTGTTGATCTCGTTCGGATCGCTTCGGATCATCCCCGCTCGCGCGGGGTTTACCCTTCCAGATACCGGCCGCCTGGGTCGCCCCCAGGATCATCCCCGCTCGCGCGGGGTTTACCCGTCGACGACGGCCTTGACGGCGGGGTAGGCAGGATCATCCCCGCTCGCGCGGGGTTTACCGGCGTAACCCCCGCCCATGTGAAGTGGGGCACGGATCATCCCCGCTCGCGCGGGGTTTACGTGCGCCGCAGCCCGTGGTCGAGCGGGGCAGGAGGATCATCCCCGCTCGCGCGGGGTTTACTGAGGGCGGGCTTGATCTTATCGACGATGCTCAGGATCATCCCCGCTCGCGCGGGGTTTACGATCTCCACGCCCACGGCCCGCCGGCCCATGAGGGATCATCCCCGCTCGCGCGGGGTTTACTCAAACTCGACGGCCGCACTGTCGGCGCGGCCGGGATCATCCCCGCTCGCGCGGGGTTTACTGGACTCTCGTCATGACCAATAAGGCCATGAGCGGGATCATCCCCGCTCGCGCGGGGTTTACCACCATCCAGGTCCTGCGATCATGCGCGTAGGAGGATCATCCCCGCTCGCGCGGGGTTTACGCGCGGCCGCCGCCGCGCGGCACGCGATCGCGAGGATCATCCCCGCTCGCGCGGGGTTTACGTCGGCGGCTACCACGTCCAGGGGAAGGGCGACGGATCATCCCCGCTCGCGCGGGGTTTACTCGCCGCCCGCTACTCCCGCGACGGCGGGGTCAGGATCATCCCCGCTCGCGCGGGGTTTACATCCACTCGAACGAGACTTCCAGCGAGTCCTCGGGATCATCCCCGCTCGCGCGGGGTTTACTCCTCGCCGTCGACGGCGAGTGGGGGCCCCGCACGGATCATCCCCGCTCGCGCGGGGTTTACGTCGCTTGCCCATGGACCTGGTGCCGGTCTCGGGGATCATCCCCGCTCGCGCGGGGTTTACACTGGTCCTCCCCGGCCTCACCGGCCCTGAGCCGGATCATCCCCGCTCGCGCGGGGTTTACTATCCGAAAGGAATCGCCTCATGAACCCGTTCGGGATCATCCCCGCTCGCGCGGGGTTTACGCCGGCTACCAGTCCGCCTCCACGCCCGTGGCCGGATCATCCCCGCTCGCGCGGGGTTTACTGCCGTGGAAGCCCGGAATGTCCCGGAATGACCGGATCATCCCCGCTCGCGCGGGGTTTACACCATCGACGTCCCCGCCTCCGAGTGGCTGACCGGATCATCCCCGCTCGCGCGGGGTTTACTTCGGTGCTCGTGAGGGCGGGTTCGGGCGCGGAGGATCATCCCCGCTCGCGCGGGGTTTACTCCATCTCCTGGTGCGCGAGGGGCAGGTCGGCGGGATCATCCCCGCTCGCGCGGGGTTTACCCGCTCTGGCGGGCGTGCAGGTGGTCTCCACGGGGATCATCCCCGCTCGCGCGGGGTTTACATGACCGCCAGGACGGCCCCGGTCTTGACGAACGGATCATCCCCGCTCGCGCGGGGTTTACCCTGAGACGATGTCGACGGTCAGGTCGCGGGCCGGATCATCCCCGCTCGCGCGGGGTTTACCGGCGCCTTGTCCGGCCGGGGGAGGCGGGGGCGGGATCATCCCCGCTCGCGCGGGGTTTACTGCTCGATCCGCCACTGCGTGCAGTCGGTGTTGGGATCATCCCCGCTCGCGCGGGGTTTACCGCAACCCCTTGGCCGAGCCCGTGACCCGGGGCGGATCATCCCCGCTCGCGCGGGGTTTACCCGCTGGCAGCCTCCTGGCCACCCTGCGCGGCGGGATCATCCCCGCTCGCGCGGGGTTTACTGACCGGGATCGGCGCACCAGCGGGCCAGCTCGGGATCATCCCCGCTCGCGCGGGGTTTACGCCAGCTCCTGGTCGGTGCCGATCACGTAGCGGGGATCATCCCCGCTCGCGCGGGGTTTACTTCCCCGCCGACTACACGGACGCTATGGCGGCCGGATCATCCCCGCTCGCGCGGGGTTTACGAGGGGTTCGGGTTCATTTCGGGCTCCTTTCGGGGATCATCCCCGCTCGCGCGGGGTTTACACCTCACGCCGAAGGAGGCCGCCGAGCGAATCGGGATCATCCCCGCTCGCGCGGGGTTTACGCTCCCCGACCGTGGGCTCCCCACTCACCCTCGGGATCATCCCCGCTCGCGCGGGGTTTACAGCGTCGTGGTCGGCGACCCTGTCCGCGGGCGGGGATCATCCCCGCTCGCGCGGGGTTTACAGCCGCCGCGGAGTCAATTTCCCGCGCCACAGGGGATCATCCCCGCTCGCGCGGGGTTTACGATATTGTGGCGCGCTTGCCTCCGTCGATTGAGGGATCATCCCCGCTCGCGCGGGGTTTACCCCCAGCCCTTGTCGTGGAGGTCGGTGCGCACCTGGATCATCCCCGCTCGCGCGGGGTTTACCGTATCCCCTGACGGCGGGGGCCGTCTGGCGCTGGATCATCCCCGCTCGCGCGGGGTTTACTCGCGTGGCGCATCGCAGCACTAGTCATGGTGGGGATCATCCCCGCTCGCGCGGGGTTTACCCCTGAAACCAGGCCGCGGCTACTGGTACCGGGGGATCATCCCCGCTCGCGCGGGGTTTACGACCCGGGGTAGGAGTATCAGTACGACTGCGCAGGATCATCCCCGCTCGCGCGGGGTTTACCCCAGCGGAAGGTCATTCTGCTCTCCGGCATCGGGATCATCCCCGCTCGCGCGGGGTTTACCACGAACCCCGACGTGAGCGACGCCGAGCTCGAGGGATCATCCCCGCTCGCGCGGGGTTTACGGAGCTGGTCAGCATGCCGACGCGCAGGGGCGAGGGATCATCCCCGCTCGCGCGGGGTTTACCGCGATGTCACGGGGATCCTGCGCGTGCGCGCAGGATCATCCCCGCTCGCGCGGGGTTTACATCAGGCCCCGGTCGACGAGCACCGCGGGCCCGGGATCATCCCCGCTCGCGCGGGGTTTACTCGGCGTAGCGGATCCTGTCCGCCACTCCCCACGGATCATCCCCGCTCGCGCGGGGTTTACCCGCGCACCGAGACGCCCGTGTGGTCCGCAGAAGGATCATCCCCGCTCGCGCGGGGTTTACGACTGGACGCACGGCCCGATCCCGTGCCGGGCGGGATCATCCCCGCTCGCGCGGGGTTTACGCCTACGGGCCGCCGGATTCCCACCGACGACGAGGATCATCCCCGCTCGCGCGGGGTTTACGCCGATTCCGCGTCGTCGGATACCGGCCATTCCTGGATCATCCCCGCTCGCGCGGGGTTTACCACCTCTTTCGCCGGTCTCGCCGCTTTCGACCGGGATCATCCCCGCTCGCGCGGGGTTTACCGGGACATGATCACCGAGGCGGATCTGCCCGACGGATCATCCCCGCTCGCGCGGGGTTTACCTCCGGGTTCCCAGCGGGGTCCGGGGGAGTCAGGGATCATCCCCGCTCGCGCGGGGTTTACGGGTGCACCGTCGTGCACCGGGGGGGTGCACCGGGATCATCCCCGCTCGCGCGGGGTTTACCGCAGCAGCGGCAGATCGCCACCGTCAAGGAGCGGATCATCCCCGCTCGCGCGGGGTTTACGTCCACTCCAGCTCCCGGGCGGCGGACAGGGCCGGATCATCCCCGCTCGCGCGGGGTTTACGCGATATCCTTATAAACCGCCGTCATCATGATGGGATCATCCCCGCTCGCGCGGGGTTTACTCTCCCGTAGGTCTCAACAGCGATCCTCGTAGCGGATCATCCCCGCTCGCGCGGGGTTTACTTTCGTAGATAATCTTCACTGGACCGAGCGTTGGGATCATCCCCGCTCGCGCGGGGTTTACATTTCCACGACGATCCCGCGGGAGCTCTACGATGGATCATCCCCGCTCGCGCGGGGTTTACCAATTCCTCAATTCGGCGGACAGGACGGCGCTGGGATCATCCCCGCTCGCGCGGGGTTTACCGATGCTGCGCATAGGATCGATTTGCTCCGGCCGGATCATCCCCGCTCGCGCGGGGTTTACATCTCCGCGCTGGCCCGACTGCGCCAGTGCGTGGGATCATCCCCGCTCGCGCGGGGTTTACCGGACGCCAGGAACAGGGCGTCAGAAAGTATTGGGATCATCCCCGCTCGCGCGGGGTTTACTCTCCGATAGATCCTTCCACGGCCTGGGCCTCAGGATCATCCCCGCTCGCGCGGGGTTTACGCTGCACGTACGCCTGGAACCAGGCGACCACGGGGATCATCCCCGCTCGCGCGGGGTTTACATCGCGGCCCTCGTGGCCGGGCTCGTCTGGTTTGGATCATCCCCGCTCGCGCGGGGTTTACACGGTCATCTCCACGGCGCCGCCGCCCGTGGCCGGATCATCCCCGCTCGCGCGGGGTTTACTCTGGGCGGCCCTTTGGACAGCGGATCGGCTACGGATCATCCCCGCTCGCGCGGGGTTTACTCCGTACTATGCCCGACGGCGGCACCAAAGTAGGGATCATCCCCGCTCGCGCGGGGTTTACGACGCATTCTTCTCCGTCGGCGCCGCCTGCGGGGGATCATCCCCGCTCGCGCGGGGTTTACCCTCAAATAATGGGCAAGCATTCCATTTCTAAGGGATCATCCCCGCTCGCGCGGGGTTTACTACGGTAAGTGATCGGCCTCACACGGAACCGGCGGATCATCCCCGCTCGCGCGGGGTTTACAAACTATGATCGCCATTTTCTATGATAGTCGCCGGATCATCCCCGCTCGCGCGGGGTTTACGATCCCGTGGGTGCGGATGTGCATCCGACTCGGGGATCATCCCCGCTCGCGCGGGGTTTACTCATAGGAATGTGATGCTGGCTGTGTGTGATAGGGATCATCCCCGCTCGCGCGGGGTTTACTCGAAATCCTTTCTGGGAGCGGCTTCCTGGGCGGGATCATCCCCGCTCGCGCGGGGTTTACCCCGGAACAATATTTGGAACAATCCTCTCGCGGGGATCATCCCCGCTCGCGCGGGGTTTACCGGTGATGATGGTGAGGTCCGTGACGTCGCGGATCATCCCCGCTCGCGCGGGGTTTACTTGGTCCCGGGGTTATTCATGTGCGCGTGTCAGGGATCATCCCCGCTCGCGCGGGGTTTACGGCCTACGGGGATCGGAAAACCACGTGGGGTAAGGATCATCCCCGCTCGCGCGGGGTTTACAGTTAATTCCTGGCTCGGTCAGGGGCGTAATTCGGATCATCCCCGCTCGCGCGGGGTTTACCGCGGGATTTCGCGGCCTGGATATCGGCGACGGGGATCATCCCCGCTCGCGCGGGGTTTACCCGAAGCCGCCATTAACGAGAACGGAGATATCAGGATCATCCCCGCTCGCGCGGGGTTTACTTTTCACGACCGACGCCATGGGACCCGCCGCGCGGATCATCCCCGCTCGCGCGGGGTTTACGGACTGTCCGTATGAGTGGACAGTGAAGGTGGAGGATCATCCCCGCTCGCGCGGGGTTTACATGGGGATACAATCGCGTCCGGAAATAGTCTTGGGATCATCCCCGCTCGCGCGGGGTTTACTTCCTCATGGGTATGGAGGATTCGCGGGTCGAGGGATCATCCCCGCTCGCGCGGGGTTTACGCGGCGGCGGCGTGGGAGCAGACCGCGGCCGCGGGATCATCCCCGCTCGCGCGGGGTTTACATTAAGACTGCCGTCCAGCTCGTCATCGACTGGGGATCATCCCCGCTCGCGCGGGGTTTACATATCATGCTCGGTATATGAATGCGTCATTCCAGGATCATCCCCGCTCGCGCGGGGTTTACCGTTATCAATGATCGGCAGCCACGAGAATAGTAGGATCATCCCCGCTCGCGCGGGGTTTACCGTCTGCGCACGAAAATGCGCGAGATCATGCCGGGATCATCCCCGCTCGCGCGGGGTTTACCGCCCACGCGGCGCATACGCGATATCCCCGTTAGGATCATCCCCGCTCGCGCGGGGTTTACCCCGGCTGGCGTGCCTCAACCAGGTGAGACCGCGGATCATCCCCGCTCGCGCGGGGTTTACATGAGATCGCTCATGAGACCGCGGATCAATTCAGATCATCCCCGCTCGCGCGGGGTTTACGAACCGCAGGGGCGGTAGCAAGAGCAGTAGCAGAGATCATCCCCGCTCGCGCGGGGTTTACGGCACACCTATCTGATCTTCTGGCCCGGCGAGGAGATCATCCCCGCTCGCGCGGGGTTTACGAGAGAGAGGAACCATGAGCAAGCCCACGGGGTAAGATCATCCCCGCTCGCGCGGGGTTTACGCTTGCGGATCCTTGGAATCCCAACGAACCTGTACTCTACCAGACCCCGGTTGCCTTCACTGCCGACCTAGGGCCCGCTCCGCCGAGTTGCGGTAGCGCCGCCGTCGTGCTGCGATGGACCACGACTCCTTCGGGGGCTTGACGGCGCCGGGGACCGCCCGGGATCCCTCGATCGCTCGGTACGGTGTCCGCATCACCAGGCAGCCTTCGACGTCCACCGGTTCGCGCTCGTGCCCCAGGGACGCGATGGTGAACCGCTGCTCGGAGCGCACCGACCAGATCAGCAGCGCCCGCCCCTCCCCGAGGTTCTCACGGATCAGCTCCCACAGCTGCTCGCGCACCCGGGCGGACAGGTGACCGACGAAGACCCCGGGGGAGACCTCGAGCAGCCATCGCGTCATGGAGCCGCGCAGCGAGGCCGGGGCCGCCGAGAGGATGAGCACTACCATTCGCCCGCCTCCTCCTCGGCGTAGTTCGCCCCGCCGGCGACCGCGCGCCGCTGGTAGTCCCACAGGGAGATCACGTTGGCGCTCAGATCGTTCGACTCCTCGACCTCGAGCAGCCGGTAGATGTCCTTGACCGTCCGCTCGATGACCTTGAGCTCGAAGATCTTGTCCCGAACGCGCCGCCGCGTCGTCCCGGCGAGATCCTCCATCCCCTCGGCGATGACGTCGAAGGCGATCGGTATCGTCGTCTCCGCCTTGTACAGGTCGGCGACGTCGTACACGAAGGACCGCTCGTGGCCGGTGTGGACGAAGCCGAGGCCCGGCGAGCACCCCAGGGAGACGATGACCCCGTGGACGACGCCGTACAGCGCGGCGTGCGCGGCCGACAGCGCCTGGTTGATCGGGTCGGAGGCCTCGAAGTCGTCAGCGCGGTACTCGCGCCGGGTCCAGGCCACCCCGGTGCGTCTGGAGTTCTCCCGGTACACCTCGCGAACCCTGGCGCCCTCGCGGCCCCGCAGCTGTTGCATGGTCAGCCCGTCGACGCTCTCGCCGCTGAAGCGCATGCAGTACATCTCGCGCGCCACACCCAGCCGCTTCTGCGGGGAGGAGACTCGGGCCGCCTGCTCCACCAGCAGCCGGGTGGACGTCGCCAGGGACCGGCCGTGCGCGTAGTAGCGCACGCCGCGCTCGCCGACCCAGACCGCCGTCGTCCCGCACTCGCCGAGCAGGCTCATCGCCTGGTGGCTCACCGACGTCCCGGGCCCGAGGAAGACGGCGACCAGCGATGCCGCCGGAACCCGGATCGTGCCCTGGTCGTTGCGCGCCGTCAGGGCCCCGTCCTCCCGGTGCACCACGCAGTGCTCCAGGTAGAGGAAGGACATCCGGTCCTGGACGCGGGGCAGCGCCGTCACGGGAACCGGCGGCATCCTGGTCATCGGTCAGCCCCGTCTCACCCGGGCGAGGGTCATGAGTCCGCAGCCGTAGGCCTTGGACCGGCCGATCCCCGCGACGAGCGCGTGGCGCAGAGCGTCCGGGTCGGTCACGCGCGCCACGCCCTCGTAGACGGTCCGGTTGATCGTGACCCGGTCGCGCCGGTCGCGATCGGGGTTCCTCCGCCCGAAGACGGGCCGCTCCCGGCGCACGACGACGACCGAGGCGCTGGCCGCGACGGCGTCCGCATCGGTGCCGGTTGCGGCGGCGGAGTCCGCCGCGGCGATGTCGCCGCTCACCGCGTCGTCCGCCGCGGCGCCGGACACGGGCACGAGCTCGAAGCCGTACCGCGGGGTGCGCTCGATGAGCCACCGCCGCTGCTGCTCGACGGTGACGTGCCCGAACCGCTTCCCGCGCACTTCCGGACCCCGGGGGGCCGAGTAGGACGGGTTCGCCGTCAGGCGGAAGGCCCAGACCTGTCCGGCGTCCAGCGTGGCGAGGAACGGCGAGTAGTCCAGGGTCATCGACCGGGTGCCGGCCGCCCCCGCCTCGGCCACGATCTGCGTGCAGTCGGGCTCCGAGGGCGAGAGCAGGTACAGCGTCGTCGTTGTCGGGCCGCGGTCGGCCCGCCACAGGACGCGGCCGGGGCCGTCCCCGTCGTCGCCCCCGGTCGCCCTGAGGACGACGGCGTGCATGACCTGCGGCGAACCCAGGTACTTGCGCGCGAGACGTCGCGCCGGGTCCAGGTCGATCTTCGTCAGGAACACGGGTTCGCCTCCTCCAATTCGGCCATGGGGTCGTGCGCATCGGCCGACAGCTCGGCCATGGGGTTGTGGTCGTCAGCCGATAGCTCGGCCATGGGGTCGTGCGGGTCCGGCTCGGGGGCGCTGACCCGCGCCGTGAGCTGCTCGACCTGACGGAAGCCGTAGTCGCGGCGGCGGGGGTCGAAGGAGGCCGGTACGTCGCGGCTGCCCCGGACCG
>ERZ773073.884-NODE-884-length-14861-cov-21.487843_pt1 | contig 14861 bp, 15 predicted proteins | sample MGYA00580616_ERZ773073 | MGnify/ENA primary metagenome ERZ773073 (study PRJEB29015, sample SAMEA2737960) | human oral metagenome | biome: human oral; feature: human-associated habitat; material: dental | place: China | collected 2131 ...
GGCGCTCTCGACAAGGGCATGGGCGGCATGATCGAGGAACACTTCCACCACGACCGCGACATCACCCTGGCCAGGACGAAGCTGTGGGCGTCGCACGAGGGTATCCGGGTGGCCGTCGGGTTGTACATGACGAAACTTTCGGAGCAGGTGGTTGAGGCCGTCGTGACGGGAGGGCGTTACGACGAGATGGAGGCGCGATTCATAGTGGCGGCGCTGGTGAACGGGATGCTGTCCGCCATCTTGAGCTGGCAGCAGGATGGGGCATCGAGTTCTTTGGAGGAATACATGGACCGTGGGTTGTCTGCCCTGGGTCGGGTGTTCCGGGAGAACTGAGGGGGCCGCCCCGGGGTCTTGAGGAAGAGGCGTAGGGTCGCATCATGACCTTTTACAGAGGTGCTGACGGGACCGAGCTGTGGTTCGATGAGATCGGTCCGGCCGATGCTGAGCCGGTGATCGTGCTGGCCGGAGGGCCCGCCCGCCATCCCGCCTACCTGGGCGACCTGGCCGGGCTCGGTGGGAACAACCGGCTGGTCCTGCCGCACCTGCGAGGAGTGGGGAAATCTCCCGTCACGCAGGAGCCCGGACGCGCCACCTGGTTGGGGCAGGCCGAGGACATCGCCCTCCTCGATCAGGCGCTCGGGGGTGGTCCCAAACTGGTGCTGGCCCACTCGGCGGGGGCCCGGGTCGCCATTCGGTACCTTCAGCAGAATCCCTCGCGGGTCAAGGGCCTCGTGCTGATCACCCCGGCCGTCGACTGGCTGGTTCGCGCCGTCGCCGACAGGCTGGAGATCGCGGCGCGACGCATGAAAGAAGAGGCCTTCCGTGACGCGTGGCGGGTCGTCACCGGCCCCAGGACCTACCGTGACGAACCGACGTTCAATCAGTGGCAACGGGCGATCGCCCCGGCGGGGTACGCCCACTGGGGGGAGACGGAGCAGGCCCACTCAAAGGTAGGGGGATGCCAGCTGGATGTGGCCCTGGCCTATCTGGGGGCTGAGCCCCCTGGCGATCTGCTCGACCGGCTCGGCCAGATCGAGGTTCCTGTCCTGAGCATCGCAGGGACCGAGGACGCTCTGGTCGGCTGCTCACCGGTTCGTGCGTTGTCCGATGTTTTTGCCCGGGGCGAATTTGTGGCGATCGATGACTGTGGACACTATCCGTGGGTCGAACAGCCCGCGGCGTTCATCTCGGTGATCTCGGGTTTCATTGATTCGCTCCTCTTCTGGTCTCCCGATGAGACACCGGGGGACGAACAAGGCCAAGCGCTCTTCTGACCGGAGGTCACTTCTCCTTCTTGCCGCCCTTCTCGTTGGGGTCAAGCATCAGCAGCAGCATCTTGCTGGGTTCCAGGGCGAGGACGGCGTGGGGAAGGCGGGTGCCGAAGTGCAGGATGTCCCCGGGGACGAGCTCGACACTCTGCCCATCGGCGTCAATGCGTAGCCGACCCTCGAGGACCTGGACCACGGCGGGCATCGCGGCGGTGTGTTCACTCAGAGCCTGACCCTTGTCGAAGGAGAACAACACCGCACGGCAGGTTTCCGCCTTCATGATGGTGCGGGAAACGGTAGCGTCCTCGTTGATCTCGATCATGGAAGCCGTGTCGTGGACGTAGCTCAGGGTGGGATTGGCGGTCATGTTTTCCTTTCGGGTTCAGGAGGGTTTGCGGGCCACCAGCGCGACCCCGCGCATTGATGATTCATATGTGGTGAAGGTCCGCCGCATGGACATGACCCTGCGACGCAGGTCGGGCTGGACAATCAGGTTTTTCGCTATGCGCATCACCCCGGTGACTCCCTCGTCCGCGAAGTTGCGGCCCAGTTTCAACAGGGACATCGGGGCGGTGCTGGCCCATTCGACGACCAATCCGTGGGCGGTCAGCAACTCGCTCCACTGTGCCAGGGTCATGGGCCTGGCGTTGACGTGGATGGATCTGGCAAGCGCCTTTGAGATCTCTGATCCGATTTCTGGGTCGATGTCGTCCGGCGCCAATCCCAGCTCGTGGATCGCATAAATGCCGCCGGGCCGCAGGATCCGGACCACCTCGGCGACGATCTCCGCCTTTCCGCGCGGGCTCTGCATCGTGAGCATGGCCTCGCCGACCACTGCGTCCGCGCAGGCGTCGTCGAGCCCGGTTTTCGCGGCGTCGCCCTGGCGGCAGGAACCGCCCGCCGACTTCACCACCTCGTTGACGCGCGCCACTGCCGTTGCGTCGCTGTCAACTCCCGTGTACGACCTGGGGGCCGCCAAGAGGATTTCCTTCGCGGTGCGTCCGAGCCCGGGGGCCAACTCGACCACATCCTTGTCGCCGAGGGAACAGCGCCCGAGCATGGCGCGGGTCAGCCCCAACCCACCGGGCCGCAGTACCCGTTTGCCTGCGCGAGCCAGCACCCAGTGTCCCGGAGCCGTCTCGGTCGGCCGGTTTGCGAAGGGAAGCGATTCAGGAACCGTACTCACTTGCGCAAGATTAGCATTGCCAAAAGCAATCCCTAAGGTGTCTTGGAGTGGGCCAGCGGCCAGGAGGCCACGGCTGCCGTGGCGGCCGTGGCGGCCAGCAGGAGTGAGATGGCGGGCAGGCTCAGCCACGCCCCCAGCCAGCCGGCGGCCGGGTAGGCGACCAGATAACAGGCGTGACTCAGGGAGAACTGCGCCGCGAACACGGCCGGCTGGTCCTTCGCCTCGGCCGAGCGGCGGAGCAGGCGCGACGAAGGCGTCGCGAGCAGCGACGTGGCGGCCCCCAGCAGGAACCAGACGAGCCCCAGGGCCGCCCAGTGGACCGGACCCGGCGGCATGTGGATGACCGCGGCGGCCAGCACCAGGCCCACGGGAAGCAGAAGGGCCCCACTTCTCATCACGGAAAGGTCCGGAAGCCGTTTGAGGGCCCGGGGCAGGACCAGCGCCACCAGCATCGATCCGGCGCCGTAGGCGGCCAGCAACCACGCCACCCCGGAGTCGTCACCACCCAGCCGGGTCTTCACCAGCACGGCGGTGTTGACCAGGACCATCGCTGTGCCGCAGGCAACCACCAGGTTGAGCACCAGCAGGGCCCGCAGGTCCGGTGTGCGCAGGAAGATGCGAACCCCGCGGGTCAGCCGGTCCCGGAAGGGGGACTGGGCATCGGGCACCGGTGCGGGCGGGTGCGCCCAGAACACCAGCGCGATCGAGGCCAGAAAGCCGAACACGGTGCCCGCGAACAGGTTGTGGTAGCTCATCACGGTCAGCAGGACGGCCGCCAGGGCGGGGGAGAGCAGCGACTCCAGGTCGTAGGCCAGCCGCGACAGCGACAACGCCGCCGTGTACTCGTCCTCATCCGGCAGGACCTGCGGGATGGTGGCCTGGAAGGCGGGCGTGAAGGTGGCGGAGGCGGCCTGCAGGCCGAAGATCAGTAGATAGATCTGCCAGGGTTCCGTGACGAACGGCAGGCACAGCGCCATGGTCGCGCGTACCGCATCGGAGCCGACCAGCACCGTAACCCGGGGCAGCCGGTTCACCAGGGCGGACATCACCGGCGAGATCGTCACGAACGCGACGATGCGGATCGTCAGGGCGGTGCCCATGACGATTCCGGCCTCGTTCCCCGCGACATCGACGGCCAGCAGGCCGAGGGCCACCGTCAGCAGTCCCGTCCCGATCAGGGCCAGCACCTGCGCGGCGAACAACCGGGCATAGGTGCGGTTGCGCAACGCAGCCAGCATCACGACCGCCCATGGTGCGCCGGATGCTCGTCGACGGCGTGTTCGGCTTGGAACAGGGCGTCGGCCACCAGCTGGCGGGCATGTTCGTTGGTGAGGCTGTAGAAGATGCGCTGCCCCTCCTGGCGGCTGGCGACCATGCGGGCCAGCCGCAGCTTGGCGAGATGCTGGGAAACTGCGGTGGGCGCCTTGTCGACGGCCTCGGCGATCTGCCCGACGGAGAGCTCGCGGTCCTGCAGCGCCAGGATGATGCGCACCCTCGTCGGCTCGGCCAGCATCGAGAAGACCGCCACGGCGAGGTCGATGTACTCCGGGTCGGGGGAACCAAGGACGGGCTTATCTTCATCCATGTGCAGATAATTACATATGCAGGTATCTGGGTCAATGGTTCCCGGGTTCCGGGAGTTTTGTCGGTGGTGGTTGATATACCTGATGTGCGACGGAGGGAAGACCATGAGGTTCATCGCAACCGCAGACTGGCAACTGGGAATGACCGCCCATTTCCTGGATGACGACACCCGCGCGCGTTTCCACCAGGCCCGGCTCGACGCCGTGGGCGAGATCGGGCGGATCGCCGCGCGGCGTGACGCCGGCTTCGTGGTGGTCGGCGGTGACGTGTTCGAGTCGAATCAGCTCGACCGCTCGATCCTCCTCCGGGCCTTCGAGGCCCTGCGCGCCTGCCCGGTCCCGGTGCTGCTGGTCCCGGGAAACCACGACCCCCTGGACGCGTCCTCCATCTACCGGTCCCGGGCGTTCGTGGACAGGTGCCCCTCCCACGTCGTCGTCGCGGAGAGCTCGGAGCCCATCGAGCTGGTGCCCGGGGTCGAGGTGGTGGCGGCGCCCTGGTTCTCGAAACGCCCGGAGGCCGATCTCGTGGCCGCGGCCTGCGCCGCTCTGCGGCCCCCTGCCGAGGGTGTGACCCGGATCCTGGTGGGGCACGGCGCGGTGGCCGGTCTCAACCCGGACCGGGATTCGCTGGCCGCCATCGACGATGCGGCCCTGGCCGCGCGGATCCGTGAAGGCCTGATTCACTTCGCCGTCCTGGGGGACAGGCATTCCCTCACCGAGGTGGCTCCCGGGATCTGGTACCCGGGCACCCCGGAGGTGACCGCCCGCCGTGAGACCGACCCCGGCAACATCCTGCTCGTGGAGATCTCCGGTGCTTCCCCGCGGGTGGAGCCGATCCGGACCGGGCGCTGGAGCTTCACCGTGCTGGAGGAGGACCTCTCCTCCCGTGCTGACGTGGACCGGCTGATCGCCCGCCTGCAGGAACTGCCCCACAAGGAACGCACCGCGGTCTGGCTGAAGCTGCGCGGTACCCTGTCGGTCACGGAATCCGCGCGGCTCGATGAGGAGCTCGCCGAACTGGGGACCCTGTTCGCCAGGCTCGACACGTGGGAACGCCACACCGATCTCGTGGTTCTCCCCGACGATCACGACTTCGCTGACCTGGGACTGACCGGTTTCGCATCCGATGCCCTGCGGGAACTGGTCGAGCTGGGCGCCGAGAACGCCACCGCACGGGATGCCCTGTCCCTGCTCTACCGGCTTTCAGGAGGCCTGGCATGAGGATTCACCGGATCACCCTGCGGAACTACCGCGGCACCGTGGAACGCACCCTGGAGTTCCGCGACGGCGTCACCGTGGTCGAGGGCCGCAACGAGGTGGGAAAATCCACCCTGGTCGAGGCGCTTCGGCACCTTCGCCTCCACAAGGCCAGCACGAGCCGGAAGGAGGTCCGTGACACCCAGCCGGTGGGACGGGATGTCGGCCCCGAAGCCGAAGTGGAGCTCAGCACCGGCGAATACCACCTCACCTACTGCAAACGATGGCTCAAGGGAAAGAAGACCGAGCTGAACATCACGGCCCCGCACCCCGAGAAACTGAGCGGGGACGATGCTCACGAGCGTTTCCTCCAGGTCGTCGCGGAGACCACGGACGACGGGCTTTTCGAGGCACTCGAGGTGGCGCAGGGCAACTCCTTGGGACAGGCCAACCTGGCCCGGCTGCCCGCGCTCCGCAGGGCGTTGGACGGGGTCGGCCCTTCGACCGGGGAACACGACGCCCTCCTGGAGGCCGTCGAGAAGGAATACCTCCGGTACTTCACCCCCACGGGCAAGCCGACCGGAGACTATGCCCAGGGACAGAAGGACCTGGAGGCCCTGACCGAGAAAGCGCGGCTTCTCGAAGCGGCAAGCCAGGAGATCGACTCCCTGACCGAGAAACACGAAAAGGCCGTCGCCGCTCGTGACGCCAAGGGGAAACGCTTGGAGCAGGCGCGCCAGCAGGAGACGGAGTTCGTCGAGGAGAGCAGGCTCCTCGACGAACTCCGCCAACGCGTGGAGCGGGCGGCCGCACGGGTTGCGGAGGCCAATGCGGCCCGGGAAACTGCGGAAAGGCTGGCCCGCGAACGGGAGGACGCCAAGGTGCAGGCCCGAGAACTCGACGCCACCCTCGCGGAGACCCTGACCGGAATCGAACGGACACGGCAGAGGGCGAGCAGCACGCAGGATGCCCTGGCGTCCCGCGCCGAGGAGGCGCGGAAAGCGGAGGAAGAGGAAGGAGCTCTCAGGGCACGGCTGCGTGAAATCGACAACCGTGTCCGGCAGGCCCGTGACGTGGCAGAGCTCGAAGCCCTGAAGGAGCGGTTGGAACGTCTCACGGAAGCAGAACGACGGCTGCATGAAGCTGCGACGGCCCTGAACGCCAACACAATCAACGACGAGACCTGCCGCATGCTGGAGAAACTCGAGGTCACGGCGCGGATCACCCGGGAGACCTGGGAGACCAGGGCGGCAAGGGTCGCGGTGGCGCACACGACCCTCCTGGACGGAGAAGCCCTTGAACCCGGAACCCACGGTCCGATCCCGGCCAAGGCCCCTGTCGTCGTTGAGATCCCCGGCCACGCGAGGATCACGGTTTCTCCCGGCGACGGGACCGACGACGTGGAACGCAGGGCCCGGGAGGCCGAGAACGCCCTGGCCGAGGCTCTGGCGAGCCACGGCATCCCCAACGTCGCCGCGGCCCGGGTGATGGCGGGGGAGAACGACCGGGCCGGGCGGGAGTGGGAGGCCGCCAGCGAGACCATCCGGATGATCCTCGGGGACGAGAACGACGCCGAGCTGCGGGCCCGCGCCGGGGTGCTGGCCGAATCCGTGGGGGACGTGGTCGCCGGGGAACTGGCCGGTGCGGAGGAGGAACGCTCCGGGATCGCCGCGGCCGTCGAGGCGGCCGGGGACCGGACGCTCGGCGCGCGCGTGGCGTTGGAATCCGCGCGGGTCACCCACCAGGGGGCCCGGGAGGACCTGATCCGCGAGGAGGCCGAGCTGCGCAGCCTGGAGGTTCGCAGGGATGATGCTGCGGCGAGGCTCGAGGCCGCGCGGGCCGGGGTCCCGGACGACAAGATAGGGGCGGCCGTGACCGAGGCCGTCGCTGCCCTCGAGAAGTGTGTAGCCGAAAAGGACGCAGTGGACGAGGAACTGGAACTCGCCGATGCCGCCGGTCTGGAAGCCCGCCTCGGGAACGCCCGCGCGGTGGTGACCCGGTTGACGAAGGAGTGCGGGGACCTGGATGAGGAATTGACCAGGCTCTCCGCGCTGCTCGATGACCGGCTGGCCGGAGATACCTATGACAGGCTGTCCGAGGTCCGTGCCCGGCTGGAACAGGCGGAGGCGCGTCAGGCCTCCCGGCAGCGTGCGGCCGACGCGGTGGACCTGCTCCGGGAGACGCTGAACCGTCACCGTGCCGAGGCCCAGCTGCGTTACGTCGCCCCGTTCCGGGAGCGCATCGAATCCTTGGGACGGCTTGTCTTCGGCCCGGATCTGGCGGTCGAGGTGACCCCGGAACTCAACATCGCATCCCGCACCTTGGCAGGTGAGACGGTGCCCTTCCAGTCGTTGTCCAGCGGGGCCCGCGAGCAGCTCTCCCTGCTTGGCCGGCTTGCCTGCGCGCAGCTCGTCCAACCCGGTGAGGGAGTGCCCCTGATCATCGATGATGCGCTCGGGTTCGCCGACCCCGCTCGTCTGGCGCGTCTGGGAGTGGTGCTGAACCGTGTCGGGGATGGCGTCCAGACGATCGTCCTCACCTGCCAGCCGGAACGTTTCGACCAGATTGGAGGCGCACACGTGATACGCCTCTGACAGGAGGGCGAGCGGCGATACAGTCCGGGTGTGAGCGTGTGGGACTGGCTGCGGTTCGGCGGTGGGATTCTGGCACTCGTTGCCACGGCGATTCTTCTGCTGCGGCTGCACGGGGTGGCGCTGCACTGGTTGCCGTTCACGGCGGTCCTGCGGGCGGCGGTGCAGTTGGCCGCGATTTCCATGCTACTGAGCGGTGTCAATCAGTGGCCCTGGCTGGTACTGGGGTTCATCGCGTTGATGCTCTCCACCGCCTCCTGGACGGGAGCCTCCAGGGCCGAGGGGCTTCCTGGCGGGAAACGTAATGCTGTGATCTCCGTCGTCGCGGGAGGGATGTCTTCCCTGCTCCTGACCCTCCTGGCCGGGCTGATCTCGCCCACGCCCCAGCACGTGGTGGCCATTGCTGGAAGCGTCATCGGCAACGCCATGAACATAGTCACCCTGACCTCGCACAGGATCCGGGCCGATCTCGACGCCCACCGGGGCGAAGTGGAGGGTTGGCTGGCCCTGGGTGCCACCCCGTCCCAGTCGACCGCATGGCTCCGGCGCCTTTCGGTGAGGGAATCCCTGCTGCCGAACCTCGACCAGACCCGCAATACAGGTCTGGTGACCCTGCCGGGGGCATTCATCGGTGCGCTGTTCGGGGGCTCCAGCCCCGTCGAGGCCGCGATGTTCCAGCTGACCATGCTCTCCGCAATCCTCGTCAGTGCCGCCGTCACGGGGACGTTGTTCTCCACCCTGAGCGGACGCAGCCCCGTGCTACCCATCCCCCAAGAATCCTGATAACAGAAACGAGTTTCAATCATGGTGGAAGACTGTCTGATCCAGGTGGACGATCTCCCGGTGTCGATAGCCTGGAAACGGATGAAGAACATCCGCCTGCGGATCGTTCCGCCTGGGGGAGATGTGGCGGTTTCGGTCCCGCTCGGCGTTCCGCCGGAGCGGATACGCCGTTTCGTCCGGGAGCAGCGGCCCTGGATAGACCGAAAGCGCGATCAGCTGCGAGACCTGGCCCTTGAGGCGGACCGGTTCGAGGACGGGGGGAGGGCCAGGCTGTGGGGCGGATGGCACGACGTGGAACACAGGCGGGGAGGCCGGGCCCGTGCCTGGGTCGCCGACCATCGGCTGATCATCACGGGCGACGACGAGGTGGCCAGGGAGCGTGCCATCGCCAAGTTCCGGCGTAGCGAGATGGAGCGTGTTTCCCGACCGTTGTTCGACTCGTGGGCGGCCGTCTTGGGGGTGTCGCGGCCAGCCGTGGTCCGGTATCGTGCCATGCGCACCAGGTGGGGTTCCTGCAATCACCGGACCGGGGCGATCACCCTCAACACGGCCCTGGTTAGGTTTCCTTTGGTCGCTCTCGAGTACGTGATCGTTCACGAGCTGGCCCATCTCAGGCACGCCGATCACGGCCAGGGCTTCTGGTCCTTGGTGGCGGCCGCCCTCCCGGACCACCTTGAGCGGAGGAGAAGGCTCAACACCTACATGACCGTTTGAGCCCCATGCGGTACCATTAGCTGCTGGTGACAAAGGTGGGACGTAAGTCCGAGTCAAAATGGGAGCACAATAGTGAGACGTCTTGCGCTTGTCTCTGTGATTTCATTGCTGTTTCTTTCGGGATGTGGCCGAGAAATCCTCACGAACGTCGCTCAGGGCAGCCCCTCCGATGAGGTTTCCACCACCTCGGCGACCCCCAACCCTGCGGAATCGAGCCCCTCCTCTGCTGAGCCGGACGACACTTCCAGCCCCACATCTGAGCCCACGCCATCCGCAACGGCCCTGCTCTCGCCGGGAGACAGCGGCGACGAGGTTCGAGGAGTTCAGCACAGGCTCCTCCAGCTCGGCTGGCTCGAGGGACAGATCTCCGGGAAGTTCGACGACAAGACCCGGCTGGCCGTCGAGGGTTTCCAGGGTAAACGCGGGCTCCCGGTTCTCGGTTTCGTGGATCAGGCGACGATGGACAGCCTGACATCGATGACGCGGAAACCCACCGAGGATGAGAAGAACAACGTCCTGAAACCCGGTCCCGCCCTGATGGCCAAGGGCGCCAGCGGAGACAACGTCAAGGACCTCCAGGCCCGGCTGAAGCAGGTCGGCTGGTACGGCCCGGATGTCAACGGGGAGTACGACGAAACCACGGTGGAATCCGTGAAGGGGTTTCAGGGCAAAAGGCAGCTCCCCGTCACGGGAGACGTGGACCAGCGCACGCTGGACCGGATCAACTCCATGACCCGCAAACCCACCCAGGATGAACTGAGCAACGTCAAAACCACCCAGAAAACCGCGGAAAACGAAACGGCGCTCGACGACCGCTGCCTCCAGGGCCGGGTGCTTTGCATCTCGAAGTCGCAGCGGAAACTCGCCTGGGTGATTGACGGCCAGGTCCAGATGACGCTCTCCGTACGGTTCGGCTCAGATGAGACACCCACCCGCAACGGGGTCTTCTCCGTGGGCTGGAAGGCCCGCGACCACGTATCGACGCTCTACCACACTTCTATGCCCTACGCCATGTTCTTCTCGGGAGGGCAGGCCATCCACTACTCCGCCGACTTCGCCAAGAACGGCTACAACGGCGCATCCCACGGTTGCGTTAACGTGCGCGACAAGGGAGCCATTGCATCGCTGTTCGATCAGGTGCGGGTCGGGGACAAGGTAGTGGTTTACGCGGACTGACATCCCGGGAAGGACCAGCCCCAGGTCTGATGGTTCGGGGAGAATCACCCATTAGGGTGGCCCTTGCAGTTTTCTTGCCAACTAGTGAAAGGTGACGCGCGTGGGCATCCCCTTGGCCATCACGTTGCAGGTGATCTCCTCTTTTCTGTTCGCCAGCGGGGCTACCCTGCAACACCTCGGCGTGAAGTCCACGTTCGATCCCAACGCGACGGCATCCTCCAACCATCTCACGTTGATGGGGATGCTGAAGCTGCTTCTGATTCCCAAGTGGCTGCTCGGCCTGCTCTGTGTGTTCTCCGGAGCCGGCCTGCACTTGTGGGCGTTGACCATGGCTCCCGTGGCGGTCGTCCAGCCAGTTGGAATCCTCGCGGTCCCATGGTCGGTGATCCTGAGCTCACGGATCCACGGCCATCAAATTCCCTTCCGGGTGTGGCGTGCCGTCTTGGTGACCGTGATCGGCGTGGTCGGGTTCACCGTGTTCTCGTCGCTGTTCGCGAACGGGGAGAAACAGTTCGGGTTCATGCCGATCACCTGGTCCTTCCTCGCGGTCTGCGTGATCTGCGCGGTGCTGTCCTTCTTCGCGGCCAAGAAGGCAGCCCCGTGGGCCAAGGCGATGATGTGGTCATCGGTCGGGGCGATCTTTTACGGCTTGGCCTCCGGCATGATGAAGGCCGCCATGAACATGGTCCAGTCCGGGGAGTTCCATCTGCTGCACCCCTCAACCCTGGTGGTAATCGGGTACATGCTCGCCTGCTACGGCCTGGGGGCCTGGATGATCCAGCAGGGCTACGCCTCTGGCCCCGCGGAGATCACGGTGGGCACCATGACCACGGTGGATCCCTTCGTCGCCGTCCTGTTCGGGCTGTTCGTCCTCGGTGAAGGAACTGGGATGGGCGTTGGCCCATCCACGGGGATGATCATTTCCGGCGCGGTGGCCGTGTACGGGGTGGTGATGCTGTCCAAGGACCATCCTGATGCTGTGGCAGAGCGTGCGAAGGCGGTGGAGGAATCCGCGAACTCCTCCACCGCCGTCAAGGATGGATCTTGAGTGCTGTCAGACCCCGACCGCCTCCGTTGCCGTGTGAGAGGACGATGGTGCTCTCGTACCTGGGTGCTGTGAACTTGAGGGTGACTTCCAGCGGTTTCCCGGCCTTGGCGTTCAGGGACGACGGGGAGTCAACCGGGGAGTAGCTCATCATGGTCTTTCCCGAAAACAGGGAGATGTCGAAGAACGCGGATCCCTCGTCCAAGGTGACGCGGACCTGGGCCTCGAGATCGTTGTCGCTGGACCAGTTGTAGGAGAGAAGCTCGAAAGTTCCTCCGCCGTTCGACCCGAAGGGTGCTTTGCTCTCCTGCGCACCCAGCGACGACATGTTCATGGACGGTGCTGAGGCGGAGGGACCTGCAGTGGCACCACCACCCTGACTCGACCCGAGGAATTGCAATCCCAGCAAAATGGCAGCGACCACGGCAAGGGTTGCGATACCGATCAGTATGCTGCGTGCTGCGCCACCACGCTGCTGGTAGGCCTCGATCCGCGTAGGGGCGTCGAAAGAACTGGAGGTTGGGGAGCCGAAAGGTTTCCGTGGGTCCCGCTCCTGTTGGGAAGGTGACTGCTGGGGGTTGCTCTGCCATTGTGGAACGTTCATGGTGGCTCACACCATACCCGTGGAGTTTGTCAACAATCGCGACGGTTCGACCAGAAACGGAGGATCTGGCCCGTTGGCTCCCATAACTATGATGTGAACATATTCGAAGCAACCCTGCGCAGCCACACCGACGAAGACCTCCTCTGCGTGCCCGGGGTCTGTCTCGGCTTCCATCCGACGGAGTCCTGTGTTGTGCTGGGGATCTCGGAGAATCATGTGGAGTTCTGCGCCCGCGCGGATCTTGACTGGCTGGACGAGAGCGGGGACGACCTGATCCGGCAGGTCGAGGCGGCAGCCCAGGCAGTGAGGTCCTGCAGTTTTGTAATCCTCGGGTACACGAGTGACCCGGAAGGAAACTATGAACGATTGATGCACCTTGCACTGGAGTTGCGGGGAAGGGTGACCGATGTGCTCTTGGCCACCCGGGATCGTTACTGGGTCGTCACTCCACTGGGCCTGGAACCTCCTGACGGTAATGGCTGGGATCCATCAGTGACGAACCTCTCGGCCGAGGCCGTTTATCTGGGAATCCCGGTCGCCGCGAGCCGGGCCGAGGTGATCGCCGAGGTGCGACCCCCCGATGATCCCGAGGAAGCCGAGTTCCTCACGGAATCGGCCCTCGACCATGTGAGCAGGCTCGATTACGAGCAGCGAAAAGAACTGGTGGAAAAGTTGCTGGACTGCGGGGAATCTCTGCTTCCCATCGAGGGGGCGCAACTGGCCGTCCTGGTTTCCGATCCCAGGGTCGCAGGAGATGTGGTGGCGAGTCTCAACCGCGAGGGTGCGGCCCGGTTGCGTCCCCGGATTGCGTACGCCAGACGGGTGTGCGCTGCTTCGCACGCCCCTGAAGTCCTCGCGCTGCTGTGCCTGGTCTGCTGGTTCGACAATCAAGGAGCGCAGCAGACCGAATGCCTGGAGCAGCTGGAGAGACTCACTCCCGAACATCGGCTCCTGCCGCTGCTTCGGGGGTTGAAGGCCTTGGCCGTTAAACCTCCCGTTTCGTTCCCCAGTGGCATGAAGGGTAACTAGAGTAAGGACATGCGTTTCGTTGTTTGCGGAGAGGCTCTCATCGACCTGCTGCCGGGAGAACAGGTTTCCCCGGCCGAGACCCACTGGTCGGCGCTGTGCGGTGGTGGTCCAATGAATACGGCCCTCGGGCTCGCGAGGCTCGGGGAGGACAGTCATTTCCTGGGGCGTCTGGGTGGTGATGCCTTCGGGCGTCAGCTCGAACGCTACCTTCAGGACAACGGCGTCGCGACCGACTTGGCGGTCAGGACGAGGGAGCCCACGTCGGTCGCGGTCGTCTCACTCGATGCCGAGGGCAGGGCTTCCTACACCTTCCACTTCCAGGACACCTCGAATTTCGGCTGGCGGGCAGGAGAGTTCCCGGAACTCAGGGAGAACGACTGGCTGCACTTTGGATCCATCGGAACCATTTCCGGGCCGGGGGCGCGGGCCGTCCTCAACTTCGTGCGTTCTACCCCCGCCTCGCTCAGCTACGACATCAACGTGCGTCCGACCGTGCTTCCCGATCGTGTGGAGTACTTCCAGCGCGTCGAACAGCTGATAGCCGCAGTCGGGGCCGGTGGCGGGATCGTCAAGGCCAGCGACGAGGACATCTGCTGGCTCGTGGACGATCCGGACCCGCTGCCCTACGCGGAGGCGTGGTGCATCGAGTATGGCCTGGCCCTGTGTGTCGTCACGCTCGGCCCCGACGGCGCCGTCGCCATCAAACCCGACGGGCGGCAGTTCCGCGTTTCGGGGCACGCCGTCGAGCTGGCGGACACGGTCGGGGCCGGGGACACCTTCATGTCGGGTTTCCTGGCCTCCTACGCCAGGCGTCCGGACGATGTCGACAGGGCTCTTCGCTGGGGTGCCGGGGCATCCGCGCTGGTCTGCACCAGACAGGGGGCGAATCCCCCGACCTGCGCCGAACTAGAGGAGTTTCTTTCCTCGCCAAGGAAGAAGATTGTTTAGGAAAGCCTTTCTTTAATCGCAATAAGATTGGTTAGGTGAACCTAGCTCTAGCCGTTGTGTGTGCCAAAGGGGATTAATCTTTGAGGCATGGCAACGATGCTTTCTTCCAAAGCGATAGATCGTCTAGCTATGGCGCACGACGCCTCTCATTATGCTTTCACTCCGATGCAGATATCGAGGCCCCAGAGCGTCAACGACATCCTGGACCTGTTCGCCCACGCTCGTCGTGAGGGTTCCCCGCTGACCTTTAGGGCCGGCGGTTCCAGCCTGTCCGGGCAATCCGCCGGCGACGGCATCCTCGTCGATTCGCGACGCGGGTTCCGCGGGATCCAGATCCTCGACGAGGGACGTCGGGTGAAGGTTTCCCCGGGGGAGACCATCCGTGCCGTCAACGCCCGATTGGCCCGGCACGGATACAAACTCGGTCCCGATCCGGCAAGCGAGATCGCCTGCACCATCGGCGGCATGGTGGCCAACAACTCCTCCGGCATGCAGTGCGGCACCACCGAGAACTCCTACGCCACCTTGGATTCGCTGGAGTTCGTCCTTGCCTCCGGCACCCGGATCGACACTGCTGACCCGGACGCTGCCCGGAAGTTCGCCGAGGCCGAACCCGAACTCGCAGCGGGGCTGATGAGGCTGCGTCAGCGAATCCTGGACAACCCGGCCTCAGTGAGCATCATTCGCCGCCAGTTCGCGATGAAGAACACCATGGGTTACGGGATCAACTCCCTGCT
>ERZ773073.885-NODE-885-length-14845-cov-9.661393_pt1 | contig 14845 bp, 2 predicted proteins | sample MGYA00580616_ERZ773073 | MGnify/ENA primary metagenome ERZ773073 (study PRJEB29015, sample SAMEA2737960) | human oral metagenome | biome: human oral; feature: human-associated habitat; material: dental | place: China | collected 2131 ...
GGGAGGCAAAAATGGCAGAGAAAATTGCAAATAAAAATAAGGAATCTTTTGATGTTAAAAATCTGATATTAAATGGAGGAATTTATCTGGTACTTTTATTACTGCTGGTTCTGATAGTGATGAAAGATCCTTCATTTTTAAGCTTATTAAATATACAGAATATTCTTACACAGTCATCGGTAAGAATAATAATAGCACTTGGAGTTGCAGGACTTATAGTAACTCAGGGAACAGACCTGTCAGTAGGGAGACAAGTTGGTATGGCTGCACTTGTATCAGCGACATTACTTCAGGCCATGACAAATGTAAATAAAGTTTTTAAGGGATTACCAACATTACCTATACCTGCAGTTCTGCTTCTTGTAGTAGTTGTTGGTGCTTTGATAGGTCTAATAACAGGACTTATAGTTGCAAAATTGAATGTAGTGCCTTTTGTTGCAACAATGGGAACAATGGTAATAGTTTACGGAATAAACTCATTGTATTTTGACTTTGTAGGAGCATCACCGGTAGCGGGGTTTGATAGAAAATATTCACAGGTGGCTCAGGGAGCATTATTTCAGATTGGACAGTTAAGACTGTCATACCTTATAATATATGCTGTAATTGCAATTGTGCTTATGTGGATATTATGGAATAAGACAGTATTTGGTAAAAATCTGTTTGCTGTAGGAGGAAATCCTGAAGCGGCAAGAGTATCAGGAGTAAATGTTGCAAAGACAATATTATTAGTATATATGTTATCAGGAGTAATGTATGCAATAGGAGGATTTCTTGAAGCGGCACGTATAGGATCTGCAACAAATAACCTTGGATTTATGTATGAAATGGATGCCATTGCGGCCTGTGTAGTTGGAGGAGTTTCATTCAGCGGAGGAGTAGGTAAAATATCAGGAGTAGTTGCCGGAGTTATAATATTTACATTAATCAACTATGGACTTACTTATATAGGAATAAGCCCTTACTGGCAGTACATTATAAAAGGTATTATCATAATAACTGCAGTTGCGATAGATGTACTGAAATATAGAAAAAATAAATAGAAACATCATATCTGCTTTATATATTGATTAAAAAGGATAAAAGGTTTTATTTGAAAATTTTTTATCCTTTTTTCTTTTATAGCTTTAGAAAATTAAAAAAAAGGATAATTTTAAAATTGTGTAAAAATACTGTATTATCTAAAATACAATAGTTTTTAAAGTTTTTAAGTAACAACTTATGGTTGTTTTTTTGAATTTAATTTGATATACTATATAAAAACTAATGTTAAATTAGGAGGAAAAAATGGAAAAGCAAATATTAGAAGTCAGGTGAAAGAGAAGAAATATAAAAGAGTATCGAATAATTGTGACATATCTTAATAAGAATGTTGAAAGATAATTAAGAGAAAATAGATGAAAATAGTTTGACTTAAAATAATTTTGCACAAAGTAACAAGAAAAGATAGACATTAAAATATATTATTTGTACATAAAAACGATTAATAAAAATAAAATTTTATAGATGAGGAGAAAGGATGACTAATAATTTAAAGAAAATCGAAAAAGATTTAAGATCGTTAGCAAAAAGATGTAAGGATATCTGTTATACAAAAGGATTGCTCCTTAGTTTTTTAATGATGGGATTGTTGTCGTTTTCAGAAGGTTTAACATCACCTGGAGTGAAAAATGCTGAAAACTCAATAAATCAGGCAAGAAAAGAATTGAACACTTCAATCAGCGACATGAAGGCACTTTTTAGGGAAGCTAAAAGAGAAAATAACAAGCTTCTAAAAGGATCGAACCTGGAACTGATTCAATTAATGGAACAGGGAGATCAGGTTGTAAAATCTCCATGGAGTTCATGGCAGTATGGAATGAACTATTTTTACAGTAACTGGAGAGGAACATATAAAGGAAGAGGAGATAAAAAGGAAAAATATCCTTATGAAGGAATATATAGAAGAAGTGATGATTTATTCCTGAGATCAATCTCTCCTAACAGTAGAAACTATAGCAGATATGTGGCATCAGTACATGATGATCCGTTCCATTCGGCAACTACATCAACAACAGGACTGGGAAATGCATCATGGGGGATAGAATCATCAGTATTTGATCAGGAGCCGGTAACTACATTGAACTTACTTGCAACAGTAAGACCTAAGGAAATAAATAAACAGGCACCGGTGGTAAATCTTGGAACTATAGAAGGACCGGAGGAAATAAGTTTCAGTATTACTCCGCCTGAAGTTGCTCCAGGAAATCCTGAAATAAAAGATGTAAGATTTGATGCACCAAATCCTGTTTCTCAGGCAAAGCCAAATTATACAGGATTTAACATGAAAATAGAGAAGTTTTTTGACGGTATAAGTAATTCTGCTTCTCCTGCTTGGGTGGAAGGTCAGAAGGTGACGTTAACAACTGGACAAACTACAAGCAGTCAGATAAATACTACTGCAGTGTCATTTATAAATAATGTAGCTCCAGGAGTTGCAACACCTGCTAATCCTGCTTTTGTGACAAATACAGGAAAAGTAGCTGTAATGACAGGAGAGGCAACGGGAGGAGGAAAGCCTTTTAAAGTACATTTCGATGTAAACAGTAATGGAAATGTAACTGTAAATCAAAATTTAGTCGTAGACTCATCTGGATATAGAATAGATGAAGAAAATGGAAATGTAATTTCAGGAGCAAGTGTTACACCTGTAGCAGGTGGGACTCAAAAAGCCTTTTTAGAAGGTGGTTCAAGAATAGGGTCATTAAATACAGATGCCGGAAGAATAACAAATACTGGTCATGTAAGTTTGGCTGGACCATTAGTTGCAGGGCTGGAAATACAAAGCTATGCAGGAAATGGAACGAGGGAAGTAGTAAATACGGGAACTATATCAGATACTGTTGAAAATACTTCATATAGAGGAGCATATGGATTAGGTGGACTAATGGTTCCTATAAATGTAGGTGGAACACTTTATAAGCCGGGAACAACTCAGATTTATGATCCTACAGATAGAGTAGCTACTGTACCTTTTACAACTAATTCTGAAATATCAGGAGTGTCAATAGAAAGAACTCCTGATGTGGGAGAGTTTGTAAGAAATAACAATGGAAATATAACAGGTATAAAAATAACTAACTATTCAGGAGGATACACAGGATATAAGATAGGTCTTATATTTACTGCTGATAAAGCTGGAACAGGTACTAATAACTTGACAAATGATGGGACTATAGAATTTCATGGACATCATTCAATAGGAATACAGGTGGATGCTGATAATTCACCAAATGCTGTAGTTAATGCTGTAAACAATACTGGTAAAAATATAACATTACATGGAGGAAGCAGTATTGGAATGAAACTGTCTTCTTTAGTGCATAATACAAGTACAGTTGAAAATAGAGGAACAATATCATTGGGTGGAGGAAACAGTGCAGGTATAGCAGTTCTTGAAGAAACTGGAAGTGCTATAAGAGCATACGGTAATAATGTTAAAAATACCGGTACAGGAATTATAAATGTAAATGCCGGTGAAAGTATAGGAATGTACCTGAAATTAGGAGAAGCAGATAAGATAATAAATGATGGTACTATTAATGTAAATGCCGGTCAAAGTGTAGGTATGAGAGTAGACAGAGGGACTCTTGGTTCAGGTGGAAATCCTATAGCTGATAACAATAAAGATATAAAGGTAACAGCAGGTGAAGGAAGCATGGGAATGGTTGCATTAGGTAATGGAACCGCAGGAACAGCAACAGCTAATAATAAATCCGGAGCAAAAATTACTTTAGCAGGCACTAAAAATGTAGGAATGCATGCTGAAAATGGCGGAATAATAAATAATGTTTCATCAATAACAGGTACAGGTACAACTTTAATAGGAATGCAGATTTATGATAATAAATCTGAAGGAAACCATTCAGGAGACATAACTTTAACAGGTGCAGGTTCTACAGGAGTGTATAATAAAGATGGTGGTAAATTTACCATGACTGGTGGAAGTATCACAACAAGTGGAGGAAATACCACAGGAGTTTTCTCAAATAGTGGAACAAATACAACTATTGAAAAAGGAAATATAAAATCTACAGGTGGCGGAGCAACTTTATATGCGGCGAATGCCGGGACAAAAATAAATTTAGGTAAAGCAGGAGGAGCGGCTGCAGATGTTACTTTAACAGCCGGAAATAAATCTGTTTTATTCTATCATAATGATGATAATGACAAAGATGGAACTAGAAAAGGAGAGTTTAATCTTGTTAACAATATTACTGCAACAGTAGAATCAGGCGGTGTAGCATTTGGATTTAAAGAAGTTCAGAGTGCTACAGATTTATCAAATGCTATTAAAAATATGTTTGGTGGAGGATCATCGTTTACTAATAAAGTTAACTTAACTATAAATAATGGAGGAGCATTGTTCTCAGTGCAGAACAGCAATCCAACTTCACCAGCCGCAGCAATAAAACTTAGTGAAATGGGAACACTGAGTTCAGGAACTAACGCAGCTTCACCTTTAAATATAACAAATGGTAATTTCAAAATAATGACTATGAGAAATGGACATCTTGAAGTAGATCAGGATGTGACTCTTGACAGTGGAAGTGCATATGACAGAGTTGAATTCGTATCTTCAAGTGTAACAGTTGACTCAGGAAAAACTATAACAGGTTCAAATGCTTTAGGAAGAACTGCAATTGGTCAGAGAAATGACGGAACAAACAATGCTTCAATGGTAGTTACAAATAAAGGAACTATTGCAATGCAAAATGGACCTAGTGGAAATTTAAGCTCAACAGCTATAGCAGTTGAAACAGGAAAAGTTTTAAATGATACTGGAAGCAAAATTCAAATGACCGGAGAAAAAGCTGTAGGAATATACGGTGCAACAGATTCTGACATTACAAATAAGGGAGATATTGAAATTGCTACAAAAGGTACTGGTATCGTAGGAGCAAATTCCCTTGTAAAAACAACAGCGGCTAATCAGAATATTACCATACTGAATGATGGTAAGATAACAGGAACGGCAGGAGAAAAAGTAATAGGAATATATGCAAATAACACTCATGCAACAGCAGTATCAAAAATAAAAAATGATACAAATGGAATTATTGATTTAACTGCTACAAAAGGAAGTTTAGGAATATATGCAGGAAAATCAAACTTGGAAACTAAAGGAAATATAAAAGTCGGAGATGAAAGTGCCGGAATAAATGCAGTTAATACTAAAACAGTAATTTCAGGAGGAAATGTTGAAGTAGGTACAAAATCTATAGGATTTATTTTAGAAGGTATCGGAAAGACATCAACAACTACTTTTGATGGACAGGCTGCAGGAACATTAAAAATAAATGGACAGAATTCATTAGGATATTATCTTGTAAATGCAGATGCAAATACTGCTACAAACTTTAAGGATAATCTTGTATTCAATCCAGGAAACAATAAATATACTTATATTTACATAAAAGGAAACAGTGCAACAGACAGAAGTAAACTTGTTTACAATCAGGCAGGAAAAACTATAGACACAGACGGTTCTGTATTTATATTTGGTAAAGATTCTGATATAAAACTGGATACGGCATTTACGTTGACAAGTACAAAAAATAAGGTTGTAGCTGCATATCTGAAAGATTCAGGAACTTTAACAAATGAAGGTTCAATAGATCTTTCAGGTGACAAGTCGGTTGCATTATATGGAGAAGCCGGTGGAGCTATTGTAAATAACAAGGACATAAAAATAGGAACAAACAGTGTTGGAATTTACAATAAAGGAGCTTCTACAGGAGAAAACGGTGCTGCTGGAACAATAACTCTTGATGGAGATTATGGAATAGGAATGCGTTCTGACAATGCTACTGGAAATACTGAAAACAAAGGTAAAATAGAAAGCTCAAAATTAAGAGCAGTTGGAATGTCTTCAAGTAATGGTTCAAATGCCATGACAAATACTGGAACTATAGATTTTTCAGGACAGGAATCAATAGGAATGCACACTGATAATCTTGGAACAGCAGGACATGCAGTAACAAACAATGGAACAATAACTCTTGTTGATGCAAATGATGAAACAAAACCTAACATCGGTATATATTCAGAGCATTCAAACGATGTAGTAGTAAATAATGGAAAAATTGAAGCAGGAAAAAATACTTTAGGAATTTATGGAAAAGCAGATGGAAACATAACTCTTGGAAGTGCATCTGAAACAAAAGTTGGAGATAACGGAGTTTCAGTGTTTACAACAGGAGGAAATGTTGACATTTTAAATGGTGCTAAAGTTGAAACAGGAGCAAACAATGGAGTAGGAGTATACTATTCAGGAAGCAATGGAACAATTACAAACAATACTAATAAAATTAAAATAGGAGATAATTCGTTTGGATTTGTAATAAAAGGCGGAACAAATAATAAATTCTTCAGTAACAGTACAGGTACAGTACAGCTTCCTAATAAATCAGTATATTTATATTCAGCTGATACTACAGGTACAGAAAATACTGTAATAAACCGTACTAATCTTGAAAGTACAGGCGGAGAACTTGCTTACGGAATCTATACTAATGGTGGAGGAGCAAATTACGGTAATATTAATATGACTCAAGGAAAGGGACATGTTGGAATATACAGTTACTTACCTCATCCTACTGGAGCAATTCCTGCTACAGTGACACCTAACGTATTTAAAAACTATGGAAGAATAGACGTTTCAGCTTCAGACCTGACAGTAGCCACAGATCAGAAAAATGGAATTGGAATGGCTGCAGGATATGTAAAACAGAGAACAGAAGTTGAAAATGTACTTGATGCCAATGGAAATGTAATAATAGATCCTGTTACAGGAAATCCTAAGACACAGACAAAAATATATAGAGATATAATAGGATTGGGAAATATTGAAAACCATGGAACAATATCAGTAACTACTCCTAATAGTATAGGAATGTATGCAGGAGGAAAAGGTTCAATAGCTAAAAACTACGGAAGAATTGAATTAAGCGGAACGGATTTGAATGTAGGTATGTTCCTTGAAGACGGAGCTGTAGGATATAACTATGGAACTATAACAACAGTAGGAACAGGAAATGTTGAGCAAGTTGGAGTTGCAGTTCTGAGAGAGGCTAAATTCCATAACTATGGAACAGTAAATATTGATGCAGAAGATGGAATAGGAATAGCAATCGGAGGTAAACTGACACTTGTAAACAGAGGAGAATTTACAATATCTGGAGACAGAAAAACTGCCAACATGCATAATGGTGCAGGAACAGTAACAACTACAGGAGATGGATCAGTGGCAATCGCTACAATATCAGATGATTCAAAAATAATGGGAGTACTTCCTGTAAATCAGGTAGGAATAATACCTAAAGACGGAACATATGAAGCGGTCGTTACTTATAACGGAGTGGAAGTTCCAAATGTTCAGACAGTTGATGTAATACCTGACCTTGCACGTGGAAAAACTACTATTCAGACTGCGCCTATAGGAATATATGTGGATACTGCAGGAGTAAATGCTACAAGACCTGTAAATAACTTAGGATTATTGTCTACAACAGGTATAAAGTATGCAGATTTAATAATAGGTACTGAAGCTGCAGAGCAGACAAATGAAAAATATCTAAAATTAAGCAAGGATTTAATAGCGCCTTATAATGACATGATTTTACAGGCTCAGAGACAAGGTCTTAGAAGATGGCAGATATATTCAAGTTCATTAACATGGATGGCTAAAGCAGTACAGAATAAAGATACTCAGGTAATAGAAAATCTGTATCTGGTTAAAGTTCCTTACACTGTATGGGTAGGACAGCAGTCTACACCAATAAATTCATCTGATACATACAACTTTGCAGATGGACTTGACCAGAGATATGGTGTGGAAGCACTTGGATCAAGAGAAAGAAAATTATTTGAAAAACTTAATTCTATAGGAAATAATGAACACATACTGTTATCACAGGCATTTGATGAAATGATGGGACACCAGTATGGAAATACTCAACAGAGAATGCAGGCTACAGGAACTATTCTTGACAAGGAATTCACTCATTTGAAAAAAGAATGGGAAAATAAGTCAAAACAGTCTAACAAAATAAAAACATTCGGATCAAGAGGAGAGTACAAGACAGATACTGCAGGAATAATTGATTACACAAATAATGCTTATGGAGTAGCTTATGTTCATGAAGATGAAACTATAAAACTTGGAAACAGTTCAGGATGGTATGCAGGAGCGATAACAAACAGATTCAAGCTGAAAGATATAGGAAAATCAAAAGAAGATACAACAATGCTGAAGCTTGGAGTATTTAAGACAATGTCGCCTTCTTCAGATCATAATGGAAACCTTCAATGGACAATATCAGGAGAAGGCTATGCTTCCATAAGTGATATGCATAGAAGATACCTGGTAGTTGATGAAATATTCGGTGCAAAATCAACATACTATACATATGGAGTGGCATTGAAAAACGAACTTGGATATAACATAAGAACAAGTGAAAGAACAAGCATAAGACCATATGGAAGTTTAAAACTTGAATATGGAAGATTTAGTACAATTAAGGAAAAATCAGGAGAAATGAGACTAGATATAAAAGGAAACGACTACTATTCAGTAAAACCAGAAGTAGGAGTAGAGTTCAAGTATAGACAGCCAATGGCAGTGAAGACGACATTTGTAACATCATTAGGAGTGGGATATGAGAATGAGCTTGGACAAGTAGGAAATGTAAAGAATAAAGCAAAAGTATCATATACAGAAGCAGACTGGTTTAACATAAGAGGAGAAAAGGATGACAGAAAAGGAAACTTCAAGGCAGATCTTAACATAGGAGTAGAAAACCAAAGATTCGGAGTAACACTGAATGGAGGATACGATACTAAAGGTAAGAATGCAAGAGGTGGAATAGGATTTAGAGTTATCTATTAATAGGAATAAGATTGAAAAAAGGTAGTAAAGCTTTAATTTTACTGCCTTTTTTGGATTAATATCTTTTTTAAATAAAAAATAATTTTTAAATGAAACAATTGAAAAAAATTTATTTTTGATATATAATTATAATGAATTTTAATAGATAAACTAAGGAAAATTTTAAAATTATATTTATTACATAATATTAGAGATAACAATATAAAACAATGTTATCAGAGTTGCTTAAGTCATATAAATTTAAAGATTCCAAGAGTTACAAAAAGGAGAGATTGGAGATGACAAATAATTTAAAAGGAATCAGGAAGGGTTTGTGTGCATTTGCAAAGAGATGTAAAGAATTTAAATACACAGATTCGGCATTGATTACATTTTTAATTACAGGAGCAATAAGTAGTGTTTCAAATAATGTATTTTCTGCTGAAATAAATAACAGTATTGAAAATGAAAAGAAAATTATTTCTACATCAATAAAAGATTTTAATGTACTAATCAAGGAAGCCAGAAAAGAAAATAACAAACTTCTTAAAAAGACAAATCTGGAACTCATACAACTTATGGAACAAGGAGACCATGTGGTAAAATCACCTTGGGCCTCATGGCAATATGGAATTAACTATATGTATAGCAAATGGAATGGTACATATAAAGGAAGAGGAGATAAGAAGGAAAAATATCCGTATGAAGGGATATTTGAAAGAGATCCGAATGAATTTAACAGGTATGTATCTCCAGAAAGTTTATCTTATGGTTATTTACCAAAATTAACAGATTTTAAATATGCTTCAACAAATTTGAGAACTGGTATAATATCAGAGTATGGGATAGCAAGTTATAAAGATGTAAAAGAACCAATTGTTACTGTTGAACTTACAGCTGGGATAAAACCGAAGGCAATAAGCAGGGCTCCTTTAAGTTTACAGCCGAAAGTAGTAAATACACCAGAGTTTCCAGAAGTAGTTAGATTTTCGGCAATAAATCCAAATATAAATATTCCAAGTAATCCATCTTTACCATCAGCACCTGTCTTTCAATTGTTTTTAGGTCCAGATTCTAATGTGGGAACGTCACCTATCGTTGGAGGAACAACTTTTGTTAATCGACTTACAGATACTAATTTTTTAGCAACTGATAATAGGAGTAGACAGAATATTAGAACACAGTTGCGTTATACATTAGACAGTAATTATACAGGACAACTAGGTTTTCCAACATCATTGATAACAGTGGCATTCAAATTATGGATGGATGATGGTGGTGCATTTGGAATGTACGAAGTTGAAAGTGATTCAAATGGAAACACAAAAAGAGGTACTTGGCATGGAGGCGGTGGAGCGCCACCTTATGAATACAATGCTAATAATTATATAAATCCATTTAATAATTTGCCCGACAAAATTTATTTTAATTCTTATAATTTTTCTTATAATGGAGAAAATAATGAGTATAGTGGTCCAATAGGAGATTCGACAGTAGGTGGAAATACACAAAATTATAATAATCAACGTTTTTTAGTAGGAGGTTCACGATTTATTGAGATTGATAATAAAGGAAAAGCTTCTATAGATGGTTGTGTAGTAAATTGCCCTGCTGTTGCTAATGTTACTTTGCCAGCAAATAAGACCCTTTATTTAAGCGGACCTTTAACTTTAGGAATGGTTTCTCAAGAAAATGGAGTAATATTCAGAAATAATGGAAAAATTACGGATGAAGGAGAAAATCAGGAACAATTTGCAATAGATACTCCAGATAATTTAGTACTTAATGTTCCTTCTCCTACTCCAGCAACAGGAACATTGACAATAAAGAAAAGTGAAGAGGGGTATTTAGGATACAAAGTTGGAATAGCACAGGTTTCAGAAAATTCAACACAAAACAATACAGTAATAAGAAAAATTCAACCAATGTATAATAATGGAATTATTGATTTTAAAGGACCAAATTCAATAGGTATGTATGTTTATTTATATAGGACTAATGGAACAAGTACCGGACAGGGAAGAAATGCAGCTCCAATAGGAACTTTTGCTCAGTTACATAATAAAGGGACAATATCATTAGCAGGAAAAGAAAGTTACGGAATGAAGATAGCGGCTTATTCTTCAAATCAGGCTTCGATGATAAATGAAAATGATGGAACTATTTTGTTAACAACTAATGGAAAAGACAAGGCTAATAATTCTGTAGGTATGGCAATTATGAAGGATGATACTATATATGACGCTGGAAAAGCAACTTTTCCTATTGATAGAGCAATCAATAAAGGAACAATTTCCCTTAGTAGTGTAGAAAATTCTGTAGGAACTTATGTAAATATTGCAAGTAATATTATTAATGATACAGATGGAAAAATTAAAATAGATTCTAAAATAGCAAAAGTCACATCAGGAAATCAAGTGGTAAATATTGGTATGCGTTCAGACATGGATGCAGCAACTCAAGCTGCTTCTACAGCAAAAGTCGATAATAGAGGAATAATAGAATTAAACGGGTCTTATGGAATAGGTATGCTTACTGATGGATCAAAACTTGTTAATAGTGGTTCTATAATCACAAAAACAAACGGTGATGAAAAACATGGAATAGGTATAGTAGGAATTAATCAATCAGAAATTGAAAATAGAGGTATTGTACAGATAAAAGGCTTAGGAGATACAGAAAATATAGGTGTATTCTTAAGTGATCATTCAACAGGAAGTACAGGAACTCTTGGAAGTACGACACCATTAGTGGAAGTGACAGGAAATAAATCAACAGGTGTTCTTATAACAGATAACAGTAGTCATACAATGGCAGGAAATATCTCAGTTTCTGGAGATAATATTACAGGTGTAGTTGCAAATGATAATTCAATTGTAACTTTAAATGGAACAGGAACAATAAAAGTAGATAATAATGGAAATGTTTCTAATCCATTAAATGGCAAAGGTTCTTATGGTATTATTGTAAATGATACAAATTCTAAATTTATTGGCTCAAATACAAATGTAAATGTGAAAATTGCGACTGACAAATCAATAGGATTGTATTCAAAAGGAGAATTAACTGTTGGAAATGCAAATATAACAGCAATAGATGGAGCAATAAATTTCTTGGCTGCTGAAGGAGGGGATATTAGAATAAACGGAGGAAATAGTGTTACCGGACAAAAGTCCTTGTTATTCTATACTTCTGATAACGGAGCAAACAAGGGGACAATAACGTTTGGAGGGGTAACGGCGGCAACAATAAAAGGTGGGACAACGGCAGGAACGAGAGGTACCGCGTTTTATTATGCTTCAACTGGTTCAGGCTATGGAATGTTTGATGTAACTGGTATAAAAAATTATTTTGATAATACATTTGGGACAGGAGTATCAGGAAGCAGTACATTAAATCATTTGACATTAAATATGGAGGAAGGCTCAAGACTTTTCATAGCTTCAAATGTTAAAACAGATTTATCTGTAGCAAATACTTTAACTTCATCAATGTCAAGTATTGGAACAAATTCTCCCACAATAAATTCTTTAGGAAATTACAAGACGCTTATGCTTTATCTTAGTAAACTTAACATTGATCAAAATGTAAATTTGGATAATGAAACTGATTCGTTCAATCAGCTTGAAATATCTAATTCATCTATGGAAAATACTAAAACAATAAATGGTAGTAAAATAAAACAAACGGCTATGGCACAGGAAAATTTTGATAATGATATAAGTAAGGTTATTCTCGAAAATAAGAATGGTGCAAAAATAGAGCTCTCAGGAGATCAATCGACTGGAATATATGCCAAAAGGGGAATAATAAGAAATGGTGGAGAAATAAGTATCGGAAAAAGTTCTACAGGAATTTATCTTGTGGAGGATAATGGAGCTATAGGTAGTCAAGGATCTGTTATAACTAATGAATCTTCAGGAATAATAAAAATTGGAGAAAATTCTACAGGAATTTATTACAGGAGTGAGAGTACCGGAACAAATACTTTAAGTAATGGAGGTATTGTAAATAATGGAAAAATTATAAGTTCATCAAATAGTGTAATTGCAATGACATTCAATAACTCTATAGCTGGTTCTAATAGAGTTTTTGAAAATACATCAACAGGATTTATTGATTTACAAGGAGATAATTCCACAGGAATGTATGCTACTGGAGCAGGAACTTATACAGCAGTAAATGATGGAGGAACAATAAAATTAGGAAACTCTGCCAATATAGACAGTCCTAATGTAGGAATGTTTACAGACAAATCATCTATAATACTAGAAAATAAAGGAACTGTTGATGGAGGAGATAAAACTGTAGGAATTTATGGTTATAACATAAATGTAGGGCCTACTTCTGTAACTAAAACAGGAGCAGGAGGAACAGCAATATATTCTAAAGGTGGAAATATAAATATAAATGGTGGAATGGTAACAGCGGGAGCAGATGGTGCAGCGGGAGTTTATTATACAGGTGACGGTGGAACAATTACAAATAATGCAGCTGTAATGAATATAGGAGATAATTCATTTGGGTTTGTAATAAAAAATGACACATTGTCAGTTGGAAATACACTACATAGTAATACATCAAATGTAAGTCTTGGAAATAATACTACGTATATTTATTCAAATGATAGATTAGGACAGATACATAACAATACAAATCTAACGTCTACAGGAAATGAAAATTACGGGATATATTCAGATGGAACTGTAAATAATTTTGGAAATATAAACTTTGTATCTGGTATAGGAAATGTCGGAATTTATAGTTTAAACAATGGACTAGCAATAAATAATGCAATTATATCAGTAGGAGCTTCTGATATTTCTGCAGAAAATCTGGAGGATAGAAAATATTCACTTGGTATGGCAGCAGGGTATAAGACTTATGGTACAGGAAATATTATTAATAACGGTATAATAAATGTAAATGGAAATGACAGTATTGGTATGTATGCAACAGGAGAAGGTTCAATAGCTAGAAATAGTACAGGTGGAATAATAAATCTTGGAGCTGATGGAGCAATAGGAATGTATCTTGATGAAAAGGCAAAAGGATACAATGATGGTATAATACAGACAACACCAGGGAAAAAACCGAATGTGGCAATAGGAGTAGTTGTAAGAAAGGGGGCAACTCTTTATAATACAGGAACAATACACATTGTCTCAGATGGTGGAATAGCAATGTTTAACGCAAGAGGAGGTATAATTCATAATACGGGAACAATTATACTAGGTACAAATGGAAATGCAGAAAATAGAGAAAGAGAACAAGGGATGCCGGGAGCAGAAACTACAAAAGAAGCTGGTGGAATAAAAATAAAGGCACCAAAAGGAGTCTCTGAAGCTACTATAACAGTAAACGGAATACCGGTAACCCCAGAGACTGTATCATTAACTGTTGGTGAAAGAGAAATGTTGACATCATCACTTGGAATGTATATTGATACTTTAAAAGGAACAAATCCAATAAAGGGATTGGAAACAGTAACTGATTCAGCAGATTTAATTATTGGAACAGAAGCAACAAAAGTTTCAAATAGTAAATATATAAAAGTAAGTGATGAAATATTGAAACCTTATAATGATACTATAGATCAGAGTGGGATAACAAATTGGAATATTTATTCAGGTTCGTTGACATGGATGGCAACAGCAACACTAGGAGGTGCTTCAGGGTATATAAATAATTTATATCTAGCTAAAAGAAATTATACTGAATTTGCCGGAAACAATGAAACACCTGTAAATAAAACAGATACCTATAATTTCCTGGATGGATTGGAACAAAGATATGGTATAGAAAGTTTAGATTCGAGGGAAAAACAGTTATTTTTGAAGTTAAACAATATAGGGAAAAATGAACAAATATTACTATACCAGGCAATAGATGAAATGATGGGACATCAATATGGAAATCTGCAACAAAGAATAAATG
>ERZ773073.887-NODE-887-length-14829-cov-9.396507_pt1 | contig 14829 bp, 13 predicted proteins | sample MGYA00580616_ERZ773073 | MGnify/ENA primary metagenome ERZ773073 (study PRJEB29015, sample SAMEA2737960) | human oral metagenome | biome: human oral; feature: human-associated habitat; material: dental | place: China | collected 2131 ...
CACCTACGTTCTCGCCCCGACGCTCAGCACCCTCTTCTACGGCTGGTGGAGGCCGCTGCCCGTTATCGTGTCCATTGTGGCTCTGGGAATCGTTGTGGTATTCGTTCTCGTGCATCCCGCCTTTCGTGATTTCCGCTCCAATGCGGAGACTGCTGCGCGGGGGAGTGTCTGATGGGTACGCGAGCTCGTCGCGGTCGACCTCCGAGACTAGATCGGGAAGCGGTGGCCCGGGCCGTGCTCGATGTGGGCTTCCCGACCCTGACCTTCGCCGCGGTCCGGAAACGCCTCGGAGTGGGGGAGAGCACACTGTTCCGCTACGCCCCTGACCGCGATGAGCTTGTCCGGCTCGGACTCAGCCTGGCCCTGGAATCCGTGGAATGGCCCGAGCTGAGGGGAACCTGGCGGCAAGTGCTCGTCGACTACGCCACCTGCGCGTGGTGCTTCTGGGAGGCTCACCCCGGCTCTGCTACCGAGGCCTCACGAGGAGTCATCACCCCGATGCTGGTGCGCCTGAACGACGAATTGTGCTCCTTTCTGTTGGAACGTGGGTTCACGGCCCGCAACGCCCTGCTGGCCTGTGACCTCATCTTCGACATGGTGGTGGATCACCGTCGTGCGGTGGAACACATGGATGGGTTGCTGGCCGAGGCAGGGCCTGATCGCGATGACCTACGAAGGGCCTGGGCCCCGGAGGAGTCGATCGGGGAGCCTGTCCCCGGGTGGGATGCGATCCGCCAGGCCAAACTGGAGGCCGTCGATTCTTCTCCTCGTGACTGGTTCATGAAAAAACTAGAGGTGATCCTCAACGGGGTGGCTGTCTCCCTGGCACCTCGGGAATGAGGCGTGAATTGCTTAAAGCGGATTTCACGGCATACAATGACAAGTCGGCCTGACTGGCCCTTCCCGGGGATGCTGCTGACCTTTCCCCGGGTTCCCCGACGCCGGATTTCCCGGCTGTCAGCTGCGCACCGAGCGCACCAACGGCCGTCTTGTGTTCCGGATGTTTTCGTATGTGACGAGACGCGCCGCCGCCCGCGGGATTATCCGTCGGGCCCGAGACGAGCACCGTGAACAGGACCTGCCATGGCCATGCCCAGGAAGAAACCCAAGTCGTTCAAGTCGGACGGCACCCCCAAGAAGCGCTGGAGCGCTGCTGAACGCGCCGCTCGCGGCCACAAGCCCCGCCGATCCGGTGGGGTGCGTAACCCCGAAGCGCGCTCCGGCGGTTTCGGTCGGGGCGATCGTGCCCATGGGCGCGGTGACTTCGGGAATGACGATTGCGACTTCGACCGTGAGAGGAACCGCGACAGGCAACGCGGTCGCCGCGACGATCGAGGCTGGCGTGACGACCGCGAATCCGGGCAGCGATGGGGTGGTTCCCGCTCCCGCTACGGTCGACGTGACGACCGGAATGCATCGCGGAGCCGTGACGCAGGTCGGTTCGACAGTCGCCGTGATGACTTCCGGCAGCGCGACGACTTCCGTGACCGCGATGGCGATCGCCGCCGGAATGAGCGAAACGAGCGGAAACGTCGGGATCGCAATTTCGACCAGGACTTCCGTCGCGGTGAGCGTCCGAGAAATTTCCGCTCCCCCCGGTGGGATCGGCAGGAACATTCACACGGTCGCCGCGACTATGAACGTCGCAACCGTCACGATCGCCGACCCGGGGAAGCGCGCGGCCAGTTCCGCGAATCGCGTGACTTCGACCCCGTCGAACAAGATCAGATGAGCTGGGAGGCCACCACAGTCGAGGTGGAGGTCGCCGAGGACGACACGACCTCCGGTTTCGCAGAACTCGGTGTGGCCGCTCCCATGGTGGCGGCCTTGAAGCAGCAGGGCATTACGGAGCCATTCCCGATTCAGCGCGCCACCATCGCCGACGCTATCGCTGGTCGCGACGTGCTTGGGCGCGGTCGCACCGGGTCTGGCAAGACCCTGGCCTTCGGGCTCCCGCTGCTGACCCGCCTCGCAGTCGGTGATCCCACCGGCACCCCGCGCGCCGTCATACTGACCCCCACCCGTGAACTGGCCCTGCAGATCGCAGACAATCTCTCACCGTTGGCTGCAGTGATGGGACTTCACCTGTACCTGGTGGCGGGTGGCATGGCCTACGGTCCCCAGCTCAAGGCTTTCGAGCGCGGCGTGGATGTGGTGGTGGCCACGCCCGGCAGGCTGATCGATCTCCTCGAACAAGGGGCAGTCGATCTCAGCCGGGTGGAGGTGCTGGTTCTCGATGAAGCGGACCACATGAGCGACCTCGGATTCCTGCCCGCCGTCACCACCATCCTCGAGGCCGTGCCCGCAGACGGGCAGCGGCTCCTGTTCTCCGCCACCCTTGATGGTGCAGTGGATGCACTAGTCAGGAAGCACCTCGCCGATCCGGTCACCCATGAGGTGGACTCCGGCAAGGCGTCGGTGACCACCATGACCCATCACGTGCTGCACATGGCTCCTCACCACAAGAACCAGGCCACTGCCGAGATCGCGAACCGGGAGGGCAGGACCGTGGTCTTCGCCCGCACTCAGATGGGAGCCGATCGCATCGCGAGGCAGCTGCGTGAGGCCGGTGTGATGGCTGGGGCGCTGCACGGAGGCCTCACCCAGGGCGCCCGCGCCCGTATCCTCGCGGCTTTCAAGCGAGGAGAGGTGCCCGTCCTGGTGGCCACCGACGTCGCCGCCCGCGGCATCCATGTCGATGACATTTCCCTGGTGCTCCAGGTGGATCCCCCCAAGACCAACAAGGACTACCTCCACCGCGCCGGACGCACCGCCCGTGCCGGCGAGGAAGGAATCGTGGCCAGCATCGTCCTGCCGCATCAGCGCAAACAGATGCGTCGGATCGTGGGGCAGGCCGGGGTCAAGACCGAGCCGATCGAGGTGACCCCGGGAAGCGACGAACTCGCCTCACTCACGGGCGCCCGGCCCTGCGCGGGAGCTCCCGTGACGGAGAGCGACTACCAGGCATTGATCGCCCCCAGGCCCCAGCAGCGGCGCCGTTCGGGCGGAGGCCGTGCTCGTGGTCCCTGGCGGCGTGGCGATCGCCGGGATCGCGGCCACCGGGGGGAGCGGGGTTAGAATCTGCCCGCCATGACCGAGATCATCCAGGTGCGACTGGCCACCGCAGCAGACGTCCCCGGGATGCTGCGCGTCATCCGGACCGCTTTTGCCGCCCGTCGTCGCGTCGACCCACCCGCCGATGCCCTCTCCGACTCTCGTGCCGATGTGGAGAGGGCTCTGACAGAGGGCTGGGGGGTGTGCGCCCTCGACGGTGAGCGCATGGTCGGTTGCCTGCTGGTCGCCCACGACGGAGAGGTCGCCACGTTGCGCCGGGTCTCCGTGTTGCCCACCGAGACTCGGCGAGGGATCGCGAAGGCCATGATCAGTGGGGCCGTCTCGCTCGCGGTGGACGCGGGTCTGAAGCGGGTCGAAGTGCTGTGTCGTCGTGAGTTCCCCGAGCTCGCGGAGTGGTGGGGTGCGCACGGTTTCGGTCCTCTCCGCGAAAACACATCCGGGATCGTGCTCGGCCGCGACCTGCCCGTGGCTGTCACCGTCCCCACCCCCGCAGCGATGCATGCCCTGGGTGTGGAATTGGCGGGTCTGCTCCGTGCGGGCGATGCGATCATCGCCACCGGGGACCTCGGGGCCGGCAAGACCACTCTGGCCCGGGGAATCGGGGAGGGACTCGATGTTGAGGGCCCCGTGATCTCACCCACCTTCGTGCTCTCGCGCATCCATTCTGCTCGCGGGGATGGGCCTGACCTGGTGCACGTGGATGCCTACCGCATGGCAGATGCCGATGAACTGGCCGACATTGACCTCGATGAGACGCTGTCCCGGTCGGTGACCCTCGTCGAATGGGGCGAAGGAATCGCCGAGTGGCTCTCCGACGAGCGGTTGGAGATCGATATCGACCGTGAAGTCGGTGACGAGGCGCGACGTGTGATCCTGACCGGCATCGGTCCCCGCTGGGACGGCGCCCTGGAAGTCATCAGGAGGAAACCATGACCTGGACCTTGGGAATCGACACCTCCCACCACGTGACAGTGGGTCTGGCCCGCGACGGGGAACCCGTCGCATCCGATGCGGTGGCAGATATCCGCGCCCACGGCGAGACCCTGATTCCGCTGATCCAGCGCGTGTGTGCATCGGTCGGGATTGTCATGACCGAGATCGATGCCTACGCCGTCGGCATGGGGCCGGGGCCGTTCACGGGACTTCGCGTCGGGATCGTGACCGCTCGCACTTTGGCAGCGGTGGCGGGCAGGCCCCTGCACGGGGTGTGTTCCCTCGACGTGATCGCCGCCCAGTGGCGGGACGCGCCGGACGAGTTCGTGGTGGCCTCCGACGCTCGCCGCAAGGAGTTCTATTGGGCGCTTTACCGCGACGGAATTCGCGTCGGTGAACCCCGGGTGAGTGCGCCCGAGGTGATCCCGGACCTGCCTGCAGCTGGCCCGGTCCCAGACGACCCTGCCGGGCCGCGTTTCTTGGATGCAGCGGTGTTGGCGGCGCGTTGGGCTGATCTACCAGTCGTCGACGGGGAGCCCTTCTACCTGCGGGCCGCAGATGCCGCGGTGCCGAAGACCCGCAAGTCGGCGCTGCCCCGCCTCAAGGCACCCCGATGATCATCCGGACCGCCATGCCTGCCGACGCCCCCGCCCTGACCCAGCTGGAGCTGGCTTTCCCGACGCGGCAACGCTGGTCGGAGACCTCGTGGCTGGAGGAGATCAACGGTGAGGACCGCCTCGTGGAGGTGGCCGTCACCGCGGTGGACGGTGTGATCGCCTGCGCGTCCTGGCATCATGCGGGCGACACCGCCGACCTGGACCGGATTGTCGTCGCGGGGAAACACCGCCGCCTAGGCATCGCGGGAAGGCTGTTGAGGCGCGGGATCGCCTGGGCCGCGGAACAGCAGGTCGGGAACGTGCTGCTGGAGGTGGCCTCCGACAACATCGCGGCCATCAAGTTGTACGCAGCGAACGGATTCGTTCCAGTGAATCGGCGCGGAAACTACTACGGGCGAGGCGTCGACGCTGTGGTCATGGAGAAGAGGACGAAGATGGAGGAGAGCCAATGAGTGAGCCGTTGATCCTGGGAATCGAATCCTCCTGCGATGAGACGGGCGTTGGCATCATCCGCGGCGATCAACTGCTGGCCAACGAGGTCGCAAGCTCCGTCGATCTCCACGTGCGTTTCGGGGGAGTGGTGCCAGAGATCGCCTCCCGGGCACACCTGTCGGCCTTCGTACCCACCCTGCAACGCGCCGTCGCCGCGGCCGATGTCGACCTGGCCGAGGTCGACGCCATCGCCGTCACCGCCGGCCCCGGCCTGATGGGAGCCCTGCTGGTGGGGATCTCAGCCGCCAAGGCCCTCGCCGCGCATCTTGGCAAACCGTTGTACGGGGTGAACCACCTCGTCGGGCATATCGCCGTCGATCTCCTCGACCACGGTCCTCTCCCGATGCCAGCTCTGGCGTTGCTGGTCTCCGGCGGCCACACATCCCTGCTGCACGTTCGCGACCTGGCCCGTGACATCGAGGAACTGGGTTCCACCATCGATGACGCAGCAGGGGAGGCCTACGACAAGGTGGCGCGGCTGTTGGACCTGCCCTACCCGGGCGGTCCCGTCATTGATCGCGCCGCAGCCGATGGCGATCCCGCGGCCATCCGTTTCCCGCGCGGCCTGACGGCGCGCCACGACCTCGAGAAACACCGCTTCGACTTCTCCTTCTCCGGTTTGAAGACGGCGGTGGCGCGCTGGGTGGAGACCGCCCGGTTGGAGGGCCGGGAGGTTCCCGTGAGCGACGTGTGCGCCAGCTTCCAGGAGGCCGTCGCCGATGTGCTGGTCTCCAAAACCCTTGACGCTGCCCGGCATCTCGGGGTGGAGACGATCCTGCTCGGAGGGGGAGTGGCCGCCAACTCACGGTTGCGTGGTTTGCTCGAGGAACGGGCCGGCGGAGAGGGGCTTGCGGTGCGGCGTCCGAGGCCGGGGCTGTGCACCGACAACGGAGCCATGATCGCCGCCGTCGGCCTGACGGCCGTGCGCGCAGGACTGCCGCCGTCGTCGCTGGACTTCTCCGCCCAGACCGGGCTGCCGGTCACTCGGATCGTGGTCTGATCGTGGTCTTACCGTGGTCTCACGTATCAGATACGTAACAATCTATCTCACAACCGACCCCCGGGGTGCGTGATGACTTCGGCTACCACTAGGGTCCGGTGCCAACCGGTCCTGTGGTGGGACCGCATGTCGGCTCACGACAAGGAGAAAATATGAAGTTCAGGGGAACCAAGGCGGCCCTGGCTGTGCTGGTGAGCGGAGCATTGCTGCTCAGCGGGTGCACCAGCGGCGAGGGCTCCGAAGAAGACATCGCTGGTCCCGGTGCAGCTGAGACGGTTCCAGGAAGCGGTGACACCTGTCTTCGTGACGCGGGTATCACGGAAACGACGGATGGCAAGGTGGTCTACAGTCCTGGTCCTGGCAAGTGGGTTGGGTACAACAATCTCCAGACCGACACCTACTCCACCTACAATTCGGTGGTGGCCGACCAGATGTTCGGTAATTTCTGGTACTACGGCACCAACGGTGGCATCTGCGAGGACAAGGAGTTCGGTACTTTCGAGGTGGTGAGTCAGGACCCGCTCGAGCTGAAGTACACCATTGCCGACAAAGCCACGTGGTCCGATGGCACTCCCATCACCACCAACGACTTCCTGCTGTCCTGGGCGACGCAGAACCCCGAGTTCCTCGCGCCCGGGCTGGCAAACCGTCAGGACGAAGAAGCCGAGGGTGTCTTCTCCCACGTCACGACGGCGTTCGCGGAACATGTACCCGAGGGGCCGCAGGGCGAGGTGGGCTCCAAGACCTTCACCATCAAGTTCAAGGGTCAGTATCCGGACTACAAGGCCATCATGGATCCGCCGTTGCCGGCGCATGTGGTCGCCAAGCAGTCTGGGCTGGAACCCGATGACCTGGCCAAGGCCATTCTGAACCGCGACGCGGAAACCGTGAAAAAGACAGCGGATTTCTGGAACAACAAGTGGACCTTCGAGCCCGGTCAGCTGCCTGACGCCTCTCTCATTCCCTCGTCGTCCCGCTACCAGCTGAAGCAGGGAGGTTGGAAGGACGGTGTCGTCACTCTCGAGGCGAACCCGAACTACTGGGGCACCCCAGCCGCGACCAAGAACTTGGTGTTCTCCCCGGTCAAGGATGATCAAATGGTGCAGTCGCTTCAGAACGGCGATCTGGATGTGATCCGCCCGCAGGCCACCGTGGACACCGTCAAGCAGCTGCAGGAGATCGGTTCCTCTGTCCAGAGCACCGTCTTGCCGGAGATGACCTGGGAACACCTGGATTTCAACTTCCGCGAGAACAATGTGTTCTCCGATGCCAAGGGCGGCAAGAAACTGCGTGAGGCCTTCGCCTACTGCGTCCCGCGCCAGACCATCGTTGACCGACTCATCAAACCGATCAAAGAGGACACGCAGTTGCTGAATTCCCGCAATGTCCTGCCTTTCCAGTCGAGGTACCAGGAGGTCACATCCAGTTCCTACGACGGCCGCTATGACAAGGTCGACATCGAGAAGGCGAAGCAGCTGGTGGCGGAAACAGGTATTCAGACACCCATCGATGTGCGGATCGGCTACTTGGCTGGCAATCAGCGGCGCCAGGACACTGTGGCCGCCATCCTGTCCTCCTGCAAGGACGCCGGATTCAACGTGATCGATTCCGCGAGCACGACGTTCTTTGACAAAGAGATGGATGACGGGGACTACGAGGTGGCATTGTTCGCCTGGGCGGGCTCCGAACTGATCGGTGGCGGTCAGAACATCCAGGTCACCGGCAGGGGGCAGAACTATGGCAAGTACTCCAACCCGACCGTGGACCAGGCCTGGGACAAGCTGACCAACACCCTTGACCCCAAGGAACAAACTGAGCAATTCGCGATTGTCGAGAAGGAACTGTGGGACACGTTGTTCAACATCCCGCTGTATTCCCACCCGGGTGTGGTGGCCTGGAACCGCAAGATCCAGAACATCCGTGTCACGGGCGCCCAGTCGACGGTTTCCTGGAATGCCTATCAGTGGAAGAAGAAGTGACCCGGCACTGATGTGAACCAGCTTGAGGGGGCAGGTGGTTTCGGCAACCTGCCCCCTCTCAAGCTGCATGGGCCCATCCGGGTCCCACATGAAGTGCTTGTGGCGTCGTGCTGTCCCCACGTGCTCTATCATCGGGCGCTATGGGTCAGCCGGGCGTTGGCCTGACAGCCTCTTTGAACAGGAACTCTCGTGATCAAGTACATTGCCAAACGTTTGGGGGTATCGCTGCTGATCCTCCTGCTGGGGTCCTTGCTGATGTTCGTCCTGGCGATCAACGCCGGCGATCCTCTGGGAGACCTGCGTGAATCCAACTCGCCCAACAGGGACAACCTGATTCGACAGCGCATCAGTGACATGGGTCTCGACAAGCCGTGGTACGAGCGGTACCTGACTTGGCTCACAGGAGCAGCTAAGTGTTTGTACGGGCAGTGTGACCTGGGCAAGGCTACCACCGGTCAGTCCGTCAACTCGCTGCTCACCTCGGCCATGTGGGTGTCGCTTCGGTTGGTGATCATGTCCACCTGCTTGGCCATCGTCGTCGGCGTCATACTGGGTATCCTGACCGCGATCCGGCAGTACAGCGGTTTCGACTACGCCATTACCATGATGGCTTTCGTCTTCTTTTCTCTTCCGGTGTTCTGGTTTGCGGTGCTGTTGAAACAGTACGCGGCCATCGAGTTCAACAACTGGATAGAGAAGGCTCATTTCACCCCACTGGCAATCGTCATCATAGCCTTGGTGCTTTCCTTCGTCGTCGTGGCGATTGTCGGCGGCCCCTGGAAACGACGTTTGATCACCTTTGGTGCTTTGTTCGCGAGTTTTTCCATCATCTTCGTCTACTTCGACATGGTGCAGTGGTTCCGCAGGCCAGCAGTCGGGATACCGGTCTACATCCTGCTCGTTATCGGCATCGGGGTGTTGATGATTGTGCTGACCAGCGGCTTCGAGAACAAGAAGGTGCGCAATGCTGTCGGGGTCACGGCCTTGGTGGGGATCGTCGGCTATTCCGTACTGCGCGGGATTCTTCTGAAGAGCCCTTCTCTTCCGTTGCTGCTCGGGCTGCTGGCGGTCGCCGTCGTCATCGGTGTTGCGGCGGGCCAACTGTTGGGAGGATTCTCGAGACGTCAGGCCACTTTCGCCTCGGTGGTTACGTCGCTGCTGGCCTCCCTGGCAGCGTTGATCGATCTGCTGCTCAGCAACTGGGCCGCCTACTTGAAAGTGGTCGAACGGCCGATCTCCACCATCGGGGCCTTCACTCCTGACCTGGACACCACATGGTGGGGGAACACCATCGATGGCCTGACCCATCTGCTGCTCCCGACGATGGCGCTGACCCTGATATCGATTGCCTCTTACACCCGATACACGCGGGCATCCATGCTGGAGGTCCTGAACCAGGACTACATCCGCACGGCCCGTTCCAAGGGCATCTCCGAACGCAAGGTCATCACCCGTCACGCGTTGCGCAACGCCCTGATCCCGCTCGCAACCATCGTCGCCTTCGATTTCGCGGGTTTGGTGGGTGGAGCGGTCATCACCGAGACCGTCTTCGCCTGGCAGGGCATGGGCACCCTCTTCAGGGAGGGCCTGGTAGCCGCTGATCCCGGACGGATCATGGGTTTCTTCCTGGTGACTGGGACCGCCGCAGTGCTCATGAACATGCTGGCTGACATTGCCTACGCTTTCCTCGACCCGAGGATCTCCCGATGAGCCCCAACGAATCCGAGGAAAAGATGTCTGAGCAGATCAAGACCGAACAGGCCAATCCGGAACAGAGCACCCCGGAAGTCGTGGACTACGACCTCGAGGAAGACCTCGATCAGGCGGGTGGCAAGTCCTACTCGCAGGGCGCGCTGGTGTGGCGTCGATTCGTCCACCACAAGGGGGCCATGGTGGCGAGCGGCGTCCTGATCCTGGTGATACTTCTCGCCTTCTCATCCAGCCTCTGGTGGCCGAAGAACTACTACGATCTTTACGATTTCCCGCCGGGAAACTTCAATGGTGCGCCCAACTGGGGGCATCCTTTCGGGCAAGACAGCATCGGCAAGGACTACTTTGCCCTGGTGATGCAGGGCACCCAGAAGTCCGTGATCATCGCCTTCATGGTGGGCCTGATCGCGACCGCGATCGGCACCGTCGTCGGAGGTGCCGCTGGTTATTTCCGAGGACGTGTCGAATCGATTCTGATGCGGGCCACCGACCTCGTGATCATCATCCCACTGCTCGTGCTGGCAGCGGTGTTGGGGCGTATGGTCGACGGCTCGAACATCTACATCCTGGCCTGCGTGCTGGGTCTCGTGGTGTGGACCGGTATGGCACGCCTGGTGCGTGGCGAGGTGCTTTCCCTGCGTGAACGCGAGTTCGTGCACGCGGCCAAGGCCATCGGTACCTCCGACTGGCGCATCATCTTCCGCCACATCCTTCCCAACAGCATCGGCACCATTGTTGTGAACTCGACGCTGTTGATCGCCTCGGCGATCCTGTTGGAGACGGCACTGTCCTACCTGGGGTTCGGCGTGCGTGCACCGGAGTCGTCGCTGGGTCTGCTGATCTCCCAGAACCAAGGAGCCATGGCCACTCGCCCGTGGCTGTTCTGGTGGCCGGGCCTGTTCATTCTGGTCATCGCGCTGTGCGTCAACTTCATCGGTGATGGTCTGCGCGATGCCTTTGACCCGCGGCAGCGGATGGACTGAGGGGAAAGAAACAAATGGGCACTGAAGTGAATGAGACAATCCCCCCCACCCAGGAAACCGAATCGGTGCTCCAGTTCAAGGAACTGGATGTCAGCTTCCGTACCGAGTTCGGGCGGGTTCAGGCCGTCAAGGGCATCAGCCTCGCGGTCAAGCCCGGCGAAGTGGTGGCCTTGGTCGGCGAATCGGGTTCGGGCAAGTCGGTGACAGCCACCACGGCCCTCGGCCTGCTTCCCAGGACCGCGCGCATTACCGGTGACACGATGGTTGCGGACAAGACAGTGGGGAGCCTCAGCCCGCGTGAAATGCGCGGTCTGCGCGGCAATCGTGTTGCCATGGTTTTCCAGGAGCCGATGACCGCCCTGAACCCGGTCATCAAGATCGGCGAGCAACTCACCGAGTCGATGGAGGTGCACAACGTCGCACACGGTGAGGTCGCCTGGCAGAAGGCGATCGACCTGCTCAAAGCCGTCGGTATCCCGAATGCGGAGCGGCGCGTCAAGCAGTACCCCCACGAGCTATCGGGTGGTATGCGGCAACGCGTGGTGATCGCCATGGCCCTTGCCTGCGACCCCGAGGTGATCATCGCCGACGAACCCACCACGGCCCTCGACGTGACCGTGCAGGCCGACATCCTCGACCTGCTGAGGTCGCTGAAGGAGAAGCTGAACACCGGAATCCTGCTCATCACCCACAACATGGGCGTCGTGGCGGACATGGCCGATCGAGTCGCAGTGATGTTCAAGGGCAACATCGTCGAACGCGGTACGGCGGAGGAGGTCCTCCTCAGCCCGCAGCACCCCTACACCAAAAAACTCCTGGACGCGGTTCCGCACCTGGGGGCAGGGCATGGCCAGTTCGGTTCCGTACCGTCCGATGTCGCCGAGAACGCCACGTCGGCCCTCGAGGTCAACGAACTGGTCGTGGAGTACAAACGCACCGGAAAAAGACCGTTCCGTGCGGTCGACGGCGTCACCTTTGACGTGAAACGCGGTGAGATCGTCGGTCTGGTGGGGGAGTCGGGTTCCGGGAAATCCACCATTGGCAGGGCGCTGTTGGGACTGATCCCAGCCGCCGGGGGCGACGTGAAGGTGCTCGGTCAGGAACTGGTCCGGGGAGCCGGCTCGAAGAAGGGCCCACAGGGCCGAAACCTGAAGGAGCTGCGGCGCCGCATCGGGGTGATCTTCCAGGACCCTGCCGCATCCCTTAACCCGCGCCTTCCCATTGGTGATGTGATCTCCGAACCACTGGAGGTGCACAAGGTCGGGGACAAGGCATCGCGGCAGAAACGGGTCTACGAGCTGCTGGAGGCCGTCGAGCTTCCGAGGAGCGCCTTCAACCGCTATCCGCACGAACTCTCCGGTGGACAGCGGCAGCGTGTCTCGATCGCACGCGCGCTCTCGCTGAGCCCGGACCTGCTGATCGCCGACGAGCCCACGTCGGCCCTCGACGTGTCGGTGCAGGCCCAGGTGCTGGGAATGCTCACCGACCTGCAACGTGATTTCGGCTTCGCCTGCCTGTTCATCAGCCATGACCTGGCCGTCATCGACTCCCTCGCCCACCGTGTCGTCGTGATGCAGCACGGCAAGATCGTCGAGAAGGGGGATCGTGCGCAGGTGCTACTCGATCCGCAGGAGGAATACACCAAACGGCTCCTGGCGGCTGCCCCCGTCCCGAATCCCATCGAGCAGCGCGAACGGCGTGAGGAGCGTCACCGCCTGCTGGCAGCGTTGGGCGACGAAGTCGTGGAACTCGACACCCGCGAACTGGATCAGTAGAGGTCCTCGGCGCGAGCTGGTCGACTCGAGGGAGCTTTCAATCCCCTGATCCCATCAGCTTGTCGATGGCCCTGCGGTCCTTTTTCGTCGGGCGCCCTGCGCCGCGATCGCGTTTGGCAACCGGCACGTTGAGGAACGCGGGACGTTCGGGGGAATGGTCCACGTACGCCTTCCGGGCGATGGGTGCTCCGACCCGCTTGCTCAGCAGTTCCACCACCTCGAATTCCCGCGTCCAGCCGGGCTCTTTGACGGTGACGCGATCCCCGGGCCTGATCGTGTGTGCCGGTTTGACAGGGTCGCCGTTGAGCCGGATGTGCCCTCCGGTGACGGCTTTCGTCGCCAGCGAACGGGTCTTGAAAAGCCGGACGCTCCACAGCCACACGTCGATTCGGGTCATGCAGGAATTCTAGAAGAATCGCGGATGAGCGCCTGCTGCCAGGTCTTCCACGAACTGAGTGGTTTCGGCTCGGTCAGCTCAACCGAAACCCCTAGGCTGCGTGTGTGGACATTCTGAGCGATGACGGTGCCATGGCTCTGGAAATGGCGGCAGCAGAGGACGATCCGGATTCACTCGGCGCAGCCGAGCGGCTGCGGCGACGTTTCCCGTCGGAACTGGCTGCTGCTGCTCTGACCCAGGTGGTCCTGAGGCGGCGGGCCCGGGGGAAACTACCGATGGCGGAGCGGATGTTCTTCACCCCTGACGGGTTGGAACAGGCGACTCGCTGGGTGGTGGCCCGGTGGCGTGCCGCCCTGTTCGTCGATGCCGGTGTCAATGAGGTATGGGACCTGGGATGTGGGATCGGGGTCGACGCGATGGCCCTCTCGGAGGCGGGCCTCGGCGTTCATGCCGTCGAATCGGACCCTGTGACCGCCGCCTTTGCCCAGGCCAACCTGGCTTTGGTCGGGGGCGGAGAGGTGACCGTGGGGCGCGCCGAGGAGGTCCAGGTTCCTGAGTGGGGTGGGATCTTCCTTGACCCGGCCCGCCGTACCGCGCGGGGCCGGACCTGGGACGTCGCTGACCTCACCCCACCCTGGTCGCTGGTGGAGGACCACCTGCGGGGGAGGCGGATGGCTTTCGTCAAGCTCGGCCCTGGGCTGCCGAAACAACTCATCCCCGAAGGCTTCGGGGCGGCCTGGGTGTCCGTGAAGGGTGACGTGGTCGAGCTGATGTTGAGCAATGCCTTGGATCCCCGGGCCCGGGCGGTCGTGTTCCCTCGGTCAGAGACCGAGCCCCACATTCTGACCGGGAGTGCTGCCCCGCTGCCCGTCGCCCCACCCGGGAGGTTCATCCACGAACCTGACAACGCGGTCGTCCGCGCCGGTCTCGTGGCCGACTCCGTGCCCGATGGGTGGCTGCTGGCCCCCGGGGTGGCCTACGTCTCCTCCGATTCCCCGATCGGCGGCCCCTTCGTCACCTCCTACCGGGTGATCGACGTGCTTGACCACGACGTCGCCACCCTCAGACGGTGGGTTAAGCAGCATCGGATCGGACGGCTGGAGATCAAACGACGCGCAATCGACGTCGATCCCGCCGTTCTGCGGAAACAGCTGAAACCGAGGGGTGACGGGGTCGCGACCCTGCTGCTGGCCCGGACCGTCGCCGGGGCCAGGGCCTTCGTGGTCGAACGAGTGGGCTGACCTGCTCACCGACGCCCGCGGTGCCAAAAATAGCAATTGCTATAAGTGCCTCATGAAGGAGTCGCTGGCCGAGATCGCCGCATCGTCCGATGCCGCGATGGCTAAGGCCCGTATGAAACTCGTCGCCGGGGTCCGGGAAGCCGCCCGGGCCGGGATGACCCAGACCGAGATCGCCGCGCAGATCGGCAGAAGCCAACCGGAGGTGTCGCGGTTGCTCCGATTCCATGGCACGACACCGCTGGCGCTTCGTCTTCGAAAAGCGAGTGGTCAGATTCGGCGGCTGATCCATGATGCCGGGGGAAAGCATGTTCGGGTTTTCGGATCAGTGGCAACAGGGACGGAGAAAGCGGACTCGGACGTGGACCTGCTGTTCGAGATGAAGCGGCCGCTGGGACTTCTCGCTCTCGGGCGCCTGGAGGCGCGCATCGCCGAACTCGTAGACGCTGAGGTGGATCTGGTTCCTGAGAGCACGCTGCGCCATGACCTCAGGCAGCGGGTGCTGGACGAGGCGGTCCCGCTGTGAGGCGTTCGGATCCGACACTTTCTTGGCACTCGGCTTGATTGAGTGCTAACGGGGGTATAGCCTTTTTCTGGCACTCGGTAGGCCCGGGTGCCAACCCGGGTGGC
>ERZ773073.889-NODE-889-length-14821-cov-22.748273_pt1 | contig 14821 bp, 9 predicted proteins | sample MGYA00580616_ERZ773073 | MGnify/ENA primary metagenome ERZ773073 (study PRJEB29015, sample SAMEA2737960) | human oral metagenome | biome: human oral; feature: human-associated habitat; material: dental | place: China | collected 2131 ...
CACTATACCCTGAGGTCCGATATACATATACGAACCTGCCGTCATCTGTCCGTACTGCGATACTCCCAGAGCGTTGAACTTTTCCCAGTCGTCCTGCTTCGAGTAGTTAGGTATAACCATACCGTTGGTAACGACCACACGCGGAGCATCTTTGTGTGAAGGGAAAAGCCCCATCGGGTGTCCCGAATACATTACGAGTGTCTGCTCGTCGGTCATCTTTGCCAAATACTGCATCGTGAGGCGATACTGAGCCCAGTTTTGGAAAACAGCACCGTTGCCGCCGTAGGTTATGAGTTCGTGAGGGTGCTGAGCCACAGCATAATCGAGGTTGTTGTTTATCATCAGCATAATAGCTGCTGCCTGACGGCTGCGGGCAGGATACTCGTCGATGTTGCGTGCCTTCATCTCGTAATCGGGGCGGAGACGATACATATAGATTCTGCCGTAACGTTTGAGTTCGTCGGCAAACTCGGCTGCGAGCTCTTTGTGGTGTTTGGCAGGAAAATATCGCAATGCATTGCGGATAGCCAAACGTTTTTCGGCTTCCGACAAGATATCTTTACGTTTAGGAGCGTGATTGATACTTAGGTCGTACTCTTTCTTGGGAGGCAATACGTCGGGGATTCCCTCCAGGATTTGTTTTTGAAAATCGGTCATAACAATATAATAATGTTATATGTATTTTTTATTGCCACCTATACTGTGTCAGGCGGTTTTCAGATTTAGTATTTTACGTGCTTCGTCGGGCGATGCGGTCAGCCAGTTCGCCGAGGCGTGTGCGGTCAGCAAACTCCAGCTCCTCGTGATCGCCAAAGTCCAGCTCCAGCTCCACGAGCGAGGCAAATTCGAGCAACTGTGCGCGTAGCGTGGCCAATTCGTCGGAGAATCCGCCACGCATTTGGTTCATCGCCACGCGATGCATACCGGCCGAAGTCGATGCGATCAGGTCGGCCACGGCCTCCGCCTGCGAGAGATCCATACGCCCATTGAGGAAGGCGCGTCGGGTGAACTCGCCCGGTGCGGCGGCGCGTGCTCCGGCGTCGATGAGCCATTCAAGGAGGCGTTGTTGGATGAAGGTCGAGCCGTGGCAAGACAGCTCCACGGTGTCCTCACCGGTGAACGAATGCGGGGCGCGGAAGACGGTAGCCACAGCCTCGTCGAGCAGTTCGCCGTCGCGGACAAGACGGCCGAAGGTGGCCGTATGCGAGCGACGCTCGGTGAGCGATACGCCCGAGCGAGGTTGGAAAAAACGGTCGCAAAGCGTGATCGCCTCCGGTCCGGAGACGCGCACGATGGCCAACGCGCCACTTCCCGCAGGCGTGGACAAGGCGCAGATGGTGGAGGAATCAGTGGTCATAGGTTATGCTTTTTTTTGGGGGGGTACTTGTCGAAGAACTTGTAGAGGTTGGTGTAGGCCTTGCCTTCGCTGTGTTGCTCGCTGTCCTCCGCGTATTTGACGGCTCTTTCGCGGGCTGCCTGCTCCTGACCCTCGGCACGAAGTGCGGCGACCCAGCGCTCACGCTTCGCCCATTCCATGTCCTTGCAATAACCGGACACATGTTTACTCAGCTCATCAACAACAGCAACGGACGAGAATGATTTACAGGTATCCACGTAATGGAGCAAAAACCAGTATTCGATAGAAGGGAAACTGTCGCAGATGAGGACATTCTCGTTATTCCTGTACTTGTCTTTGATGGCCTGCAGTCGCCTTCTTTCCGTCTCGTTCGACGCCATTACGTCTGCGTCAAATACAACAACGACGGAGCCTTTTCCTTTCAGCACTTGTTTGATTTTGTCTTCAAAATCGCCTATCGCCTTCCGACCGAAATTGCTCTTATCGATATCAGCCGGTCGTCGGGTGAGATGGCATAGATGTTTGAAATACCAGTACTCTGTAACCTTTCCTTCGCCGAGGATTGTCGGTTTGGCTTGACGAGTCTCTCGCGTATTGACTCTGCTTCTGCTTGTTTTTCTCTTATCCATCATTCTAATAGGTATTGGGCAGCGCACCGAAGCGCCCGTTGCGATATGCGCTACGGAAAGGATACTGCTGTTCGTCTAACCCACGGAACTCGACAAGCGAATAAAGACTCGTATTCCCGTCCTCTCCTTTCTCCGTAAACCAAACCGAGTCTTTGCGGAAAAGGTGGTCGATCTCGTCGAGCAAAGGGTCGTAATGTGTCGTGACCAAGAGCTGGCTTTGCCCTTCGCTATTGAGATATTGGTCGAGGATCAGCTTCACAAGCTCAGGGTGAAGCGAAGATTCTATCTCATCAATCGCAAGGAAGCCATTACGTTTTTCCGTGTCATAGATGGCAGTTTCGACACCGTACAAACGGTTGGTGCCATTGCTCTGCAACTCATGCGGAAGCTCGTATATTTCCATTCCATGCTTATTCTTTACCGTATGCTCAAAGTAGACATTGTGCCGATCTAACGTTTGCTGCCGCATAACAGCTCGCTTCGCCCTATCAGGGAAATTTGCGCTTTGTCGCACATAGTTTCTTATCTCATCGGTCATTTCCATCGTCTCGGTTTCGACATGGATTCCCGTGATATTGAAATCGGCACGACGCATGAAAGCAGAAAGGAAATCTCTCACTTCCGGATCTTTTGCAGCGATTAGGTTCGCATTGAAATACACTTGATCCACCTCCGGAGGAATTGTTAGTCCGACTTGATCCTGTATCCAATTGTAGACATCATCAATGAGAGGTAGGGACATATTGACCATCGATCTGGCCGTAAAAAAAGAGAGAGAAGGCAGGCATTTTATGGTCAGCTCCTCGAGTGCGGCCGGGGAGACTTGCACCGTATCGCCAAAGGTTATGACGGAGCGGTTGTCTTGAAAGATCCGGTGCAAAAGCATCACCTCATTATCCTCTTCTCCCGGATAATAGTGTAGGGTTTCTTCGTACACCCGCTTGTTGTCGAGCGACAGCGTATATCTATAGCAGACCTCTCCGACGAAAAAGGTTAGTTCGAAGCGCGATGGTTCGTTCATCGTTTCCTGATCCAACAAGAAGGGGGTGGCGCCAGTCGCTCTATTCGGGGTGATCAGATCGTCTAACCAGAACTTCCGCAAAAAGTCGAAGGCCTGCAGCAGATTGGATTTGCCCGAGGCGTTTGCGCCATAGAGGATCGCGAAGCGCAACAGACGGGTCTTACCGATGGTGACGACCTGATCTTCGCCGAAGCTACGATCGTCGGTGGCGAGGAAGCTAAACGTCGCCTCGTCGCGGAAGGAGAGGTAGTTCTTGACTTTGAATTCTTGTATCATATGTGGTGCTTGGTTGGGGATGGCGCGCAAAGATAGATCCGCTGCGCAAAGCCTCTTTGGCGCCATTGCCTCTGTTTTTCGCCCGCCACGAAATCCATTTGCCCGAAAGACTCGCACAATCGCCCCAACGGGAATCGTGTGGGACGAAAAACTCGCACAATCGCTCCACCGGAAAGTCTGCGGAGCGAAAACCTCGCACAATCACCCCACCGGAAAGTCTGTCGGCCGAAAACCTCGCACAATCACTCCAACGGGAAGTCTATGGTCTGAAAACCTCGCACAATCACCCCAACGGGAATCGTGTGGGGCGAAAGACTCGCACAATCGCCCCAACGGAAAGTCTGTGGCCCTAAAACCTCGCACAATCGCCCCAACGAAAAGGTTGTCGGGCGAAAACCTCGCACAATCGGCCCAACGGAAAGTCTGTGGGGCGAAAGACTCGCACAATCGCCCCAACGAAAAGGTTGTCGGGCGAAATCCTCGCACAAACGCCCCAACGGGAAGTCTGTGGCCTGAAAACCTCGCACAATCGGCCCAACGAGACGGTTTTGGGGCGAAAAACTTGCTCAATCGCTCGCCACGGAAGTGTTTGGGCCGGTTGTCCGCCGCAGGATTTCCGTGATTTTATGGCTGAGTCACAGCCTGAGGCTTTCGGTCGCTGTTTCGGAAAGCGATGGCCGACCGTCGGCTTGGGGTTGCCTACGCGGTCGGTGATCTAAGACCTTCGGCGAGAGATGCTCCCATTTTGTGATCCACCATAACCTTCGGAAAAGTGCGGCTCCGTTTTTTGATCTTCCCATATCATGAGGCGATGGTGTCTCGCCTACGTTTATCCTCCCGAAGCCTGAAGCCGACACGCCCTTTCGTCGGTGACAAAGCATAGCCTCGGGCTGCCGGCTATTTGCGGGTGCGTCTACCTTTGCGCGCGTTTTTGCATCGGGGCGCCCCGGGCGATCTCTACGGAGGACGGGCGCCGCGTACCTATTATATAATGTGTAACCCAAAGTGGCGGGCGGACGTCCCGCACCGATAGATAGTTCCTTTTTTATGATCTCAATCGAAGGTTTGACCGTCGAATTTGGCGGATTCACACTGCTGGACCACCTCTCATTCGTGGTGAACAAAAAAGACCGGATCGCGCTGGTCGGAAAAAATGGCGCGGGCAAATCGACGCTGCTCAAGATCCTCGCCGGATTGCAACAGCCGACAAGCGGCGTCGTCAGCGTGCCGCGAGACACGACGATCGGCTACCTGCCGCAGCAGATGCAACTCGAGGATAAACGTACCGTGCGCCAAGAGGCGGAGCTGGCCTTTGCACATATCCACGAAACGGAGGCGGCTGTCGAGCGCCTCAATCGGGAGCTTGCGGAGCGCTCGGATTACGACAGCGAGACGTACCACACGCTCATCGAGCGCATGACTACGCTCAGCGAACGCCTTCAGCTGATCGGCGCCACGAGTTATCAGGCGGAGTTAGAGCGGACGCTGCTCGGCCTCGGGTTTGCGCGCGACGACTTCGACCGGCCCACGGCGGAGTTCAGCGGCGGATGGCGCATGCGCATCGAGCTGGCTAAGCTGCTGCTCCGGCGGCCGGACGTCTTGCTGCTGGACGAACCCACGAACCATCTGGACATCGAATCCATCCAGTGGTTAGAGCATTTTATGGCCACGTCTTCCAATGTGGTGGTGCTCGTTTCCCACGACCGGGCGTTCATCAACAACACCACGCGCCGCACACTCGAGATCGAGCTGGGGCACATTTATGACTACAAAGTAAAGTACGACGAATATGTACAGCTCCGACGTGAACGGCGCGAACAACAGCAGCGGGCGTATGAAAACCAACAAAAAATGTTGGCCGACACGGAGGCTTTCATCGAGCGTTTTCGGTATAAGGCTACGAAGGCGGTGCAGGTGCAATCACGCATTAAACAGTTGGCGCGCGTGGAGCGGATCGAAGTCGACGCCGAGGATACGGCCATGCTCCACCTCCGCTTTCCGCCGGCGCCGCGCTCGGGCTCGTATCCCGTGATTGCGGAACATCTCACGAAACGATATGGCGACCACCTCGTCTTTTCGGACGCCACGTTTACGATTCATCGCGGAGACAAAGTCGCCTTCGTGGGGAAAAATGGCGAGGGAAAATCGACGCTCGTCAAGTGTATCATGGGCGAGATCACGGATTATAGCGGTACGCTGCGCCTCGGTCACAATGTCCGAATTGGCTATTTCGCGCAGAATCAGGCCCAACTCTTAGACGAAACGAAGACCGTCTTTGAAACTATCGACTACGTGGCCACGGGCGACATACGGACGAAGATTCGTGACATCCTCGGGGCGTTTATGTTCGGCGGCGAGGCGTCGGATAAGAAAGTCGGCGTGCTTTCTGGCGGAGAGCGCAGCCGGCTGGCCATGATTCGGTTGCTGCTCGAACCCGTCAATCTGCTGATCCTCGACGAGCCGACAAACCATTTAGACATGCGCTCGAAGGACGTGCTCAAGGAGGCGCTCAGCGACTTCGACGGGACGCTCATCGTCGTCTCGCACGACCGCGAATTCCTCGACGGATTGGTGGATAAAGTGTACGAGTTCGGCGGGGGCCGCGTCCGCGAGCACCTCGGGGGGATCTACGACTTCCTCGAGCGCAAAAGGATCGAGAATCTGCGTGAGTTAGAGCGGCGTACGGCTGCGCCTACTCAGTCGGTGTCGGTGGAGGAAAGCGGAGCGCCGTCGGCCAAGCGATCTTATGAGGAACAAAAGGAGCAGGCGCGGAAGATCCGCCGATTGGAGAAGGCCGTGGCCGACGTCGAACGTGAGATTTCCGATTTGGAGCGCCGCAGCGCCGAGTTGGAAGCGCAGATGAATACGCCTGAAGGCGCCGCCGATACGTCGCTTTTTGCCGCCCATAACGATCTACAAAAAGCGCTCTCCGACGCGATGGATCGTTGGTCTGAGGTCTCCGAGACGTTAGATGCGGCCAAAGACGAATCGTAGACTGCTCTAATCCTCAGGAAAATAGACCTCGAAAAAAGTAAACGCCTGACAGCCTCGAGCCGTCAGGCGTTTTTCTTTTTCTGCGCTTAAAAGCCTCAGGCAATTGGGCGGAGACACCGTAAAAACACGAAAGCCTTAGGCTAAAGGCCGATTCACGCTGGCGAGAGCGTTTTGCCTCAGGCAAAAATGCATTTTCAACTGGAAACATCAATTTGCCTCAGGCAAAATGACATTTCTTGCTGGAAACATCAATTTGCTTCAGGCAAAACGCTCTCGCCAGCGTGAATCGGCCTTTAGCCTAAGGCTTTTGGCTCTCACCAGTGAAAGCGCACATTTGCCTCAGGCTTTTGGGTGTCAACAGTGGAAAAACTCATTTGCCTGAGGATTTTGAACGTCGAAAACGATAAACAGGCTTTTGCTTGAGGCTTTCTGACCCCACAGCGGCGAGCAACGATTTTCCGAAGGCTTTCACGCGATACAAAAAATGACAACACGAAACAGAAGGTTGTGATTCACCGACAAAGTCGGCGAGCGAAAGCCGAAGGCTAACCTTCATCTAAGCGTTTTTGGTCGGAAAGCCTTAGGCTGCGAATCACCCATAAAATCGTGGATTGCCTGCGGCAGACAACAGGCCGAAACACTTTCGTGGCGGCTGATTGTGCGAGTTTTTCGCTCCAAAACCATCTCGTTGGGGCGATTGTGCGAGTCTTTCACGCCACAGACTTCTCGGTGGGGCGATTGTGCGAGTTTTTCGCTCCAAAACCATCTCGTTGGGGTGATTGTGCGAGTCTTTCAGGCCACAGACTTCCCGGTGGGGCGATTGTGCGAGTCTTTCACGCCACAGACTTTCCGGTGGGGCGATTGTGCGAGTCCTTCGAACCACAGACTTCTCGGTGGGCCGATTGTGCGAGTCTTTCAGGCCACAGACTTCCCGGTGGGCCGATTGTGCGAGTCTTTCGAGCCACAGACTTTCCGTTGGGCCAATTGCGCGAGGTTTTCAGGCCACAGACTTTCCGGTGGGCCGATTGTGCGAGACAATCGTTCACCAAGAAACCTTTTCGTGGGTGCGATTTTTCAGTTCAGTTCACCGGCTAGTGTAAAAAACAGCCATCTTTGCCACCCCGAAATTTAACAGAAGAGGGAACACGGTGAACCACACGAATAGAAACAGCATGTTTGACGCGCCCCGCAGCTTCGCCCCTGCGGCCGGCATAATACCCGTACACTCATAAAGGTGCCCCTTCGATCCCAATAGACACTCCTTCTAAACCAATTATTATAGCAGTATGAAAAAGAGATTAATGATGTTGCTGGCTCTTATCCTGATAGGGACAGGGGCCGCGATGGCGCAGACACAGGCCAGCGGCACTGTGACTGACCAGCAGGGTGAGCCCATGATCGGCGTCACCGTGCATGTGAAAGGCAATACCACGACAGGTACCATCACGGACATCGACGGCAAATTCGCCCTCTCGGTGCCCAAGGGTAGCACGCTGGTTATTTCCTATGTGGGATACAAAACGCAAGAATTACCGGCCACGGCTGGGATGAAGGTCGTCTTGGTGGACGACAACGAGCAGCTCGATGAAGTCATCGTCGTGGCTTACGGTACCTCCAAACGATCGGCCTTTACGGGTTCGGCCACCGTGATCAATTCCGACGCATTGACCAAGAAGCAGGCTACGAACGTGGTGCAGGCCCTGGCCGGACAGGTGGCGGGCCTCCAGATGACGAGTGGCTCGGGTCAGGCCGGTGGCGACGGGCCGACCATGTTGCTCCGCGGTATCGGCTCCATCAACGCCAGTACGGACCCGCTGATCATCGTCGACGGCGCTCCTTACGACGGCGGTTGGAATAACATCAACCCGGCCGACGTGGAGTCCATCTCCGTGCTGAAAGACGCCGCTTCTAATGCGCTTTACGGTGCACGCGGTGCCAACGGTGTGATCATCATCACGACCAAGAACGCGAAGTCGGGCGAAGCCGTCATCACGGCCTCTGCGAAGTGGGGCGCCAATACGCGCGGTACGATCGACTACGATTACATCAAGGATCCCGGACAGTATTACGAAGCGCAATACCGCGCACTCTACAACAAGCTCCACTACGTGGACAAGCTCTCAGCCGACGACGCCTATGTGCAGGCCAACCAGGACTTGGTGAGCGGCGTGAAAGAGAAGGGCGGCCTGGCTTACAACGTCTACAGCTATCCCGACGGGCAGTATCTGATCGGTAAGGATGGCAAGCTGAACCCGAACGCGACGCTGGGACGCGTGGTGAACGGTCACATGCTGCTGCCGGACGACTGGACGAAAGAGGCTTACAGCACCTCGCTGCGCCAGGAGTATAACGTGAACGTGACGGGTGGCAACGAAGCGCTGCAGCTCTACTCCTCTTTCGGTTACCTCAAGGACAATGGCGTGCTGCCCAACTCGGGCTATGAGCGCTATTCGGCCCGCGTCAAGGCTTCGCACCAAGCGAAGAAGTGGCTGAAGTATGGCATGAACGTGGGCTATGTCTACAGTACCACGCAGACGCTCTCCGAGTCAGAATCGACCGACCCGACCTCCTTCACGCAAGGCATTGCGCCGATTTACCCCGTCTACCTGCGCGACGCCAACGGCAATATCCGCACCGACCAGAACGGTAAGATGTACGACTATGGTGTGGCTACGGCTGGCCCCAAGCTGGTGCGCCCGGCTTACTCCAACCTCTCGATCCAAACGATGATGCTCGATCTGCGACAGACCAAGGCACACTCGCTGAACGGCAATGCCTTTACAGACATCCTCTTTTCCGACGAACTGAAGTTCACCTTCAACGCCGCCACATCCGTATTTGGACGGCGTTACTTCACCTCCGGAAACCCCTTCTACGGCTGGGGTATCGAAGAGAAGGGAAACATTTCGGTCTATCATTATCGCACCACCACGCTCAACCTCCAGCAGTTGCTGAACTACAACCACACCTTCGGCGACAGCCACAACTTCTCCGCTCTCTTGGGGCATGAGTATTACAAGTACAACTACGTGCTGCTCTCGGCCTCCAAGAAGAACATGTTCTCCTACTGGGGCAACCATGAGTTGGAAGGTGCCGTGATCGACGGCAAAAAAGCGGACTCTTACGCCACCAACTACAATACCGAAGGCTACTTCTTCCGTGGGCTCTACGACTACAACGGCAAGTATTTCGCCTCTGCCTCCTTCCGCCGCGACGCCTCCTCACGCTTCCACCCGAAGCATCGCTGGGGTAACTTCTACTCCCTCGGTGGCGCTTACCTGATCTCGAACGAAGAGTTCTTCAAGTGCAAAGCCTTCGACATGCTCAAGATCAAGTTCTCCATCGGTCAGCAGGGTAACGACAATATCGGCGACTTCTACTACACCGACCGTTATGGCATCACCAACAACAACGACGCCCTCTCGCTCTCCTTTAGTGACAAAGGCAAAGAGGACATCACCTGGGAGACGAACACGAACGTCAACCTCGGCGCTGAGTTCGAGCTTTGGAAAGGCAAGCTGACGGGCGACGTGGAGCTCTTCTATCGCAAGACGACCGACATGCTCAACTTCTTCACCGTGCCCCCCTCACTGGGTTACAACGGCTATTACGACAACATCGGTGACATGGAGAACCGCGGTGTCGAACTCGACCTCCACTACACGCCCATCAAGCGTAAGGATCTGGTCTGGACCATCAACCTCAACCTGACGCACTATAAGAACAAGATCACCTACCTACCCGAGGATAAGAAGACGAACAACGAGGGCGGATACGAAGGCTATGTGAATGGCATCCGTTACTACGGTGAAGGCCTGCCCATCAACACCTGGCGCATCCATCGCTTTGCAGGTCTGTCTTCCGAAGGCAAATCGCTGTGGTATTACACCGACAAGACGACCGGCGAAGAGAAGACGACGGACTCTTTCTCTAATGCGGACTACTACCTCTGCGGCGACCCGAACCCAGATCTCTACGGTGGTTTTGGCACCTCGCTCAGCTTCCGCGGCTTCGACTTCTCCGCACAGTTCTCCTACTCCGTGGGTGGCAAGATCTACGACTACGGCTATGCAGGCATGATGTCTAACCCGATTGCCTCTTCGGCCAGTGGCTTCCGCCTGCACAAGGACGTCTTCAACGCATGGTCGCCCGAGAACACCAGCTCTGAAATTCCTCGCTGGTACTTCAACGACCTCGATGCCGCTGGACAGTCTGACCGCTTCCTGATCGACGGTAGCTACCTCAACCTCCAGAACATTCAGCTCGGCTACACCGTGCCCGAAAAGCTGACTAAGCGCCTCGGTGGCATCCGCAACCTGCGCTTCTACGTCACCTGCGACAACATCTACTACTGGTCCAAACGCAAAGGCTTGGATCCGCGCACAACCACCACCGGTAGCACCTCCTCAACTGGCGTGTCGCCCTATCGCACTTACTCTGCTGGCCTCAGCCTGCAATTCTAAGCCTATCCTCACCCATGTATATCAATAAGAAAGGATGATCACAATGAAAAAGATAACTCTGATCACGAAAGCCCTCGCCTGCTGCGTACTGCTCATGGCAGTCGGCCTGAACAGTTGCATCGAAGAGACTTTTCCCGAGTCGTCTACGGCCACGAAGGATCAAGTCATGAAGTCAAAGAGCGCGATGGAAGCCCTGCAAAACTCCATCGTGGGCTACATCAACGAGTACAATAGTTACGAACGTGACTTGAACTACTACAATGCCTACAACTTCGACTTCGGATACCCCGCTTGGGGTATCATGCGAGACGTGATGTGCGAAGACTTCTACATCTACAGCTCCGATTACGATTACTTTCCCGAGTATGGTCTCTGCACCAGTCTCGGTGTGAACAACACAATGAGCTACGTGCTCTACGGCTACTACTTCAAGCTCCTCAAGCGAGCCAACGACCTCGTCGGGCTGATCGATGCGAACACCACCGACCCGCTCCTGAAGCAGTACGCAGGCGTGGCCCACACCTGTCGCGCGCTGGCTTACCTCGATATGGCACGCCTCTACGAATACAAGAAGACAGGCATCGCCAAACTCGACAATGAAGCGGCCGCCAACAAGGTCTATGGCCTCACCACGCAGCTCGTCACCGAGAAGACCTCCGAGACCGATGCGCGCAATAATCCGCGCGTCCCCTTCCAGACGATGTACAAATACATCCTCGACGAACTGGAGACGGCCGGCAACCTCCTCAACGGCTTCACCCGGTCAGCCAAAAACCTGCCCAACTCCGCCGTTGTCGCCGGTTTGAAGGCCCGCACTTGGTTGGAGCTGGGCACACGCTTCGAGAAGTATCCCGCCGATCTGGCCGCCTTCACCGCCGTACGTTCGGACATCACCTCCGCGAAAGACTGCTACGCCAAGGCCGCACAGTTCGCCCGCGAAGCCATCACCGCCAGCGGTGCCCAGCCATTGACTGAGAGCGATTGGTTCGGTGGCAAGAGCTACACCACGGGCTTCAACTCCATCCTCGCCTCCTCTTGGATGTGGGGTATCATAACCAAAGAGGCCAACGTCTACAGCGCCTACATCAACTTCGCTTCCAACATGTGCCCCGAGCAGACCTTCGGCGTGGCTAACGCAACCTATGGAGCCACACGCACCATCAGCAAGGCACTTTTCGATCAGATCCCCGACGCTGACTGGCGCAAAGCCTCCTGGATCGCACCCGGCGACGCAGGCAAGGCCCCGGGCTCGAAGTATCGCACCCTCCTCACCGACGACGACTTCAAAACGCTGGCTCCCTACGCCGGACTCAAGTTTAAGCCCAACGAAGGCAACATGATCGACTACAAGGTGGGCGCCGCGATGGACTATCCGCTGATGCGCGTCGAGGAGATGTACTTCATCGAGGCCGAAGCGCTGGCTGCCAGCCAGGGCGTTGCGGCGGGTGTCTCTGCCTTGGAGAGCTTCATGAAGACGTATCGCTACGACTCCTATAAGTGCTCCGCCACGACCCTGGCCGACTTCCGCAAGGAATTAATGCTCCAAAAACGCATTGAATTCTGGGGCGAAGGCATCATCTTCTGGGATTACAAACGCCTCGAGCTGAAGGTTACCCGTGGATACAAGGACACGAACTGCCCCGTAGGTTACCGCATGAACTCGATCGAGGGATACTGTGCGCCGTGGTTCAACATCTACTTCAATAAGTACGAAACGGACCAGAACAAGGCCATCATCCTCAACCCCGATCCATCGGGCGTAATCTCCGACTGGACGGGCCAATAACCGCCCCAGCCGTCGAATCTAAACTGAAAGAGGCGTCCCGCACCGCAGTGTGTGGGACGCCTCTTTGCTTGGCTCTACCCGTAAATGATCGGGCGGACACCTCCTGTCAGCCCCTCCCCCGCTATACCATCAGCCGTAAACGATCTTCCCCGACTCGTCCTTGAACTCCTCGAAGCTCTTGCTATACTGATTCATGGCGCGGAGGCTCATGCCCATGCTCGAGAAGCCACCGTCGTGGAAGAGGTTCTGCATCGTCACTTTACGCGTGAGATCCGAGAAAAGGGTCACGCAATAGTCGGCGCAGTCATCCGCCGTGGCGTTGCCTAAGGGACTCATCTTGTCGGCGAAGTCCATCAGGTGATCCATCCCCTTAATGCCGCTTCCGGCCGTAGTGAGCGTCGGCGACTGCGAAATCGTGTTGATGCGGACGCCCTTTTCGCGGCCGTAGATGTAGCCGAAGCTGCGTGCGATGGACTCCAGAAGACTCTTGGCGTCTGCCATGTCGTTATAGCCAAAGAAGGTGCGCTGCGAGGCCACATAGGTCAGGGCCACGATCGATCCGCCCTCTGCTATGGCGTCCTGCTTCTTGGCCACTTGCAGCATCTTGTGGAAGGAGACGGCCGAGATGTCGAGCGTCTTCGAGAGCAGGTCGTAATCCAAATCGTCGTACGTGCGCTTCTTGCGCACATTGGGGCTCATGCCGATGGAGTGGAGCACGAAGTCAATCTTTCCGCCCAAGGCTTGCGTCGACTCCGTGAAGACCGTTTCAAGGTCCGCCACGCTCGTCGCGTCGGCGGGGATCATCGGCGCTTGGAGACGCTCCGCCAGTGCCCGGACTTCGCCCATCCGTATTGCGATCGGTGTATTTGTTAGCGCGATTTGTGCGCCTTCCTCTGCAGCCCGTTCGGCCACTTTCCAAGCGATAGATAAATCGTTGAGGGCGCCAAAAATGATGCCTCTTTTCCCTTTCAATAAATTGTAACTCATTGTTCTTTCCGTGTTTAATTAGAGGCGGCAAAGATAGGTCTGATTTGAGAAGCGTTTTGCCTGTCGCCATCGATGGGGTAAGAACGCCCGTCTCATTACCTCTTCCGAAACACGCACCCATCAAAAACGCACCCGATTTCACCCTCCCCAATAGGGATGCACCCAAAACCCGCCCGGTTTTAGGCCTAAACCTTCGGCGATGTTATTTCAGGGGCGTATGCTTTTGCGCCCCTACACGGATACGTGCAAAATTTGGCGGGTTTCATTTTTCCCTACACGGATACGCCCAAAACCAGCCCTATTTTAGACCTAAACCTTTGACGAGGTCTTTTTCGGGGCGTATGCAATACGCCCCTACACGGGTACGTGCAAAATTTGGCGGGTTTCATATTTCCGCACACGGATGCGCCAAAAACCCACCCGATTTCACCCTCCCCAATAAGGATATACCCAAAACCCGCCCGGTTTTATACCCAAACCATCGGCGAGGGTCATTCAGGGGCGTATGCAATACGCCCCTACACGGGTATATGAAAAATTTGGCGGGTTTCATATTCCCGCACATGACATGGCATGAAACCCGGCGGGTTTTGGACTTTGCCACACGACATAGCGCGAAACCCGGCGGGTTTTGGGCTTTGCCACGCGACATAGCGTAAAACCCGGCGGGTTTTAGACTTTGCCACAAGTCTGAGTGAAACCCGGCGGGTTTTACCCAGATCTTTGGCAAAACGAATGCGAAACCTGTCAGGTATCGGGCGGTAGGGGCGTATTGCATACGCCCCTTGGACGTTTCCGGTAGGAAACGGTTGTCCAAATCAATCCCAAATAAATTGGGCCATAGGGTCTTTTGTTCCCTTGCGGGAACGTTCGAGGGGCGTATGCAATACGCCCCTACCCGGGTACGATCATTCGGCTCCCTACATGTACCAGACCAAATTCGCAGGCGTCCGCAGACGCCCGTATGCAATACGCCCCTACCGCCTGATACCTGCTTAGAATTTCTTCTCTCCACCCATCGCTGACCGATATTTGTCAGGTCGAGGCTTCAATATCGCTGCGCGTGCGCTTCTTTTGCAGGCGATTTTGAACAACCCGGCGGCGCACTGACGCGACGCCCTACATTTTCTACAGATATGATTCCTCAATGGCTCATCGCGGCCACTAATTCAGGCTGCGGCAAGACCACCTTCACCATCGGGCTGCTGCGCGCACTCAAGCGACGCGGGCTCTCCGTGCAACCCTTCAAATGCGGGCCGGACTATATCGACGCACGCTATCACACCCGGGCCGCGGGACTGACGTCCG
>ERZ773073.890-NODE-890-length-14816-cov-27.881173_pt1 | contig 14816 bp, 18 predicted proteins | sample MGYA00580616_ERZ773073 | MGnify/ENA primary metagenome ERZ773073 (study PRJEB29015, sample SAMEA2737960) | human oral metagenome | biome: human oral; feature: human-associated habitat; material: dental | place: China | collected 2131 ...
ACGTGGCCTCATTGCGAGGGATTGAGAGCGCTACGCCGTGGCTGGCGCAGCGGGCCAGATCGGAGAATGTCAGCACATGCGAGGGGTAGCTATAGCGCGGCAAAGGATCCTTGCTGCGCACAGCTGCCATGAGACGTTCGTAAAGATCGGGCACGGACATGGCCAGCGTGTCCCCGAACAGGTTGCTGGCAAAAGAGGTGGCCACGTTTGCCCCATTTTCATAGATCACACCTGCGCCGCAAACGAGGCGCGTGTAGGGCGCATCGAGACCCAAAATCGTTTTATGCTGAGCAAACAGGAAGAAGCGTACGCCACGCTCTAAGTACCACCGTACGATCTCGGCGAAAATCGAAAACGGCGGATTGTCTACCACGACGCACCCGTCGGGATATTCCACTTCGCGGTAATCCGTATCCGGCCAAAAGGGGCGTACGATCTGGGCGTCGGCGAGGTCGACCTGTTCGCCGAGCCAGCCGCGCACGATGTCGTACACCTCGGGCGGCGTGTAGCAATCGTCGGAAGTGCGTTTGCGCTCAAATTTGGCCACAAAGGCCTCATAATCGTCTTGCCTCTTTTTCATGTCGTATCGTATTCCTTTTACAGCACCGCCGCGATGCGCTTCAGCTTCACCCAGTGGGGGAAGTCGCTCTCGCTGTAATACTTCACCTCGCGCCGCTCGAAGTCCACGGCTTCGATGGAGTACTCGCGGCCGTCCATAAGGCGCACCACATGACGGCGCGTGAAGGCTATGCTGTCGAACTCTTCGGCGCTCATTGGGCTTGCTCTTCAAAGGTGATGCTATGCAGCCGGCGTAGCCACCCGCGGCGATACTTCATGCTCCGGGGGCGGCGTCGGCAGACCTCGTCAATGAATTCCTCCCGGGCGCGCATGATGCGGTCGAAGAGTTCGCGCTGCGGCGTGTAGGTGTTCACGGCGCGGAGCGTCTCGGGGCCCACACGGCCGTCCACGCGTACGCCCAGGAGGCGCTGCGGGATGCGCACACCGGGCCAGCCCGAGGCCCAGACCCAGTCTACGAGCAGCTCGGCGATCGATTGGTTTACGATGTGATCCGCCTGCCAGCGATCCCAGTAGAGCGTGCGCAGGATGTCCCACCACTCCTCGTCCGAGATGCCGCGCAGGCGCTCCACCGTGGGGCGCGGATAGCCCCGGAGGCGGCAATAGTGTTCATACGTGGCGATCGTCACGCCGCGCATTGTGGGGCCGCCCGGATCGTCCTGATCGTTAGCGAAGCCGCCCTCAAAGCGCCGGATGAAGGCGCCTAATCTGTGTATATCTGCCATTTGTTGGTTGTTGAATCGTTTATTTGTTGGGCTGTTGAGGCGGTGCTTGGTGGCCGTGCAAGGTGTCATCTGCCTTCTTCCGTAGAATCTCGGCGAGGTTATCCGTTCCAAGGGCTTCAATCACAGCTTGCACGATAGCCTCAGAGCGGCGGCGGGTCTTTTCGTCGGCCTTTTCGCGTACGCTGAGAATCTCGATGATGCAGAGAAAGACACTCATCAGACAGGTAATGACGGGCAACCCTACGATGGGGTGCAGCTTCATCAATACAAACAGATGCGAGAAATGCAGCATGTAGTCGATCATGGTCGCAATGACCACGGCGCCCTCATAGATGACGAACTTCGTGACCGTCCGGCTGAGCGGCTTTGAGCGGATCTCTTGCTTGCTCTCTTTGGCCTTCCGTATGCCGCTGATGAGGTCTACGATGATGGCGATTAAAACGAATAAGAAACACGCGGTGGCCACGGGAAACATGGCGCCGGTGCCTTCAAAGAGTACTTTCATTATTGTTAGTCGTTGTTTGTGTCGGAAAGACAGGGCGCCCCATCCTGTAATGTGGTTAAGGCAGGGCGCCCCAAGGGAAGCGGCTACATCTCAGCCACGACCTCCCGTTCAATCAGCAAATACCCCTCGGAGGTGCGGGAAAGCGTAACCGCCTCACCCAAATGAATCCGATTGTTAGGAGCATTCAGCTCACCCCCTCCGATCGGAGTATTCAGCTCAAACTTAGCGACGGGGGAACAGATGACGCCCTCACCGCCCGGCGTAATCGTAGCCGAAAGCGGCATAGATACCCCATTCACTGTTGGAACAATGTCACGCCCCGGCATTCCAGCGGCGACCTCTGCCGGGCCGGCCAGACTCTTATTCGTCACCTTGTACTTGTGCACGATACCCGTAAAGGCAGGCACCCCTGTAATGGATGTGTTCAGTATCATAAGATGACGATGTTAACGGTGAGCGATTCTTGTGGCTGCATGGCGCACGCAAACGTCAAGCGGCCTTCTTCCTGCGCGGCAGCATATACGCCGCATTTCCCATACGTCGTAACCGAATCTGGTGCAGGGCTCACGATGATCGTGCTCTCAGCTGTCACGCCGTCTACGGCCACTGAGATACGACCCATACCGGCGGGATCCCAACCCGTGGACTCGAGTGTGATCGTTCGTGTGGTCACCTTGCCGGTGTCACCCTTTTCACCTTTCTGGGCAGCAAGGAAGTCGGACATGCTGCCCTCGTTGCCTGCCTCTTTCCAAAGGTCGTACGTCGATTTACCGGCGTCGCCCTGTTCGCCTTTCTGCTTAGCCAGGAAGTCGGACATGCTGCCCTCGTTGCCTGCCTCTTTCCAAAGGTCGTACGTCGATTTACCGGCGTCGCCCTGTTCGCCTTTCTGCTTAGCCAGGAAGTCGGACATGCTGCCCTCGTTGCCTGCCTCTTTCCAAAGGTCGTACGTCGATTTACCGGCGTCGCCCTGTTCGCCTTTCTGCTTAGCCAGGAAGTCGGACATGCTGCCCTCGTTGCCTGCCTCTTTCCAAAGGTCGTACGTCGATTTACCGGCGTCGCCCTGTTCGCCTTTCTGCTTAGCCAGATAGTCTGCCACGCTGCCCGTGTTGCCCTGCTCTACCCAAAGCTCGTAGGCACTTTTGCCAGCCTTTCCCGGTTCGCCTTTCAGCTTATCCAGAAAGTCGGCCACGCTGCCTTCGTTGCCCTGCTCTTTCCAAAGCTCATAGGCCGATTTGCCATCCTGCCCGAGCCGCTGGTCGAGCGCTACTGTTACGTTAAACTCTTTTCCTTCCATGTCTTACGTTGTTTAATTGTCTACTACTTCAATACCTGTGTTCACTTCGCCCGAGGCGATGTCATAGAATCCATCCGGGAAGGCGGCATCATAGATGCGCGTCCGGAAACGTGCAAAGAGGGGGCCCTCGGTGAATCGGGGGTTGTCGAGGCCTACGACCACCTGCCCATTATCCACCTTCAATCCCGGGGGGAACGCTTCGCCGAGCTTTCGCCCGACGACGATACGCCGCGACCGCGACGTGTAAAACTCAAATTGCAGATCGCACTTCGTTGGATCGACGGGGTTGCCCATTCGGTCCGTAATGTCGATGCGAAACTTTGCATCCGATTGCTTTTGCAAATACTGTCTGTCCATACTTCGTATAATCGTTAATGGTTCGTTGTCTATACTTCCGGCCGCGTCCACGCATAGGGGCGGCGCTGAGTGAGGTAGTTCGGATCGGCCATATAGCGGTAGGCCTCGCGCTCGAATCGGATAGCCCGGTAGGCAGTGAGAGCATCGCGGAGACGCAGCATTCCCCATAGCCATTCCAGCATATAGATGAGGTAGAATCCGAGGAAACCCGTTTCGCGCATCTGCGCCGTGTGGATGGCCTCATGCCGCAGGATGGCTTCGGATAGCGGCCGATACTCCCGCCGAGCGAATACGACGCCCAGCAGATTGATGGCCGTAAAGCCACGGAAAGGCACGAGGCCGTTGTAGATCACTTTCATGCCTTACGCCTTCTTTTCAGACGTACCACCACCCATAGACCGGAACGCGCTGGCCGCTTCGTCCACAATGGCAGCAAACACAGCCTTCTTTTCCGCGTCGGACAGGTTGCTCCCTTTATCGATGTAAAAGCTGATCCGCCCGTCCGGAAAGGCCGAAACACTGCCGAGGTTCCGAACCTCACGTTCGATCGAGTCATTCAATTCTATCGTTCGTCCGCCTTCTTCCGTGATGTTGTACCGGATCGACAGCGTGCCCGCCTCGTCGATCTTTGTCACGCCCTGTCTGATAATTCGTTGCAGTTCCATAGCCGTCATCCCTCTTTTACGTCGATCGCCGCGTTTTTGACATCTCGAATAATCGAGTAAATGAATTTCCCGGTGAGGCGCTGAATAAGCAGTGCAAATTCATCGTCTGAAAACGTTTCTTCCTTGCCCGCGGGGGCAAAGTACACCTTACGTGCCAGCGCATCGACATCGAGGGTAAACGACTCCGCGTAGATGGCATTGCCGAACGCCCGCCGCTGGTCGAGCACCTCGAAGCGCCCCGGCTCTACTTCCAATTTGATTCTGCTGAAATCGATTCTTTTCATATTGTCTATTGTTTGATTGTTCGTTTGTGTCATTCCCAGCAAACGATCCACTTGTTTTCTTCGATCATTAGCTGCCTGAAGGTGTTCCCACCTTCCTTCTTTACCGTGTTCACATGAGGTAGTGGCCCCATATTGAGACGGAGGCGAGGCTGCCACTCTCCGAGGAATGGGGCGATCTTGACATAAAACCCTGCGCCCCCTTTCTCATAGCTAAAGCCGTCGCCGCCCATGGATACCGTTCCCCCGCCATTCGTCCGCTTTACGCTGATCTCACCGCCTCTGATTCTCGTATATCCGTAATTCCCATCTCTGACATCGACACCGCCGTTCGGACTAATACTTATTCCTTTTGATCGTTCATAATCCCCATAGTGTTCCACCGTGAGAGAACCACCCCTCACTATAAAATCACCAATTTGTGCAGCCTTCTTTACGATCAAATTGTTCGTGTCGATCAGACTCGTTTTGATATACCCCCCATCAATGATCGTTTCATCCATCATTGCCTTCCCGATTTTGTTTCTCCAGGCGAGGCTGCCCAGACTGCTGCTGTCTGGCTTGTTATCGATCTTTTCCCGCTGCGTATTGAGTTGCGATTGCAGGCTCTTGAACTCAGCGCGACCAGTGAGGGAGATGTTTTGCGATATGAGATTGATCGCCGAGGGGCTTTGGGTGATGTACGAGGCGATCGTGTCCCCGTTGGCCAGCTGCGCGGAGGCGTAGAGCGCATTACCTTGTGCGGTGGTTATAAAGCCCGCCGTTTGCAGTCGGTAGATCTTATCCTCGGACGTTGCTTGCCGATTCAGCAGGCTGTTCACCTGATTTTGCGACCACGTTTGCAGCGCCGCGAGCTGATCCTTTGTTCCCCCGGCCGTGACATTGATACGCCCCACCTCACCGCGGATCTGATCGGCAAAGACCTTGAACTCCGAACGCGTCTCATAGATCGAGAGATCCGGTTTGTCCGTCAGGTTGCTGTATCCTACGGAGCCCGATTCGATGCGGATATTCCCGCCGATCACCCCCTCGGCCACGTTGAAATACGTCCGGCCGTCGGGGCTGATGATGTTGCGGATGCGCATTTGCCCGGGCAGGATTTCCGTGTAGCCGTAGGCCGTGGCGAAGCTGCGTTCCCCACCCCGGTATGTACCCGGGTAAACTTCGCCGGCGTCCGTAGACGCCCCATCGCCCGGGTCATACTTGTATACCTCTTGCAACAGGAACTCGCCCGACGTGTGCCCCCTTTGGCACATTTGGCCACGAGGTAAAAGGCCGACTTTTCGCCCCCGAGGAAGGGCGAGGTGTAGCCCGCCACGTCCCAATACTTATAATCCGTCGCTTTGTGTGCTGATGAGGTCTTATTGATGCCCATCGTCATATGCTTCAGGATGGCTGTCGGGGCCGTGAACACCTTCGTCTCATTATTCATCTCGAACAGCGGGATGATTTCGCGCTGCGTCTCCGTCCGGTTATCGACGAACATGAATTGCTGATACTCGTTGCCCACCAATACGGACATCGTGCGCACCCAGATGGGATTGACGCCAGCCGAAAAATTGTCCAGCGCCTTTTCCAGCATATCCTGCGCCTCTTTGGCATGCTCATAGGTGCGCGCCGTCTCGTGGCGTAGCTGCCGGAAGCCCTCTTCCGTTGTTACCTCGTTGCGATCGATCTTACCCAGCTGCCCCGACACGCTGCCCAGCGATGCCACATTTGAGAGCTCGAACTGGGGGCGGCGCGGGGTGTTCACCGGCGTGCGTACCCCAGTGATGCGGATCAGCAGGCCGTCCGTGGGGGCGTACTTATCTGACTCGAGCAACACGAATCCACCTTTGACGATGCGGCTGCCGATCTCTATCCAGTGACGGTCGGCATACAGCTCATCCAGCTCAGCGGAAAAGGTGTATCGCTCTACTTCGTTTTCATATTTCACCCGCACGGCCTCCCGGAACATCTCCCACGAAGCGCCCGTCCGTGTGGCATTGTCGCACACATAAGCGTCGGGCAGCGAGCAACCGAATACGGCGTAGGTGTCACCCACCTTGGGGATGTAGACCGTGCCGCCGGGGGGCCTGCGGGCCCCTGCGAAGTTTGACCGGGTACCCGGCCATACTCGCCGGCCGGCGCACCGGCCCCCGTCAGGTTGCCGCTTTGGAAAATGACTTTCATCGTCTGGCCTTTGATCAGCGCCTTATTGTAGTCAAGGGCGCCTCGGGGATGGAACTGTCGATGATGTCGTAATTCACATGGCCATCTTTACCGGCAATCATCTCGACGGACGAGACCGTGCCCACGCGTTTGGGGTAGATCTGCGACAGGTCGATGCTATCCTCGACGAAGGTCAGGAGCGGCCGGTCGGCACGGGTGATCTCCGTACCTGTCGCATCCGTTTTGTAGCTGCGCGCCATGGCGGCGTTGAAGCCCGCTTCATCGGCGAACTTCGTCCCATCGAAAGCGATCGTTTGCGACTTTGGAAGCAGCAATTCCACACTGCCATAGGTCGAGGCATCGATATTCTTCCGCCCGCCCTGTACAAGCAGGATTTCGCAGGGCTTCTTTGCCCCGAAATTGTCTCGCGATACGCCCGGCTTCAGCCCGCAATCTCGCCCGTAACGCAGGCGCAGCGGGTTGGCCTTGTTGTATTCCACGCGGCGCAGGTAGATGGCTTTGCCCCGGATCTCCCATTCCGTTTTGAACTCATCGGCCAGCATTTGCAGGGCATCGGCGCAGGAGGTGTGGCTGTATGAAAGCGTCTTTTCCGTCGCCTCAATGCAGCCGCCCACCGTCCAGCCGCTATCCCTGCGATTAAGTGCCTTCACGATCAGCTCCAAGTGTGCCCGCGGTTTGGCCGTGTAGGCAAACTTCAGCAGGTTTTGAATCGTCGTGTCGCGCACTTTGTACTTACGCAGGGCAGCCTCTGGGCCTTCCATCGTCACGGTGTATTCGAAGTTGCGGTCGCCGTGGCAGATGAATTTTTGCGCGCTTTCCAGCCGATAGCGTGTGCCTCGGAAATCGGTGTAGGCCCCTTCCGGGATCTCCACGTATTCAGGCAGGGAATAGTAGAGCGTCAGCAGCTTCGTCTGATGGATCCGATCCTCAGCATAGCTGCTATCGTCCGGCTCGACATCGAGGATCAGCGCATCCTTTTTATCGTAGATTTTCATCGGATCACCGTCAAATTCAGTTCAAACTCATACAGGATGAAGCCGGGCCGGAGGGCGATGAGCCGCGTGCCCGTACATTCGCGATAAAACACGGGGTAATCCTTTCCCCGGTAGTTCAATGTGTGCTCGCCCGGTGCCGTGAGTCGGCCGAACAGGGCGTCTCGGCAGCTCCACATGGTCGCCGTTGAAACGGCTTTTAAGCAGCATTTCAACGCTATTTCTTTGGCATTGAAACGCACGATGCCAGTGTCGTAGATGCGGCCGTCGCGGGTGGCGATCTCTCGGGTGAGATTCTGTTTTACCTCAGCCGGGCGCAGTAGGCTGTCGCGCCCCTTTTGGACGAACACACCGAAATCGGCCAGATTGATGCCGTCGAGGGTGTAGGCCGAACGGATGACGTGCGTGCCCGGCGATTGCCAGACGGCCGCGTCAGTGCGCTCAGGTTCGTCGAGCTCGAACAGCGGGCGGAATGATTGCAGCGGCCCGTAATCGCGCAGCTCGTCGAAGTTGGTCAGGCGCAGGCGGAATGTTCGCCCGAGGGAGGGGAAAAGGATAGACCGATAGCCCGGCACGGCTAACGCCGCCACAAACCCGCGGACGTCGGCCTTGGGGCCGGAGGCCACGCAGTCGATGCCCACCGTAAGGGGTTGCAGTTTGGGCGCCTTCAGATCCACCTCGAGCCCGTCGTGTTCCGGCCAATCGTTGGCGGCCGGCTCTTTCATAGCTGGGTAGGCCAGCAGGTCGTTGTATCCGCCCCGTACCACCCACACGCCAAAGGCCGCCCGGGCGTCCGTTCCATCGATGTAGATATTCGTTTTCATTTCCGTCTTATCCGTTATGCTGTTCGCAGGGTCACCCCGCGGGAATTGATTGTCTCCAGTTCGCGTTTCATACTGCCGATGCCGCTTTCGATCTGCTCGAGGCGTCGACAGTAGGCCGTATTGTCACGTATCTCTGTCAGTATGGCTACACCTACCACGAGGGTCTGATTGATCCCCCCTACGGACAGTTTGATGGCGTCTTGATAGATCAGCAGCGCCGTCAGCCGCCCCTCGATGGCCGTAGCCGTGTCCTGTGTAATGCTTTGGATGCCCTTCGTTGTGCCCGTGCGGCCGTCCTTCGCCTTATCATCTTTCTCGCCGAACTTGGTGTAGCCGCGCTCTTTCGCGCGCTTTTTGACCTTATTCAGCAGCTCGATGTATCGGTCGTCGCGCTTGGTCATCTCTTCCATCAGCTTATCGAAGTCGTCGAGTACATCCTGATCGCCGCCGGGCTTCAGCGATTCGACAAGGTTCTTCTTGAAATCCTCGAACACGTCCGAAAAGATGGCCGAATACAGCAACTGCGTGATAAAGTTTTCAAGCGAGTCGGACGCCGTGGCAAACATGGCCTTACTGGCATCCTCGCCCGCCTTCCATGCCCCCACGATGGCGTTGCGCAGGTTGTTACCAATGTCGCCGGCAAGGCTCGTGGCGATCTCGCCGAGGCTATCCTCCGCCTTTTTGACGGCATCCTGCCAATCGAGGGCGTTTTGAAGCAGTTGCTTCGTCTTATCGTCCACCTGATCGGTGTTGATGAGCGTTTTCGCCAGCTCTTTATTCAGGTTGCCCGCCTCGTCCACAAGCCCCGGGAAAACCTTCATCAGATCATCCGTGACCTTGTCTTTCTTCTTGCTGAATATGCCCGCAAGCAGTCCGCCGATCGTCCCCACCACGGCGCCGATGGCCGTACCGATGCCAGGGACGATCATCGAGCCCACGGCCGCGCCGGCCAGTGCCCCCGTGGCCGCCCCTTTGACCACATTGTTGCCGTCGACTACGTTGCGCAGGTCGACGTTGGCCTGCCCCTCATGCAGCTTGCCGATGGCATCGGAGTAACCATCCATTGCCTTATTCAGCGCTTTGAAGCTGTCTTTGATCTCGCCGGCGTAGTTGCGCACAAAGGCGCCCGACTTGCTTTGCAGGCGCAATTGCTCATTCAGCGACAGGGCATATTCATGGGCAAAGGCGATCGAGTTTTTGTAGAACTCTTTTTCCACGGCGCGGCGTTTTTCGGCCGCCGCGGTGATCATATTGATCAGCGTGGCTGTGCCCGAAATGGCCGTGCTGATGGCGCCCACCTTGCCCCGTGTCGTATCCATGTCGCGGGAAAGCATCTCACTGGCGGCGGCGAGGCTCGAACCGATTGCCGCGAAGGCCTGACCCACGCTGCCGCTCAGTCCGCCCAGCGCCGCGGCCATCTGCCCGAAGGTGCTGAGCATCTCAGACAGCTTTTGCGTCGGGATACGTCCGAGTTCCTTATTCAGGGCCTCGAGTTCCTCGCGGGCAAGGGCTATTTCCTTAGCCAGCTTATCCGTCGGGGCGAGCTTGTACCGCTCTTCCATCAGCCGGATACGTTCCTTTTGCACCCGGCGCTCTTCCTCGAGTTGCTTTTTGCGACGATCCGCTTCCCAGCGATAGAAAGATTCCGCATTGGCCATCTGCTTACGGGTGATCTCAATGTCATAATTGAGCATCTCCGCGGTGTAGCTGTTTTTGGCCAGCGTGATCTCTTTCTCTTTGGCGACGGTGAGTTCGGCGATCAGTTTCTCATTGTTTTCCGCCATCCTGAGCCGCTCTTTGTAGTAGCTTTCGATGTCATCCAGTTGCACCGCCAGCTCATCGGCGAAGCGCAAGCGCCCTTCCTTGAATGCGCCGTTGACGGCTTCATCAATCTCAGCCGCAGACTTCTTATAAGACTTTTCGGCCAGATCGACGAGGTTTTTGAAGTAGGTCGTTTCTTCCTCCGATAGGGTAGCGTTTTTGCCATAGGCCTCTCGTTTGGCCTTCAGCATATCCTCCTCCTGCTGTTTGATGGCAGCCAGTTCCTTCTTCTTATTCAGTTCGGCCTGCTGGCGTTGTTTGTAGTAGCTGTCATTCAGCAGGTCGATCTGCTTTTGGGCGAACTCGAGTTGGTTATTCTCCCATTCCCGCTGGTAGGCCTTTTGCAGTTTGAGCCGCTCCTGCTGTTCGCGAAGTGCCTTTTCTGCATCCTTGTTCCCTCTTCCGGAGCCGGAACGCGCCGCCTTGTCTATAGCGCCCAGTTCCTTTTCCCGATCCGTGTCCAATTTGATCAGAGAGGCCTTCAGCTGGTTCACCTTGTCGATGTCTTCCAGACTGTTTGTCGTTAGTTTGTTTTGGCCTTCCTGTATGCGTAGTTCCTCAGTAAGTTGTCGCTTCCGCTCGTCGTAAATCTCATTGACGACGGCCTTGTATTCGTTGGCTAATTGGATCCGCCTTTTGCCTTTGGCGCTTTCCATCTGCTCGCGCAGCTTTTCCGCTTTGGCCTCTTTTTCCGCTTCTTCCACCCGCCATTCGCTACGGTCACGCGACAGCTTTTCCCCAGCTACACCCAACTCAGCCGTTTTTTTGGCGGCTTCATGTATAGACGTGAGATAATCAGACACGCGCTCATTGGCACGATCTATTCCCCAGTAGAATTTTGAAAAACCGGCATTAAGCTCGTCAAAACCCTCCGTAAAGCCCGAGAAAATGATTTTGCTCAGCCCCTTGAACATATCCCCCAAAGCCAATAAGCGGTTGGCGAGATTCGACAGAATGGCTCCACATACATCGTTTACAGCCTTTATCGGATCACGGACGGCGTTATAGATCGTTTCGCCGAGCTTAATGAGCGATTCCCTAAGCTGCCCCATCACACCAGAAAGATAGCCAGAGGTACGGGCAAACTCCATCTGTCCCTCAACAGACGAGTTGAACCACATCACCAAGGATCGCAGGGCAACGACGATGGCGTCGAGGAGAAAAACAATCCCAGAGGCTTTGAGGGCCCCAAAGGCTTTAGAGAGGGATCCCACACCCGAGGCAGCTGTATTCAGTGGCCCAGGCAGCTTATTGATGGCATCGGCTTGCACACGAAAGCCCCGCGACACGAGATTGCTCCCCTCAGCCATCTTTTTTAGGACTTTGGAGGCCTCTATCTCTAATCGGTCGAGACTGTTCGTCACGCCGTCGACATCCTTATCCAGATTGCCCTGAAACTCGAATGTTACGTATATCGTTTTTTCGTCGGCCACGGCCTTTTCTCGTTAGTTGTTGGTGGGTTATGGGGGCGGAGGCTGTCCCGCCGTTTTAAGCCAGATTGAAAAACTTCTTGGCTTCGGCCTCAGAGGTGATTTCGCCCTCATCAGCCGGCTTCTTCTTTCCGTATTTGGGTTGGTCATTGATGGCCGCCAGCACAACGCTCCACGGCACTTTATACATCAGTTCGCGCCACGTCCAAACGCCTTGCGAGGCGATCTGGAACAGTGCGCCGAAAGGGCTATGGGGGCCTTCGTCCCTTAACTCCCCGTCGCTTTCCGGCTCAGATTCGGAGTCGTCACCTGTAGATGAGCAATCGATCTGATAATAGTCGTAAAATGGCCCGCACCACTTAGCAGGACGATCACTTTGGCCAGCTCAGCCATCGTTTGGGCATCCATCCGTCGGCGTAGGTAGGCCGCCACGGCGCGGTGAAACAGCGCACTCATCAGCCCCGAACGGATCAGTCCGAGGGCGATCAGCCGACTGGCACGGACGCCGTTTTTGGCCGCTGAGGTGAGCACCGCGGCGGCCTCGCCCGTTTCGAGCGTTTCAAGGTCGACGTGCATACGTACGTACATCCGACAAATACGCAGTAGCTGGGCATAGACGGGGCGCCGAAAGCGCATCGGGAACACCTTTATCCCCAACATGCGCAGTGGGCGGGGCGCCGGCACCTTGACCAGCAGCCCCGTATCCAACAGCGCGTCGGCCACATCGATCTCGACCGCCCGCTTGTTTTCCGTCTCTTCCATTATGCCGTCCAGCTGAATACCTCGTAGGTACCACTATCGTCCCCATCGGGATTCATGCAGCGCGCCGTGACTTCGATCTGCGCGATCTCCGTACGGGTCAGGTTCCACTGGAAGCGAGCAAGGATCTTTGCGCGAGGGAGGTCGAAGCCTACCTTGTAAGGCGTAAGCACACGGAGCGCCTTTTCCACTTCCACGTAGTCCTTCGGAGGGATGAACTTTTTTACGTTATGCTCCGTGCCAGACAGATCCTTGATTTTGCCATCCACCTCTTTGCCACCAAACAGGGTTTGTAGCACTGCGTTATCCCATTCGAGAATGTTAAACGTGAGGTTCTTCAATCCCTTTTCCGAGATCACGGATTCCACCGGGGCATCCGGCTCTTCTTCGCAAAAGAACTCTTGTGTCTGATCCTGTTCGGTGGTAAAAGTGGCCGTGCCCTTCAGGGTGCGGGCCAGCTGCTTCATCTCTTCCGGCATCTTAGCGCCGCCGTCTGTCACGTCGCCGAATAGGATGGCGCTCAGTCCGACAGATCGGATTTTCTTTCCTAATGCCATGTTCTTTCTTTAATTGTTAATGGTTGTTGGTTGTAATAATTAGGGGATGCCCCCGCGGCCTCTGATGTAGAGCCGCACGATGAGCCACGCGGCCATGCCGAGCACGAGGGCCAGAAAGGCGTATCCGCCGCCCATCAGCGCCCGGTGATGCCACCGGAAGGGGCGCTCCACGGTGACATACTCCGTGCGGACACGGTCAGTCAGCTCGCGGATCGTGCGGTCGCGCAGGGCGATCACCCGGCGGAGGCTGTCTTCGTGGCAGTGCACATCAAGCAGGGCACCGCGGTAGCCCGTATCGGTCAGGACGTCCGTCAGCGTCACGTTCGGCACGATGCGCGCACCGGGCACGGCGATCAGCCGCGAGAGCGCCACCCTGCCCGACTGACATTCCAGATAGGCGCGGATCAGGGCCGAATCGGGTTCGATGACCACGAGCGTATCGCGCACCGTCTCGACGACTTCCCTTTGCGTCATCTCGCGCTCCGTGTACGGCATGCGCAACAGGCGGCAGCCAGTCGCCGCAAAGAGTGTGAGGGCAGCCACCGCCATAAGCCATAGGCGCCGAAAGAAGGCGCGCGCACGGCCGGGAGAGAGGTCGGCCAGTGCGTGCAGCCTCGGAACGAACAAAAAAGTGAGGGGAAACACCTTGGCAGGGTTACTTATTCGTTTTTGTGGGGTCGGCCTTTGGGGCCTTTGTCTCCGTGGATGGTTCCGCCTTCGTAGCCTCGGAAGGTTCCACCGCCGTAGATACTTCCGGCTTTGGCGCCGCTTCCGTGGGGTTCACCCACGGGGCCGATCCACCCAGACGGACGTACCTGTCCGCGCCACCGATGTACATCATCACCGTATCCCCGGGGTAGCATGGAATGCCCGAAACGGTCACCGGTTTATCGGTCTCGTTTTCCACGATCAGCATGGAGGCAGGCTGAATGCCCTGCGGGAAGGCGCGCAGCTCGGCCTTGGGATCATTGGCAGTCACCGGTACGATGCAAGGATTGCAATCGTGACCGATGATGCCGTCCGCCGTAGGCCGGCGCAGCGCCGCGGCCGGGAAAGGTACCATGACCACATCCGGCCCTTGGTTGTTTGCTTGTTAGTTGTTGGTTTGTTTGTCTGTTTAGGCGTTGAGGGTGTTGGGGTGTTGGTTTGTTTATCTGTTGAGGCGTTTAGGGCTAAAGCCCTGTTGAATTGTTGAGATGTTTATGCGTTGGTTTGTTTATCTGTTTAGGCGTTGGGGGGTGAAATGAGGGTCGCCGCGGACCAAAAACGCGCTTGAAGCCTGCGGCGAGGGTCATTTTGGGCTAAAAACCGATTTGAAGCCTGCGGCGAGGGTCATTTTGGGCTAAAAACCGATTTGAAGCCCGCGGCGACCCTCGGATTGGGCCAAAAACCGATTTGGAGCCCGCGGCGACCCTCGGATTGGGCCAAAAACCGATTTGGAGCTCGCGGCGAGGGTCATTTCACCTCTCAACGCCTCAACACCTAAACGATTCAACAGGGCTTTAGCCCTCAACAGATAAACAAACCAACAGGGCTTTAGCCCTCAACGCCTCAACGGGCCGTTAGGCCCCCCCTTACTCCTCCGGCAGGGTGATGTCCGGATTGCCGTCGCCACCCGGCTTCTTCGGTTTCTCGCCGCCCGGCTGGGGGTTGGGCTTCGGGTCACCGCCGCCCGGCTTCTTCGGATCCTTCGGCTGGTCGGGCTGCTTGGGTTCACCGCCGCCCGGCTGCTTCGGATCCTTGGGCTGCTTTGGCTCCTTGGGCTGCTTTGGGTCTTTGGGGTCTTTGGGGTCTTTGGGCTCCTTGGGCTGCTTAGGTTCCTTGGGGACAGACGGCTTGCGGGGCGTGCGCTTCTTCT
>ERZ773073.891-NODE-891-length-14795-cov-25.810109_pt1 | contig 14795 bp, 16 predicted proteins | sample MGYA00580616_ERZ773073 | MGnify/ENA primary metagenome ERZ773073 (study PRJEB29015, sample SAMEA2737960) | human oral metagenome | biome: human oral; feature: human-associated habitat; material: dental | place: China | collected 2131 ...
CAGTATGAATGACGGATTTATGGATATTCTAATTGTAAAAAACATTGACAATCCGCTGGATATTCCAAAAATCCTAATAGACTTAATGAATAGCAATCTAACAAACAACGATTACATCCGAACTTTACAAGCCAAAAACTGTGAAATAAAAAAAGTTGCTGAAGAAATTGACGTAAGCATTGATGGAGAAGAGGGGGAAAATATGGATGTGAAAATTGAGTTTATAAGTGGAAAATTAAAAGTTTTTTGCTAAAAAATTTACAATATAAGGGAACTTTACTAAAAAAATAAAACAATCAATTGAAATTTGGGAATTATAAAGGCATAATGTAATAAATGAAATATTGTATAGGAGTTGATTTTTGTGAAGAAATTGATTTTGATTGTAATACTTGTTATGTCTGTGGTAGGCTGTAGCCTGCTTGATAATGAAGCTTATCAAGAAATGAAACAGGAAAGAAGAGAAAGAGGTGTGAGATGTTATAGAAGAAACACTGGGGAAGCTTATTGTGTAGATAGATATGGAAATCGAACTTACTAATGTGTGATTTTAGAGGAATGAGCTGATGAGTGGAGAAGAGGAAATTTTGGGATTGAATTTTTTTTGGAAAAATGATATAATAATTTTGAATAAAAAAACCTGTTCAGGTTAGTGTAAAATTAAAAATGCGAGAAAAAGGCTTTATTCTTTATTGAATAGGGCTTTTTTTTGTGATATAATTGTCTGTCAAGGAACGCAACCTTGATTACACTTTCTTGAACAGGGGGTGGTAATAATGGCAAATTGGGATTTGACTGTTTTGGCAGTTATAATCACATTGTTTTTGATTTTTAGCAGTCAAAAATAGCAGTTGAATTCTTGTCTTATTGTCCTCACCTTTTGCCTGCCAGTTGAATTTAGCTGGCGGGTTTTTTGTAATTTTAAAATTATGTTGTTAATGAGGTAAAATAGATTGGTATGGGAAAATTTTGTTATAAGGTTAAAAATTAAAATATGAAATAGCAGGTTATAATAAAAAAAGAAAGTTTAAAATCTCAGTAAACTTTCTATAAAAAAATTTTGAATTTCTGCGAAAATATGGTATAAATATAATATATAAAAATTTATAAAGTATGGAGGAAAAATTATGAATGGATATTTGAGTCTTGTTTTGCATGCACATTTACCTTATGTAAGACACCCGGAATATAAAGAATTTTTAGAAGAAGATTGGTTATACGAAGCAATTACAGAAACATATGTTCCTCTACTAGAAATGTTTGAAAATTTGACAAGGGATAATATTCCTTGGAATATGACCATTACAATGTCTGGGACACTTGTTAATATGATGAACGACAGTTTATTAAGGGAAAGATACGTTCGTCACATAGACAAATTGATTGAATTTTGCGAGAAAGAAGTGGAAAGACTTAGTCCATATCCTGATATGCTAAATGTTGCAAAACATAATTTATGGTTTAATACAAGGGCAAAACGAGTATTTGAAGAAAAATACAATAGAGATTTGGTTGGGGCCTTCAGAAAATTCCAAGATCAGGGCAATTTGGAAATCATTCCAGTTACTGCGACACATGGATTTTTGCCAGTTATGAAAGATTATCCAGAAGCAGTGAATGCTCAAGTTTTTATGGCTAAAAAAGATTACATCAAAAACTTTGGAAGAGAGCCAAAAGGAATTTGGCTAGCAGAGTGCGCTTATTATCCAGGACAGGATAAATTCTTGGAAAAACATGGAATAAGATATTTCCTAGTTGATGCCCATGGGATTATGCACAGTGACCCACGTCCAGTTTATGGTATCTACTCGCCAGTTTATACAAAAAACTATGTAGCTGCGTTTGCCAGAGATTTGGAATCATCTGAGCAAGTTTGGAGTTCTGAGTCTGGTTATCCAGGAGATGGAGTTTATAGAGAATTTCACAAGGATGCTGGGTATGAACTTGACTATGAACTTGTAAAGCCATATTTACACAGTGACGGAGTACGAAGAAACATTGGAGTAAAATACCATGCAATAACTGATAAAAAAGGAACTTATAAAGCAGTTTACAATCCAGAAGCGGCAGCGGCCAGAGCCAAAGAGCACGCCTACAACTTTGTATTCAACCGTTCAAAACAAATTGAGTTTCTGGCTTCAAAAATGAAATATAGAAAACCAATTGTAGTATCGCCTTATGATGCCGAATTATACGGACACTGGTGGTATGAAGGGCCAATATTCCTAGAGTGGGTATTCAGAGCCACAGCGGAATCTAATTTTTCTACAATAACACCATACAAATATTTAGAGCAATATCCGACAAATCAAATAGTTGATGTAAGCATGTCAAGCTGGGGAGCAAACGGTTATTACGACGTTTGGATAGACGGCTCAAATGATTACGCATACAGACATTTACATAAAGCCGCACAAAAAATGATAGAACTGGCAAACGGAAGAGAGCCATACAATGAATTGGAATACAGAGCATTAAATCAAGCCGCAAGAGAATTATTAATGGCACAAACTTCATGCTGGGAATTTATAATGTATACTGGAACAATGGTTGGTTATGCTCACAAGAAAATAAGCGATCACGTTCACAGATTATTTAAAATTTATGAAGACTTCAAAAACGGAAGATTGGATGAAGGCTGGATAAATGAAATTGAAAGCAGAGATAACATCTTCCCTGAAATTGAATACAGAATGTATAGAAGTGACTGGCTATAATTTAAATAATAAAAATTAATATAATTTAAGGAGTGTTTTTTATAATTTTTTATAAGAGCATTCCTTTTTAATATTAATTGAATTGGTGAATATTTTTATTTGATTTTAAGGTTAAATTGGTATAAAATATATTTAAAAGAGAAAAATTATTTTTTCTAATTTTAAGTTATTTTAAGCAAGGGCATCAGACGCCATGCCCTTGCATCCCCGCTTTTCGAATTTTAATTTTACAGCAAAAGACAAAACTCGCTTTTAACAAAAGTTATTTTAGCCTCATAAAGTTATTATAAATTTAAATAAGACAGAAAAGCTCAAACAAGTTGCCTTTTACTGTAAAATTAAAATCTCGGAAATTTATAACAGATATTTTTTTTGATTCAAATTTTGTTTAGTTTTTATTTCAAAAAATGCTTAGACGAGCCAGAGATAATGCCATAGTACTTTTGCTATTATTGTATTATTTGAATATATCCAAATAACTGTTATTGGGAAACAAAGGGAAATGGCGATTGATTTTCCTTGATTTAGAAAAAATATAAGAATAATTGAAAAAACAGTTATTAATCAAAATAATCTGAAAATAAAAAATTTAATAAATAGAAATTGATACTAGAAAAAAAATTTTTAATAGACAATAGAAAGAGAGAGAAAAAAGAATGGAGAAGATAATAGGGATAAATCCAGTGATTGAAGTGTTGAAATCGGATAAGAATATTGAGAAGCTGGAGGTTTATAAGAAGATAAAGAAGGAAACAATTAAGGAAATATTGAATCTGGCAAGTAGAAGAAATATAAAGATTTTTTATACAGATAGACGGACTGAAAATTCACAGGGGGTTGTGGCACTTGTTTCGGAATTTGATTATTATGTTGATTTTACTGCATTTTTAGAAAAACTTTTGAAAAAGGAAAAATCTATAGTTGTTGTGCTGGATCAGGTTCAGGATCCGAGAAATTTTGGGGCGATTATAAGAAGTGCGGAGTGCTTTGGAGTTGATGGGATTATTATTCAGGACAGAAACAGCGTGAAAGTTACGGAAACTGTTGTAAAATCATCGACAGGAGCGATTGAGCATGTGGATATTGTAAAAGTTACCAATATTTCTGATACGATTGACAAATTAAAAAAATATGGATATACAGTTTACGGTGCAGAAGCTGACGGACAAAATTATTATTATGAGGAAAATTACCCAGAAAAAGCATGTCTTGTACTTGGAAGTGAAGGAAATGGAATGCGAAAAAAAGTCAAGGAGCATTGTGACAAAATTGTAAAAATACACTTGAAGGGGCAAATAAACTCGCTGAATGTATCTGTGGCTGGAGGGATAATATTGGCGGAGATGTCGAAAAGTTAATAAATTTTGATAAATAATGCATCTCTAATTTTTTACTTTGAATTTGCAAAAAAAATTCTTGAAATTACAGTAAAAAAATGATATTATTAAATATAATAGTTTTTTTGAAAATTTCTTTGAATATCGGAATTTATCATAAGAAAAAATGTTTTTTTATATAAAAATATCTGAGTTCAGAGGATTTTTAAGTTAAAAAAATAAAAATGAATTTTGGAAATTACTGTGAGTGGGAATTGAGTACAGATAATTGAATTTAGGAGATGAGTTGAGTTTATTTGTTTTAAAAATAATTGGTATAGCAGCGATGTTTATGGATCATTACCATTATGTGGTTGGTGGAAGCCTGATTTTAAATATTGTTGGGAGAATTGCTTTTCCAATATTTGCATTTACGCTAAGTGAAGGGTATGTACATACGCGAAATTTAAAAAAATATTTACTTAGACTTTTTATTTTTGCGGCAGGTATGCAGATACCGTCTGTCATATTTGGCTACAAGTATCCTATGAATATATTTTTTACATTGTTTTTAGGGCTTTTGGCAATCCATATCCTTAATTTTAAGAAAAAATACATAAAAAATCAGACATTTTTATGGATAATAAAAATTATTCTGACTGGTCTCATATTAATTGCTGCACAATGGCTTGAAATGGATTATGGAGCATACGGAATTTTGCTAATCATGAATTTTAATATCTTTAGGACTAGCAAATTTCACATATCAATGAATTTTCTTATATTAAATATTCTAAATCTGTTCTTTCCAGATGTCTTTAAGCTGACAGAAACGCAGTTCTTTTCAATAGTTTCGCTTATATTTATTTTTATGTATAATGGGAAAAAGGGAAGAAGTATGAAATACTTTTTTTATTTATTTTATCCTATACATTTTCTTATTTTGGAAGGAATAAGAAACATTAAGTAGATTTAATGTAATTATGAAAATTTTTGGAGAGAGAAAATGACAAAAAAGGAAAGATTGAAAAAAATATTTCCGATATTAAAAGAAAAATTTGGCAATCCAAAGGCTGCCTTGGAATTTGAAACGCCCTATCAGCTGATGGTTGCAGTAATCCTGTCAGCCCAATGTACGGATGCGCGTGTAAATATTGTTACAAAGGAGCTTTTTAAAGTTGTAAGAAAGCCTGAAGACATTAGGAAAATGGATTTGGGAATACTTGAAAAATATATAAAATCAACAGGTTTTTACAAGAATAAGGCAAAAAATATAAAGCTAAATGCTGAAATGATGCTTGAAAAATATAATGACGTGATTCCGAAGGATTTGGAAAAGCTTGTAGAACTGCCAGGTGTTGGACGTAAAACTGCGAATGTTGTCCTTGGGGAACTTTGGAATATTCGTGAAGGAATTGTTGTCGATACGCATGTCAAGAGACTATCTAACCGTATAGGGTTTGTGAAAAATGACAATCCGGAGATTATTGAGCGGGAACTTATGAAATTTGTGCCGAAAAGAGACTGGTTTGTGTATTCCCATTATATGATTTTGCATGGACGGGACAAATGTATCGCCAGAAAGCCCAAGTGTGAAATATGTGAAATCAGGGACTACTGTAAATATAATCTAGATAATTTAAAGAAAAATGGGATTAATAAATAGACTTTAGTATAAATAAATACAGAAAGGAAAAGAATGGTTAAAAAGGTAAAAAGAGTTTTGATTTTTGGAGTGCTGGCGTTATTTACAGCTCTTGCTTATGCAGAAGGGGAACAAGATTCGCCTAAAGAGGGAAGTGTAGCTGTCAAAGAGGAGAAAAGTAAAGGTTCCGCGGGAAAGGAAGCCGATGGTTACAGCGAAATAGAGCAGGCAACAAGAAGAGGATATTCAAAGCGTTCCAGACATGGAAAAAAAAGATGGGATTCTAAACACGAGGAATCTAGCGAATATACTGAAGACAGTCAAAATCACTCCTCTAGATGGAAAAGCAAATCTGAAAAAGGGAAGGACAAAATTAATTCAGTAAAAAATGGTACCTCAGGGAAAGCAGAGCATAAAAGGAAACTTGTAAAGGCAATAGAGCATGAACACGAGGGAGCTTCACATTATTATGGGGAAGTTATAAAATTCATTGCCACTACAGATGGAAAAATACTGAAGGAAAAAATGTCAAGGCAACAACATCCAATAGCTTCACTTACAAAAGTTATGAACATTCTGGTGGCTTTGGAGCAGGTTGACAGGGGAAATGCAAAGCTGGACGATAAAATATGCTTTACACCTGAATTTGTCAACATGGGCGGAAGCTGGCTAAATGCAAAGGCTGGAGATTGCTACACATTAAGAGATTTGCTTCGTGCAGAAATTATTTATTCAGCAAACAATGCGGCATACTTAGTGGCACACCATATTGGAAAAGGAAATATTGATAATTTTGTACAATTAATGAATGACAAGGCTAAAGAGCTGGGAATGAATGACACGCGTTACTATACGCCAGCAGGCTTGCCATCTTCAATGACAAATAAGAATATGGATATTTCGACTGCATACGACATGTATTTGCTTGGAAAAAGGGCTATAAGAGATGAAAGATTGCGTGCATGGATGAAGGAATCGGAATTGGTGCTGCAAAATTCAGAAGGAGAAGATGTTGTTTACAGTAATAGGAATCATCTTTTAGACCAGTTCGGAATTTATGGGCTGAAGACAGGATTTCATGCACAGGCGGGATATAATATGATAGTGTCAAGTAAAATAGGAAATCTTGAAATTATTTCAGTTACATTGGGAAACAAGAGTGATGATGCCAGAACGGAAGATCAGGAGCAGGAATTTACACAGCTGGAAAAACGAATGATACCAGTTTACAAGGCAGGACAGGAAATAGGTGGCAAATTTAAGATTAAAAATGCTGAACAGAAGGAAATAAAAGGTGTTTTATCAACAAATGTCTACCAGCTTGACAATACAAATTATAAATTTGAAGTTAAGGATTTACAGGTTACAGCTGAAAAAGAAGGAATTTCAAAAGGAGATGTAATAGGTAAGCTTGAAGTGCTGTCTGATGACAACAAGGTTGTGGGAACAGTTGATATTGTGGCACAGAATGATTATAAGCAGTTATCGCTGTTTAGACGTATTTTGAGATTTATTACATTTGGACTTGCATAAAAAAGTAAAGTAAAATTGAGCTGTTTAGAAAATTAAATGGCTCATTTTTTGTTTATCTGATAAATATAATGTAATTTAAATAAAAATATGGTAAAATACATTTAAACTTATTTAAAATTGAGCTAATAAAAATTGAATAAATTTAATACTAAAAAAGTATAGTTTTAAGTTTAGTTTTAAAAGAGTATTACTACGATTTTATAAAATTATTGAAAAAAGGAGAAATATATTTATGAAAATATTGGGAGTGATACCAGCAAGATATGCGTCCAGCAGGTTTGAGGGGAAACCGCTCAAGGACATTTGCGGGCATACTATGATTGAATGGGTTTACAAAAGGGCAAAAAATGCGGATATTGATGAGATTGTTGTCGCTACAGATGATGAGAGGATTTTTAAGGCTGTAGAAAAGTTTGGAGGAAATGTTGTTATGACATCAGAAAATCATCAGAATGGAACTTCCAGAATAATAGAAGTTATAAACAAAAGTGAGTATAAAAATTATGATTTTATTATAAATATTCAGGGAGATGAGCCGTTAATTGACATTGAGTCAATAAATATTTTAGCAAATAATTACAGAAATGAAAAATCAGAAATTGTTACATTAAAGCAGGAAATGAAATCTCAAAATGAAATTGAAAATCCAAATCATGTAAAAGTTATTACAGACTTTAATGATAACGCCATTTATTTTAGCCGTTCAGTAATTCCTTATGAGCGTGATAAGAATAACAGCCAAAATATTAAATATTTTAAACATGTTGGAATTTATGGATATACAGCGAAATTTTTAAATGAACTGAAAAATTTAAAAGAAGGTGTTTTGGAAAAAATAGAATCGCTTGAACAGCTTAGATTTATTGAAAATGGATATAAAATAAAAGTTTTAGAAACTAAGTCGCAGGTAATAGGAGTGGATACACAAGAGGATTTGAAAGAAGTTGTCAAATTTATAACTGAAAATGGAATAACATTAAAATAAATAAAATATTGTAAAAAGGAGGAAATTATGGAAAACGGAGTAATGATACAGTACTTTGAGTGGAATTTGCCGAATGATGGGAAACATTGGCAAAGATTAAAGGATGATGCAAAGCATCTAAGTGAAATAGGAGTAAGTGGAGTGTGGATTCCGCCAGCATATAAAGGAACTTCACAATTTGATGTGGGATATGGTGCCTATGATTTATGGGACTTAGGTGAATTTGACCAGAAAGGAACTGTCAGAACGAAATACGGGACAAAGCAGGAACTGATTGAAGCAATAGAAGAACTTCATAAATACAATATAAATGTATATTTGGACGCTGTTTTGAATCATAAGGGCGGAGCTGATGAAACAGAGAATTTTTTGGCGATAGAAGTTGATCCTGAAGACAGAACTGTGGAAATAACCGAGCCTTTTGAAATAGAAGGCTGGACAAAATTTACTTTTCCTGGAAGAAATGATAAATATTCTGCATTCAAGTGGAATTATAATCTTTTTGATGGTGTGGATTTTGATAACAAAACTGGTAAAACAGCAATTTATAAAATTGTTGGTGAAAATAAGGACTGGGATGAGGGAGTTGACTCTGAACTTGGAAATTATGACTATTTGATGAATGCCGATATTGACTTTTCACATCCTGAAGTGCGTGAAGAAGTAATCCGATGGGGTAAATGGGTTGTAAATGAATTAAAAATTGATGGATTCAGAATGGATGCCGTAAAACATATAAAAGATGAGTTTATAGCTGAATTTTTGACACAAGTAAGAGCAGCTTATGGAGAAAAATTTTATTCTGTTGGAGAATACTGGCGAAATGACTTGGAAAAATTGAAGGAATATTTGGATAATGTTGGTTATAAGACTGATTTATTTGATGTTGGGCTTCACTTTAATATGTATGATGCATCTAAAAAGAAAAAGGATTATGATTTAAGAGAAATTTTTGAACATACAATAGTGGCAACAAATCCGATGGCAGCTGTAACATTTGTAGATAATCATGATTCACAAAAGGGAAGTGCTTTAGAATCACAAGTTGACAGCTGGTTTATTCCTCATTCGTATGCTATAATATTATTGTCAAAAGATGGCTATCCATGCCTGTTTTATGGCGATTACTACGGAGTGGGAGGAGAAAAAAGTCCGCACCAGTGGATAATTGACAAACTTCTGGAAGTACGAAGAATACATGCTTATGGAGAACAAATAAATCATCTGGATAATCCAAATGTAATTGCAATTCAAAGAACAGGAAGAGATGAGTGGACTGGCTGCGTAGCCGTACTTTCAAATTCTGAAGAGGAAGAGGAAATACAGATTGAGCTTGGAAAAGAGCAAGCTGGACAAGTTTGGCAGGAAGTTACAGGTAGTGGATATGAAGACATTGTAATAGATGAGGAAGGAAATGCTAACTTTAAAGTTGAAAGTGAAAAAATTTCTGTCTGGATACAGAAAAGTTAAGATAAAAATATTGAAATTATCTATTGTTGTAAAGGAATAAATGTTAAAATAATATGAACCTTTCTAGGTTATTTTTAGGAAAAAACCAAAATTGGAGGTAAGAAAAATGAGAAAAATTAAAATTATAGGAGCAGTAATCGCGTTAATGATGAGTTTGAGTTCTTGTACGGCAGTGGCATTGGGAGCAGGAGCAGTTGCAGGAGGATATACTTGCCTGAATACAAGTCTTTGTAACAAATTGAAAAAATAATTTAAGGTTGTAAGGGCATGGTTAATGCCCTTACGTTAAAAAATGAGCTACATAGAAATGTTTAAACAGGAGAATATGGAAAAAATGAGAAATAGTAATACAAGAGAAGAAATTTTAGACAATATACAGAGGATAGTTGTGAAGGTTGGAACTTCTACACTTACAACAGAGGATGGTCATCTGGATATTGAAAAGATAAAGAAAATTGTGCTGGAACTGAGTAATTTACAGGATAAAGGATATGATGTAATACTTGTAACTTCTGGCGCAGTTGGGGCTGGAATGGGACTTCTTAATATAAGCGAAAAGCCTAAAACTTTGGCAGAAAAGCAGATGCTGTCAGCAGTTGGGCAAGTTTCACTTATGCAAATTTATCAAACTCTTTTTAAAGAGCATAACAAGATAATTGGACAGCTGTTGCTGACAAAAGAGGAATTTTCAAATAGAAAAAGATACTTGAATATGAGAAATGTCTGCAATGCTTTTTTGAAAAGAAAAATTATACCAATTATAAATGAAAATGATGCAATTGTGTCTAATGCATTAAAAATAAAGGTTGGGGACAATGATACAATGTCAGCGCTTGTTTCTGGATTGATTGATGCTGACTTACTTATAATTTTATCGGATATTGACGGGCTTTATAATAAAAATCCTAGAAAATATGAGGATGCGAACTTAATCCATATGGTTGGGGATATTAATGAAGATATAAAGCAGATGGCAGGTGCAGAAGGCTCAAAATTTGGAACTGGTGGAATGATAACAAAAATTATCGCTGCGGAAATGGTAACAAAAATTGGGACAAGCCTTGTAATTGCCAGCGGAGATGATCCAAAAAATATAACTAGAATAGTTGAAAAAGAAAATATAGGAACACTTTTTGTGAAAAAAAATAAAAAAATCAGCTTGAGAAAATACTGGCTTGCATACGGGCCTAATAAGGAAGGTTCGTTAACAATTGACAATGGTGCAAAAGTGGCATTAAAGAATGGAAATAGCTTGCTGTCTGTTGGAATAAAGTCTGTTGAGGGGAATTTTGACAAGGGGGCAGTTATCGAAATAGAAGATTTGGAAGGAAAAGTTATCGCAACTGGAATTTCAAATTATTCATCAGAGGAAATAAATCTTATAAAAGGTGTAAAAAGTGAAAATATAGAGGAAATATTGGGCTACAAATATGATGACGCTGTGATTCATATTGATAATGTGGTTATTAGAAAATAAAAATAATAAATTTAATTTTGCTGTTTGAGAGAAATTTTATTTAAAGTGTTTAGTACACAAGTATCAAAAAATTTTAATAAAATGGAAAGCGGGACGATTTATGAGTTACGAACAACCCAAAAAAATAGTAGGAATGAAACTTTATCTTAAAATACTTACATTGGCAAATTTTTTGCTATTTAACCTTTTTTTGATAGTATTTATAAAACTTTTTGTGAAAAATCTGTCTGATGCCGCTGAAAGAGGGAAACTTCTAGGCGCTATAATAGCAATAACATTAATAGGCTTGTTTTTAATAATATTTGCTTATGTTTTGCCATATTTTATAATAAGGAAATATGAAAAAATATCTTTTTATGAAGATGGATTTGCTATTGGAAAAAATGAAAAAATTCTTTATGAAAATTTGGAATATTTTTTTATTCCGAATATAATGAGACCAAATACATTTTTGGGAATATGGTATAAAGATAATAATGGAACTTGGAAAAATATAGCTGCGGCAGGTTATCCAAGTAATGCCTTTGACTTTTTTCAGCAAGATTTTGTGAAAATTAACTATCCAAAAGCTATGAGAAAAATTGAAAATGGTGAACCAGTTGAATTTTTATTTAATAATCCAAAAAAATCTGTAATGGCGTTGGATCCTAAAAAGTATATAGCTAAAAAATTGGAACAAGCATTAAGAATAAAGGTTACAAGAGAAGCCTTGGCTCTGGATAATGAAGTTTATAACTGGAATGACTACAATATAAGCACAATGGCTGGAAGAATAAATATAACAGATAAAGCTGGAAATAAAATATTGCATTTGTCAGACAAAGCGTTGATTCATAATACAAATTTATTAGAAACAATAATTAATACTTTTGGAGCGAATGAGTAAAAAAAGAAAAGGGAGAAGCAAGTGAAGAGTGAAAATATTTTTAATAAAAATGAAAATAAATTATACACATTTCTTGGTGGATTTTTAGGCTTTATAATTGCAACTGTACTTTGCTTTTTTGCCGCTCAAAATAATATAAGACATATTATAGTGATGTTTTTGGCTGTGGGAATTATAGATATTGGAGTTATATTTGGAAATTTCTTTGGAAAGAAAAAGAAAGAAAAAATTAGAGAAATTAATAGCTGGAATGAATCAGAAAAAATTGGAAAAGTGAGAAAGAGTAAATTTAACAATCTGTATATGAATTGGAAATAAATATTTTTAGTATAGCTATTATGTGTGCGTTTTCATATTTGGCAATATATTTGTCAGAAGTATTAAACTTAGCAGTAATTTTTAAAAAGCAATATCCAGATGTAAAATTTTTTGACATTTTAATAGAAGTTACGACGAATATTTTTAATATTGGCTGGGCTAGAAGATATCTGGTAATTTACTGGCTGTTTTTAACTATTTTTGCAGTTATGTTTATAATAGCTATATTTATAGAACGTAGAAAAATAAAAAAGATGAAGGATGGGAATAGAAAAGCTGGAAATCTTTTTTAGAAATTAGATAAATTAAGAAATGAGGAATATATGAATTATATAGAAGAACTTGGGAAAAAAGCAAAAGCCGCTTCAAGGGAACTTTTGAAAATTGGAACAAAAACAAAAAATGATGTATTGTTTGCAATTGCAGATGAATTGATAAATAAAAAAGAGGAAATAAAGGCTGCAAACAAAATAGATATGGAAAATGGTAAGAAAAATGGAATGGCATTTTCCTTGCTGGATAGAATGGAGCTTACAGACAGCAGAATTGAAGGGATGGCTCAAAGTCTGCGTGAAATGGCTATGTTTCCAGATCCAATTGGAGAAGTCGTTACAGGATGGAATCATAAAAATGGAATGAATATTGCTAAAAAGAGAGTTCCGCTCGGAGTAATCGGAATGATTTATGAATCTCGTCCAAATGTTACAGCAGATGCGGCAGGACTTGCAATAAAATCTTCAAATGCGATAATTTTACGTGGGTCAGAAGATGCCCTAAATTCAAATATTTATTTGAATAATTTATTAAATAGAGTTGCAGATGCTCACGGATTGCCAAAAAATACAGTTCAGCTTGTAGAAAAGCCAGAAAGGGAACTTGTGAAGGACTTAATCCGTGCAGACAAGTATATTGATGTAATTATCCCAAGAGGGGGAAAAGGATTAAAAAGATTTATCATAGAAAACGCAACAATTCCAATGATAGAAACAGGTGCAGGAATCTGTCACATCTTTGTGGACGAAACAGCCGATATAAAACAGGCATTACCAATTATCGAAAATGCCAAAGTACAACGTCCAAGCGTATGTAATGCCATCGAAACAACACTTATCCACGAGAACATTGCAAAAGCAATCTTGCCAGAATTAACAGAAATGCTTTTAAAAGATGGTGTAGAGCTAAGGTACAGCAAAGAAGCATTAGAAATTGTTGGAAACAGAAAAGATGTAAAATTAGCAACAGAAGAAGATTTTGGAGCTGAATATCTAGATTTAATAATGTCACTAAAATTAGTTAAAAATATAGATGAAGCAATTGAATACATAAATAATCATGGAACGCACCATTCTGACTCAATCTTGACAAAATCTATAGAAAATGCTGAAAAATTCCTAAACGAAGTAGATTCAGCCAACGTCTATTTAAACGCTTCAACAAGATTTTCTGACGGAGGAGAATTCGGCTTCGGAGGAGAAATTGGAATTTCCACGCAAAAACTGCACGCTCGTGGGCCTATGGGAATAAGAGAGCTGACTACGACAAAGTATGTGATTAGAGGAGAAGGGCAGATAAGGGAATAGTAAGAAAAATAATATAAATTTATGAAAAAGTCTGATAGTGTATAACCTATTGGGCTTTTTTGTTTTAAATAGGTACTTTTTTTATAAACATTAACTTTAACTAAAAGAAAAAAAGACAGAATAAGGGGAATTTAAAGGTTTAATTATAGTATTTTTTGTTATACTGAATAAGTAATCAAAATTTTGAATACAACAAATAATTGTAAAGTTTATTGAAATAAAATTAATAAATATTTTATTATAATTATACCTTAAATTAGAAGTTTTTAAGATATTAATTTTGTTTGATTTTGCAATTCCTAGAATTATTAAGCACATTATTAACAATATGGAAAGGGGGATAGAAAGTTATGGCTAAATTTCAAGTTACACTAAGAGATAGACAAACTAATGATAAAAAAGTTGTTTGGATTGAAGCAAAAAATTCTCAAGAAGCTAAACAAATTGCAATGAGAGATTTTCCAAATTACAGAGTACAATAAAAATATGTATTAGAATTAAGGTATTTATAATAAAGAGTTATTTTTAAAAAAGATGATAAAGAGCCATAAAATTGTTTGCTATCATCTTTTTTATTTTATACATAGATTGTATAATATATTGCAACAAATTAAAAAAAATATAAATATATTAAAAAATGATATAATTTTAACAATACTTAAGAAAGGAGTTGTTATAGTTATGTGTACGCTATTAATAAAAATTTTATACTAAACCCCATTTAAATAACGAAATTATTACAAACTTTTCTAATAAAGGGTATAAATCTAATATTTTCAAATAATTAAAATATAATTTTCATTTTTCAATCAGATTCTAGTATAAATAACCCGTCGGAGCATTTTTCTGTGCTGGCAAAACTGTCTGA
>ERZ773073.892-NODE-892-length-14795-cov-23.587313_pt1 | contig 14795 bp, 16 predicted proteins | sample MGYA00580616_ERZ773073 | MGnify/ENA primary metagenome ERZ773073 (study PRJEB29015, sample SAMEA2737960) | human oral metagenome | biome: human oral; feature: human-associated habitat; material: dental | place: China | collected 2131 ...
TCAAGGAAATGAGCCGAAAAAGTTTTGTGGCGAGCGATTTCCTGAGGAAATGAGCCGAAAAAGTTTTGTGGCGGACGATTTCCTCAGGCAATTGGCTGAAAAAGTTTTTGGCGCGCGATTTCCTCAGGCAATTGGCAGCCCTCCGCTCGGCGGGATTTTTCGCTCCCACTTTTTCGATTTTCACCCATTCCGGTTATACATTTGCACCCGTCAGAACGAACGATACGTAATGAGTATAAGATAGTTATCACATATAAAACAACAAGGTATGCAGACCATTGATTCATTTGATTTTGCCGGTAAGAAGGCATTCGTGCGGGTCGACTTCAACGTCCCGCTCGACGAGAATTTCCACATTACGGACGATACGCGCATCCGCGCCGCCCTGCCCACACTGAAGAAGATCCTCGGCGACGGGGGCAGCGTCGTCATCGGCTCGCATCTGGGGCGGCCCAAAGGCAACGACGACAAGTTTTCGCTCCGGCACATCCGTGCGCATGTGGCTGATCTGCTTGGCGTTGATGTGCAGTTTGCCAGCGATTGCGTCGGCGAGGAAGCCGAGCTTAAAGCCTGCGCCCTGCAGCCGGGTGAGGCGCTGCTGCTGGAGAACCTCCGCTTCCACGCCGAGGAGGAGGGCAAGCCGCGCGGCCTGGCTGACGACGCCTCGGACGAGGTGAAGGCCGCCGCCAAGAAGGAGATGAAAGAGAAGCAGCGCAAGTTTGCCGAGACGCTGGCCTCCTACGCCGACGTCTACGTCAACGACGCCTTTGGCACCGCTCACCGCGCCCACGCCTCGACGGCGCTCATGGCCGACTGCTTCGATGCAGATCACAAAATGTTTGGTTACCTGATGGAGAAAGAGGTGCGCGCCGTCGAGAAGGTGCTCAACGACATCAATCGGCCCTTCACCGCCATCATGGGCGGCTCGAAGGTGTCGTCGAAGATTGAGATCATCGAAAACTTGCTCGGCAAGGTGGACAACCTCATCATCTGCGGCGGCATGACGTACACGTTTATGAAGGCCCTCGGCGGTAAGATCGGCAGCTCCATCTGCGAGGACGATAAGCTCGACCTGGCCCTCTCGCTCATCGAAAAGGCCAAGGCGCGCGGCGTGAAGCTCGTCCTGTCGAGCGATTCGAAGATCGCCGACCGCTTCAGCAACGACGCCAACACGGCCATCGCGCCGAACAACAACATCCCCGACGGCTGGCAGGGACTCGACATCGGCCCGGAGACGGAGCGCGAGTTTGCCGACGTTATCCGCAGCTCGAAGACCATCCTCTGGAACGGCCCCACGGGCGTGTTTGAGTTCGACAACTTCTCTCATGGTTCGCGTGTCGTGGCCGAGGCTATCGTCGAAGCCACCAAGGCGGGCGCCTACTCGCTCGTGGGCGGTGGCGACTCCGTGGCGTGCATCAATAAGTTCGGGTTGGCCGACGGCGTGTCGTACGTCTCGACCGGCGGCGGCGCCCTCCTCGAAGCCATCGAGGGCAAGGTGTTGCCCGGCATCAAGGCGATCCGCGGATACTGATCTGCCCGTTGCCTAATAGATATGTATAGCAAGAGAGGGGAGCCGCCCGTCCGGGGGTGGTTCTCCTCTCGGTTTTATGGGACATCTTTGCCCGCCCAAATCGAAAAGGAAATAAACCACACATCGACACGTATGGATCGACATCTGATTATCAAAACAAGAGACGAACTGCTCCGGCTACGCATCAACAACATCCTCTACCTCGAGGCCGACCGCAACTATACCCGTCTGCTGCTCACCGAAGGCATCCAGTTCACCTTCGCCATCAACCTCGGGCGCATCGAGGAAATGCTCAACAAACAAACCGCCGGCTCCAATTCCCCCCTCGTCCGCGTCGGGAAAAGCTACATCGTCAATAAGAACTACATCCTGCACATCAATCTGCCCAAGCAGAAAATGCTCATGCTCGTGCCCGGCGGCAAACCCCGCGAGCTGGTCATCTCGCGCGATCCGCTGAAGATGATGAAGGATCGTCTGGAGCAAGAAGCTCTGGCCGGCACCGCCACGCCCACCCCCTCACCCGCCGCCGAAAAGCCATGAGCCAGGCCACGATCCGCATCGGTAAATCCACCGACAACGACTACGTCATCCCGGCCGATGCGCCCGGCGTCAGTCGCCATCACGCCCGCCTCGTCCGCGAGGTCGACGGCCGACTCTTCATCGAAGACGCCGACTCGGCCAACGGCACCTTCGTCAATGGCGATCGCATCGTCCGCAAGCGCCTCGGCGCGTCCGACACCGTCACCCTCGGCGACACCTACACGCTCGACGTCCGCGAAGCCCTCAAGTTCGACAACGACTACACCGCCGAGTTCGCCGCCCTCAAGCCCATCTACGACGGCTACATCCGCCGCAAGATCCGCATCCAGTCGTCCAACCAATTCAAGACACGCCTCTTCCAGACCTTACCCTTCGCCGCTGTCGGCATTGTCGGGCTGATCGTCGGCTCCGTGGGGCGGAGCCATCGCGTCGTCTTCCTCGTCAGCCTCGTGCTCACCATCGTCGCCCCGTTGCTGGGCGTCTACCTCGGCGCGCGCCAGTCGGCCAAGATCCCCGCGCTGCTCCAAGACCTGGCCAACCAATTCAAAATAGATTACGTCTGCCCCAAGTGCGGCACCTTTTTGGGCGAGATCCCATGGGAGTCGCTGGCCAAAAAGAAACGATGCCCCACGAACGGTTGTCGCGCCAAATGGGTGAACGACAACAAGCCGTAAAGCCCCCACGGCGGGTGTAATTGGTACATAAACGTCTGCTTTTTGTACGTTATGAATCCCGTGGGACGGCTCGAGGCCGGCAATCGTCCTACTTTCGTCACCGATTTCTAATTGATAACGATGTAATTATACAGCACAATGGACGAGCAAACTTTTGTTTCAATAGACAGCGATCTGGCCGATGTGGTGATGATCGACATGGACAATGATGCGGACCACAGTTTCGTGATGGTGGACGACGCAGCGCAGGCAATGGATTTTATTACCCTATCGGACGATGCCGAGTTCTCCACCGCGGACGACATTATCGACATCGCCTCCGACATGGATGACGCCGCAGACATCTCCATCTTCTCATGATACCCGTCAAATGCCCGCATTGCCGGACCGGCCTCAAAGTCGACGAAACGAAAATCCCCGAGGGCATCACCTCTTTCAAATGCCCGCAATGCAAGCACGACATCCCCGTATCATACTTAACCCAGCGAGCTGCTGACGGCGGCTCCGAAACCGTCCTTCTTAGGCCGGTTGAAAAGCGGCAAGGGCGGATCACTGTCCTTGCCGCTTTTGATACGCCCGAACAGGTCTTCCCCTTAAGCGAAGGCACGCACATCGTCGGGCGTAAATCTTCGACCACAGAGGCCGCGATCGCCATCGAAACGTCCGACCGCACCATGAGCCGCAGCCACGCACGGATTGATGTCCGTCGGGATCGCCGCGGCAACCTCATCCACACGCTCTCAGACTGCCAAAGCAAGAATCACACGCTCTACAACGGCACCCCACTGGGCGCGGGCGAGACCGTCGTCCTCAAGGACAACGACGAGCTGCGGCTGGGCCGAACCACGCTCCGATTTAACTTCTGAAAGTCTTATGCAAGTAGTCGTCGGACAACCCTTCGCTGCCTCAGAAACGGGCGGGCGGGCGAATAATGAGGACGCCATCTATCCGGCCATTGGGCAGGCGGCGCGGGGCACGGATGCGCTGTTTGTCGTCTGCGACGGTGTGGGCGGTGCCGAGCGGGGCGAGGTGGCCAGTGCGCTGGCCTGCGAGGCCTTGGCGGACGGCATGGCCGCCACAGGAGGGCGTGATGTGCAAGAAGCGGTGAGGTGCGCCGAGCGCCGTTTCGACGCCTATCTCGCTGCGCACCCCGAGGCGGTGGGCATGGCCACGACGCTCACGATGCTTGCCTTCGACGACGGCGGTGGCGTCACGGTGGCGCACATCGGCGACAGCCGCGTGTACCAGTTTCGTGACGGCCGGATCGTCTTTCGCACCGAGGATCATTCGCTCGTCCATGTGTGGGTCAAGCTGGGGCGGATCACGGCCGAGGAGGCCGCGCGCCATCCGCAGCGGCACGTCATCACGCGTGCCATCCAAGGCTCGAGCGCACCCGCAGAGGCGGACGTGGTGCGCCTCACGGACGTGCGCCCGGGCGACCGTTTCCTGCTCTGCACGGACGGCGTGACGGACATCATCACGGACGACGCGTTGTCGTCCCTTTTCGCCACGCACCCCACGCCCGAGGCCGTCGGCCGGGCGATTATCGACGCGTGCTCGGTCCGGGCGCGCGACAATTTTTCGTTTTACATCGTTCCCATCCTCCGCGGCTGACCGCTGCCGGTTGAATGTCGCGTCATGCGACACGAAATGGCTTCGACGGTCGGAAATGTCATTTCATGCGACACGAAATGGCTTCGACGGTCGGAAATGTCGTTTCATGCGACATGAAATGGCTTCGACGGCTGGAAATGTCGTTTCATGCGACATGAAATGGCTTCGACGGCTGGAAATGCCGTTTCTGGTGACCCGAAATGATCGCAAACCTCTTTTTAGTCGTTTCTGGTGACCCGAAATGGCCAAAAACCTCTTTTTAGTCGTTTTGGGCGAAAAGATGGGCTTTCGGCGTTCCGCTGCATCGTTTCAAAAGATGGATTTCGATTCGGCGGCTGGGCCTGACCGACCGCGGCACCCTGATTCAGCTGTATTTGCGCGGCAGACGCAGGGCGATGGCCAGGATGGCGCAGAGGCCCATGATGAAGGGATAATAGAGGTAGCCGACGATGGCGATGGGCGAGACTTCGGCGAAACGGGCGGCCAGAAGCAGCTGCGCGCCGTAGGGGATCAGGCCCTGGATGAGGCAGGAGAAGGTGTCGAGGATGCTGGCCGACTTGCGCGGATCGATGTCGTAGCGGGCGGTGATCTCGCGCGCCATCGAGCCGGTGGTGAGGATGGCGATGGTGTTGTTGGCCGTGCAAATGTTGGCCACGGAGACGAGCGCTGCGATGGCCGCTTCGGCGCCACGCTTGCCGCGAATGCCGCGCGTGAGGCCACTCATGAGGTAGTCGATGCCGCCGTTGAAACGGATCAGCTCGAGCATGCCGCCGGCGAGCATGGTGACGATAATGAGTTCGCCCATGCCGACGATGCCTTGCCCCAAGGCGCCGATCCAGGGCCAAAACGTGACCGTGCCGAAGACGGCGCCGACGAGTCCACAGACGACGATGCCGAGGGTCAGGACGGCCGTCACGTTGATGCCGCGGGCGGCGGCGATGAGGACGACGAGGTAGGGCAGGGCCAGCCAGGGCGAATGGGTGTCGGTGCTGAGCGGCGTCTCGGCCAGGTGGGCGGCTTGGAAGGCGTAGATGACGAAGGTGGCGATGGCCGCGGGCAGGACGATGCGGAGGTTGACCCGAAACTTATCGCGCATGCTACAGCCCTGAGTGCGTGTGGCGGCGATGGTGGTGTCGGAGATGAACGAGAGGTTGTCGCCGAAGAAGGCGCCGCCGGTGACGACGGCCGCGATGTACTCCACGGGCAGGCCGAGCGGCTCGGAGAGTCCGAGGGCGATGGGCACGAGGGCAACGACGGTGCCGACGCTCGTTCCGATGGAGAGGGAGATGACGCAGGAGGCGAGGAAGAGGCCCGGTAGGAGCAGTCCGGCGGGCAACAGGCGGAGGATGAGGTGAACCGTAGCGTCGATGGCGCCGATGCTCTTGGCGGCCTCGGAGAAGGCGCCCGCCAGGACGAAGATCCAGATCATCATCAGCAGATTGTAGTCCGCCACGCCGCGTGAGAAGCGCAGGACGCGTTTCTCGGTCGATAGTCCGCGGGTGATGGCCACGGCGTAGACCGAGGAGACGAGGAAGGCCACGGTGATGGGCATCGCGTAAAAGTCGCGGAGGATGAGCGAGGTCAGCAGGTAAACGGCCAGGAAGACGACGAGCGGCGTGGCGCCGATCCATCGTGCCGCAGCCGGGATGTGGGGATTGATTTCTTGGGCGGGGTTATGGTCCATTGTGATGCGTTATAGGGAGTGAGTGGCGTCCTCTTCGGCCTCTAATGGGCGGATGACGCGGCAGGGATTGCCGACGGCAAGCGAGTCGGCGGGGATGTCGTGCGTGACGACGCTGCTTCTCATTAGCAGTGTCGTGACGTATTGTTATGAATTAATATGGAGAATTTTTGATGACGCAGCAGGGATTGCCGGCAGCGATACAGTCGGCGAGGATGTCGTTTGTCACGACGCTGCCGGCACCGATTGTAGTACAGTCGCCGATTTTCACGCCGGGGAAGATGATAGCACCGCCACCGATCCAGCAGTTATTGCCTATTTTGACAGACTGATACCCCGGCTGATGATCCTTTACCAAGTTTTTTAGCGTGGGATTGAGTGAGTCCTCTGAAGTATATATCTGTACGGAGGGACCGATCCGGGTGTAATTTCCGATGGAGATCCATCCATCGTCGGAACCATCATCGGGGCTGTCGAAGAAGGTGCAATTCCCGTTGATATAGACTCCTTCTCCAAAGTCTATTTTACTGCCATAATCAAAGTGGAATGGTGGTTCGAGATTGGTGCGAGTATAACAATTATGATGAGACGGCTTAGGCGTAAGAAGTCCTTTCGGTGTATTAATGTAGGAATCCACGTCTTCACCTTCTTCCAGTTGTTTAATGACTTTGCAGGGGGTACCACCAGCAAGGCAGTTTTCCGGGATTGGATGATTCTCAACCACGACGCTGCCGGCGGCAATCACACAGCCGTTCCCGACTTCGGCTCCGGGACAAAGAATAGATTCACGGCCGATCTTACAGTTTGCACCGACGGTAACGGGGGAATGCTTATCGAAACGTTCTGTAGGAGACTTAAAAGGGTGATATGGGGTATAAATCTGCACATAAGGGCCGATGAGGGTGTTAGCTCCAATGGTGATCGATCCTTTATCGGAAGGACCGTCGAGGAAGACGCAGTTTTCTTTGATAGAAACATCGTCGCCTATGATGATTTTTTTGCCATTGTCGTAGTGAAAGGGAAATGTTATAGTGGCAGATTCAGACTTTTGGGGGAGACGTTTTTTTAGTTCAATATCAGAGATTTGATGGCAGTAAAAAATGGAAATCATGAGTGTGTGATGTTTTTGAGTGTGTTATGTGTGATGAGTGGCGTCTTCTCCGGCCTCTAATGGGCGGATGACGCGGCAGGGATTGCCGACGGCGAGCGAGTCGGCGGGGATGTCGTGCGTCACGACGCTGCCGGCACCGATCACGGTGCGATCGCCGATCGTGACGCCGGGGCAGATAATCGCTCCGCCACCAATCCAGCAGTCGGCGCCGATGGTGACGGGGCGCGCGTATTCGCGGCCCGTGCGGCGCTCGAGATAATTCAGCGGGTGATGGGGCGTGTAGATCTGTACGGCGGGGCCGATGAGGGTGTGGTCGCCGATGCGGATCCATCCGCCGTCGAGGAAGGTGCAGCCGGCATTGATGTAGACGCCGTGGCCGAGGCGGATGCCGTGGCCGTGGTCGCAGTGGAAGGGCGGACAGACGACGGACGTCGGGGGGATGCCGGGGATGAGCTGTTCGAGCAGCTCGCGGAAGCCGTCGCTGTAAGTCGACATGGTACGCATGCGGGCCAGCAACTCCTTAGCGTGCCGGAAGCTGGCTTGCAGCTCGGGCGATTGGAAGTCGGGCGACTCGCCGCGGCGCATTTTCTCGATCTCGGTGCGATGCATGGGCTATTCGACTTCTAAGACGAGGCCTTTGAGGTATTCGCCTTCGGGGTGATAAATGCTGACGGGATGATCGGCGGGTTGGGTGAGCTGATGCAGGATGCGGACGTGGCGACGCGTCTGTGCAGCGGCGGTGAAGACGGCCAGTCGGAAGTCGTTGCGACTGACTACTTGCGAGCAGGAGAAGGTGAAGAGGATGCCTCCGGGACGAATCTTCTCGAAAGCCGCGGCGTTGAGTTTGCGATACCCTTGGAGGGCGTTGCGGAGCACGTCGCGATGCTTGGCGAAGGCCGGCGGATCGAGGATGATGAGGTCGTAATCGTTGCCGGCACGTCGGAGGTAATCGAAGGCGTCTTCGGCAAAGGCGCGGTGGCGGTCGTCGTTGGGGAAGTTGAGGGCGACGTTGCGCTCGGTCAGGGATACCGCCTTCGAGGAGCTATCGACGGAGTGTACCGCCCGCGCACCGCCGCGCATGGCGTAGACGGAGAAGCCGCCGGTGTAGCAAAACATATTCAGCACCGTGCGACCGCCGGCGTACTGCTCTAAGAGCCGACGGTTCTCGCGTTGATCGACAAAGAAGCCCGTCTTCTGCCCCTTCAGCCAGTCGATGCCAAAGCGTAAGCCGCGTTCCGTGGCGAGGTGTTCGCCGCCGGTGTAACGCCCCAGTAGGTACTCGTCGGTGTGATCGAGGGCGGCCTTGAAGGGCAGTGTGCCGTCGGATTTATAGTAGATGGCTTGCAGGCGATCGCCGAGGAGCTCGCGCAGGGCCGTGGCGATGTCGTGGCGGGCGTGGTGCATGCCGACGGAGTGCGCCTGCATGACGGCCGTGTCGGCATACATGTCAATGACGAGGCCCGGCAGGCGGTCGCCTTCGCCGTAGACAAGTCGGTAGGTATCGTTCTCCGGCGCATGGTCTAAGCCCAGCATTTGACGGAGGTTGTAGGCCGAGCGGAGTCGGTCAAGCCAGAAGGCATGGTCGATCGTCACTTCATCGAAGGCAAGCAGCCGGACGGCGATGCTACCGATCTGATAGTGCCCTACGCCGAGCAGTCGGCCATCGGCAGCGAAGACCTCTACCACGGTGCCCTCCTCGGGCTGGCCGTCGATACGTGCCACGGCGCCGGAGAAGATCCACGGATGGAGGCGCAGCACGGACTCCTCCTTCTTGGGCTTGAGGTAAATCTTGGGGTATATCATGAGCAGAGGTGTTTGTAGATGCGCAGGCAGGCCCAAGCGTCGAGGGCGGCGTATTTCTGTTGCGCGGGGGTGAGTACGTTGGCGTCCCAGTTGGTGAGGCGTGCCCGTTTGGAGATTTTCTTTTGGAAGAGGATGGCGTAGATCTTTTGCAGGCCGGCCTCGTTGATGCCGTAAGAGGGCATGAGCTTTTGTAGTTCGATAAAGCCCGCCGGCTGGAGCGTCTCTACCCGTTCACGAAGCATATGGAAGTCGTCGGCCAGCGAGAGGCCGATCTTCGTCACGTCGGCGTTGGAAAGGAAGCCCACGAGAGGCTCCGGAATACCGCCGAGACAGTTCAGCCGAAAGAGGTAGCACGTCTCTTCGGTAGCCACTTGTACGAGCGACACCTTGTGGTGCTGATCCTTGCGAAAGTTGGGGCGCGTCTCAGTGTCGAAGCCTACGCGTGCCTCGGCTGATAGTTCGGCAACGGCCCGAGCTACGTCCTCCGGGCGATCCACGACGACGATTTGCCCCGCATATTCTTCTTGGGGCAGCGTAGCGATTTCTTCTTTGGTGATTTTGGCGGGGAGAGGAGGGTGTAGTGTCATGTCGTGGGGTCGGTTAGGGTGAATTCTTCGTTGTAACGCACTGCGTGGAGGGCCTTGAGGGCGTTGAGGAGCGTTTGGCCCCAATAGAGGCGGAAGTTTTCCGTGCAGCGCGCCAGTGCGGCGTGCATCGTGAGCTCATGTTCCTCTCGAAAGAGCGAGACGAAATCGCCGAGGTCTTGGTAGAGGTCGGAGAGGTTTTCGGAGATAAAAGCTGCGATGGGAGTGTCGCTGTATCGCATGTCGGGCAGGAAGGTTTCGAGGTAGCTATCGTGTTGTCCGAGCAAAGCGGAGAGTCGGGTGCGCAGTGCCTCGTAAGTCTCTTCGGTGATGAAAGGCGCGAGGTCGACGTCTTCATCGTCGTCGACCTCGACCTCGGGTAGGAGCGTCGCTTTGAGATAGAGCAAGGGGAGCAGCTTGGTCGCCTTGTCGACAAATGCGAAGAGGTCGGCGCCCTCACGCTCGGTTTTTTCTAACCACGAACAGCACTCGAAGGCCACAGCGACAAACTCCAGCGTGTTCTTATCGTAGAGTGGATTATTTCCCTTCTCCATCGGCTCCTTGTTGCTATACATTATAGATTACTGCAAACCGTCGACAGCCACGGCGGGCTCAATTTTCTTGATCAATCCCTGCAGCACATTGCCCGGGCCCAGCTCCGTGAAGTGCGTAGCGCCGTCGGAGGCCATGTTGCGCACGGTTTGCGTCCAGCGGACGGGCGAGGTGAGCTGCGCGATGAGGTTGCGACGGATCGCGTCGGGATCGGTCTGCGGTCGTGCGTCCACGTTCTGGTAGACGGGGCAAACGGGCTGGTTAAAGTGGGTCGACTCGATCGCCTCGGCCAGTTCGGCGCGTGCGGGCTCCATCAGCGGGGAGTGGAAGGCACCGCCCACTTTCAGCTTGAGGGCGCGTTTGGCTCCGGCAGCTTTCATCTTCTCGCAGGCGGCGTCAACACCAGCAATGGTACCCGAGATGACGATCTGTCCGGGGCAATTATAGTTGGCGCAGACAACCACCTCGTCCGTGATCTCAGCGCAGATCTGCTCGGCCTGCTCGTCGGCCAGTCCGATGATGGCGGCCATTGTGGAGGGCGCTTTCTCGCAGGCTTTCTGCATGGCCTGTGCACGTTTGGAAACAAGTTGGAGGCCGTCCTCGAACGAAAGTGCGCGGGCGGCGACGAGGGCAGAGAACTCACCCAGCGAATGGCCGGCGGTCATGTCCGGACGAAAGGCGTCGCCCTGCGTGAGAGCCAAGATAACGGAGTGGAGGAAGACGGCGGGCTGGGTGACTTTCGTCTGCTTCAGGTCGTCGTCCGTGCCGGCAAACATGAGGTCGGTGATGCGGAAGCCGAGGATGCCGTTGGCTTGTTCAAACAGATCTTTTGCGAGGGGATTTTCGTCGTACAGCGACTTGCCCATTCCAACGAACTGGGCGCCCTGACCTGGAAATACGTAGGCGTTCATATTTTTTTATCGTTTAGGTTTTTAGCGCGGCAAAAGTAGGCGCAGTTTGGAAAGGGGGAAACCCGTTCGCGATTCGATGGCCTGTCCATCGAGGGCGAAAATGCGTAGCGGGATCAGATCGGCACTTCGGATATAGATCGCAGGCGCGTATGGCCTCTAAACGATCGATTGAGGACGAAACAGATGCCCTCGACGGCGGATCTCCCTTTCCAGAAATCTTTGCAACGTGAGCTTGAACGAAAGAATGAGGCTCCTAATCCCTGAAGAATGGCTTGGATAGAGCGCTGTAACGACCAAAGTGTTTTTGGAAATGCCCCGCGGAACTTCCGCAAGCGCCAAAACATTCTCTTTTCGATTTGCGGGAATCCCGCAAACGCCAAAACATTCTCTTTTCGATTTGCGGAACTTCCGCAAGCGCCAAAACGTTCTTTTTTTGATTTGCGGGAGTCCCGCAAACGCCAAAGCGTTCTCTTTTTGATTTGCGGAACTTCCGCAAATGCCAAAACGCTCTTTTTTCGATTTGCGGAACTTCCGCAAGGCATTTCCAAAAACGCTTTGGCTACCGCGTGGCTCCCGTAGAGACTCCCGGCGGGCTTTATTCTTATTATCGAACTCACGCGTAGTTCTAATCGCCGTAGATGAGTAGAAGGCTTGGGGGGAGCTGCGGTTTTTGATGTGGTTGTCCGAGAAATACACCTCCCGATAGACCCTGAAATCAAATTAATTCGCTGCGTGTACTTTTGCGCCCTTGGAAAAGAGAAGATTTCAAGTGATACGGAAACATGAACCCTCTGCTACTCATGGCCCATTGGGGCGTTGGAGAAGTGCTTCTTGCGATAGCCATTTTGGCTTTGCTTTTCGGAGATCGACGGACGTGGGAGGTCCTCAAACGTTTGGCGCAGACCCTATGGACACGACTTCGTTCGTGTCGGCCGAAAACGACACACCACCGATCGGCATGATACGGCTATCGCTAACCGATTGCTCACTTCAGTCTTATTCCCCACACGATTTGCTATTACATCTACCCCTTCTATTTTGATATGAAAGAGATAAAGAAAAACGTCGGACACTTCGCTGCCAATGGGGCGGGGTCTCATCGCAAATCCGGCGACCCCACGAACCGCAAGCTGCACCTTCCGTCTCGCGGTCGACAGCGCTTCATTGCCGCCATATGGATTACCGCAGGAAGTATAGCGGCACTCGTGTTCATCATCTTCTTTGCCATCTCGCAAGGATGGATTGGCTATGTGCCGGCCGTGGAGCAGCTCGAAAATCCGATAGATCGCTATGCTACGCAACTCATTTCGGCCGACGGAAAGAGTCTCGGGAGCTTTTCCTACAGTCAGGACAACCGATTTTATGCCAGCTATCAAGATCTGTCCCCCGATTTGGTTCAGGCGCTCATAGCCACGGAGGACGTGCGCTTCACGGATCACAGCGGAATCGATGTCCGTGGACTCTTCAGGGCCATTGTGAAACGCGGATTGATGGGCCAACGTAGCGGCGGTGGCGGTAGTACCATCACGCAGCAGTTGGCCAAACAGCTGTACTCCCCCAGCGTCGAAAATTTGACCGAGCGACTCCTTCAGAAGCCCATTGAGTGGGTCATTGCCGTCCGTTTGGAGCGCTACTATACCAAAGAGGAAATCATCAATATGTACCTCAACAAGTTTGACTTTCTTCATAACGCAGTCGGAATACGGTCCGCTGCACAGTCTTACTTTGGGAAAACTCCGGCTACGCTGACTACCGAGGAGGCCGCGATGCTGATCGGTATGTGCAAAAACCCTTCCTACTACAACCCGATTCGTTATCCCGAGCGCACCCTGGAACGCCGCAACACCGTCTTCCGCCAAATGGTCAAGGCCGGGTTTATGACCGAGGCCCGCTGCGAAGAATTGAGCGCCAAGCCGATCGTCTTGCATTACACACAACTCGATCATACGGACGGCATAGCACCCTATTTCCGCGAATATCTCCGTGTCACGATGATGGCCAAAAAGCCCGAGCGTAGCGATTATTCCAAATGGCAGCAGCAGAAATATTTGGACGACTCTCTGGCTTGGGAAACGAACCCCCTTTATGGCTGGTGCAACAAAAATCGAAAGGCCAACGGCGACCCCTATAATTTATATACCGACGGACTGAAGGTCTACACCACCATCGACTCCCGCATGCAGCAATACGCCGAAGAAGCCATTGCCGAACACCTCGGAAAGCATCTTCAGCCTGCTTTTTTCCGTGAGAAGCGTCGGAAACCCTATGCGCCTTTTTCAGAAGATATTACCGAGAAGCAGCGGAAGGATATTCTCGATCGAGCCATGAAGCAGAGCGATCGTTACCGCGCACTTAAACAAGCCGGATACTCCGAGAAGAAGATTCGGGAGAACTTCAACGAAAAAGTAGAGATGCAGGTCTTCACCTGGAAGGGAATTGTCGACACGACGATGTCGCCGATGGACTCCATCATCTATTGCAAAAGTTTATTGCGCACCGCCTTTATGGCCATGGACGTTCGTACGGGGCAAGTCAAGGCCTACGTAGGCGGCATCAACTTCGATAAATTCAGATACGACATGGTGACTACTGGGCGCCGTCAAATCGGATCCACCATGAAGCCCTACCTCTATTCATTGGCCATGATTGAAGGTTTTACGCCTTGCGATCAGCTTTTACATGTCCAACCCGTTCTTTATGACGAAGGCGGAAACGCGTGGATACCTCGAAACCCCGGCGCACGCCGTATAGGAGAGATGGTAACTGTCCAATGGGGGTTACAAGTATCCTCCAACTGGGTCACGGCCTATCTGATGAAACAACTTTCGCCCTACAGTCTGGTTCGATTGCTCCGTTCCTATGGCATGCATAGCCACATCGACCCCGTGGTCTCTATTTGCTTGGGTACGCCGGACATCTCAGTGAGTGAAATGGTCAGTGGTTACAGCGTTTTCGCCAATAAAGGCATTCGTGTAGAGCCGCTTTATGTGACACGCATTGAGGACTCCTTCGGAAATACCATCGCCACGTTCGCTCCGCAGGTCAACGAAGTTTTACCTGAAGAAGCGGCTTACAAGATGCTATACATGTTGCGCAGTGTGGTCGATGGCGGTACAGCAGGGCGTGTGCGATACGGCTATGATATTACCGCGCAAATGGGAGGCAAGACGGGAACCACTCAAAATAACTCCGACGGTTGGTATATGGGTTTCACGCCTTCCTTAGTAGCCGGTTGTTGGGTGGGTGGGGAAGATCGATCGATCCACTTTGACAAAATGGACGAAGGACAAGGTGCCGCAATGGCTTTACCTATCTATGGCCTCTTCATGAAGAAGGTCTATGCCGACAAGAAGCTCGGTTACTCACAATCGGAGACCTTCGATGTACCCAAAGAGTACGCCAACCCCTGTCGCGGATACGTCCCGATGGAATCCGACTACTCCAATCACACCGGAATCGACGATCTATTCAATTAGAGACTCGAGATTAGGTTCTAAGACAGCTCCGAAAGGTCTCCAGTCCATCCGACTGGAGACCTTTTGTTTTCAGACACATGTGAGGCCTTACTTGGCTTTCTAATGAGACCTTCTTTTCTTTCCTTGAGAAAAGAAAAGAAGCAAAAGAAACTCAAGCCCTCTACCGAGGGCGGGGAAGTTTTTCCGGGTACCTCGAGAATAGCCGAAGGTCCTGAATTTCTCAAATTACTGACCTCCAAATATGTGCCAAGCCAAACTTGGCTGGCGTCCCTGACGCCTTGATCTTCTTTTGCTTCTTTTCTTGCATCAAGACAAGAA
>ERZ773073.893-NODE-893-length-14792-cov-28.914229_pt1 | contig 14792 bp, 12 predicted proteins | sample MGYA00580616_ERZ773073 | MGnify/ENA primary metagenome ERZ773073 (study PRJEB29015, sample SAMEA2737960) | human oral metagenome | biome: human oral; feature: human-associated habitat; material: dental | place: China | collected 2131 ...
CGGGGCCCGGGGCGTCGCCAGCGCCCGCCCCGGGCAGGGCGTGCTGGAGGTTGAGGCTCAGCAGGCGCAGCACGTCAGGCCTCCGGGGCTGCGTCGGCGGTGCCGGAGACACCCGGGGCGTCGGCGTCGAAGGTCAGGGACACGGAGTTCATGCAGTAGCGCTGCCCGGTGGGGGTGCGGGGCGCGTCGTCGAAGACGTGGCCCAGGTGGGAGCCGCAGGCGGCGCAGCGGACCTCGGTGCGCACCATGCCGTGGCTGGTGTCGGTCAGCAGGGTGACGGCCTCGGAGTGGGCGGGGTCGTAGAAGGAGGGCCAGCCGCAGCCCGAGTCGAACTTGGTGGTGGAGCGGAACAGCTCGGCGCCGCAGGCACGGCAGCGGTAGACGCCCTCGCGCCTCTCGTCCAGCAGGGCACCGGTGAAGGGCCGCTCCGTGCCGGCCTCGCGCAGGACGTGGTACTCCAGCGGGTCGAGCAGGGCGCGCCACTGGGCGTCGGTGCGAGCAATGGCCGCCGGGTCGAGGCGGGGCGGCGCCGCGGCGTTCTGGGTGTGGTCGTCTGTCACGACCCCATGGTGACCCGACGTCGTCAAGGACGCGAGACGCGTTCACGCACCGGGAACGCGGAAAGCCGGTCGGCCCGGCGGCAGGTCCTGTCTGCCGCCGGGCCGACCGGCTCCGGGTGCTGCCCGAGGATCACTCGAGGTACTTCTTCTGCTCGTTGGTGGAGATGATGCTCGTGGACTGTCCGGTCGCGGTGTCCGCCCGGTGCTGGGGAACGGGGGTCCCGTCGGCGCGCCACTCGGCGTCGCGCGCCAGGATCCGACGTCGGCGCACCTTCTCGCGCCGCGTGCGACGCAGGCGGGAGTGGCCCTTGGCGGCGGCCCGCACGCGGGCGTCCTCGATGGGATCGTCCTCCTTGGGCAGCCGCACGGCCGTCGTCTCGGCACCCACGCCGGCGCCGTCGTCGTGCTGAAGGGCGACGAGCTCCTCAGCCAGGCGCGCCACCTCCTCGGGCTGAGGGTCGTGGGTGACCGAGACCTGCTCGATCTCCACACGCGTGCGCGGCAGGGCGTAGGGCGCCTCCTGCTGGAGCCAGGCCACGATCTCCTCGCGGACGTAGCACTGGAGGGTGAAGACGTCGGAGGGGTTCCTGCCGGAGACGGCGATGCGCAGGGTGACCGTGCCCGCGGCGGTATCGGTGACGTCGAGGTTGGCGGTGCGGCCGTCCCAGACGGACGACGAGGCGACCACGCGGGCGAGCTCGGCGCGCACCGAGGCCACCGGCACCCGCCAGTCCAGGTCGAGGGTGAGGGTGCCGGTGTGCTGCGTGCCGCGCCGCGACCAGTTGGCGAAGGGGGTCTTGGTGAAGTAGGTCGAGGGGTAGATGAGGCGGCGGTCGTCCCAGACGCGCACGACGACGTAGGTGAGCGTGATCTCCTCGATGTAGCCCTGCTCCTCGTCCACGACGACGACGTCGTCCACACGGATCGCGTCGGTGACGGCCAGCTGGAGGCCGGCGAAGACATTGCCGAGCGTGGACTGGGCGGCGAGACCGGCGATCACCGAGACCAGACCGGCGGAGGCGAGCAGGGAGCCCATGGCCAGGCGGGCCCCGGGGAAGGTCATGATCGCACCGACCAGGCCGCAGATGATGATGATCGCCTCGGCCACGCGCCGCAGGATCTGCGCCTGGGTGGTGACGCGGTTGGCGCGACCGGGGTCGCCGCTGGAGCGCACACCGCTGACGATGCTGGCCTCCAGCGCCTTGACCAGGCCGACGACGACCCACGCGATGGTCAGGATGATGCAGATGCGCAGCGTCTGCAGGGCGTACTGGGCCCAGTCGGGCGTGGTGACCGCGAAGACTGCCAGCTGCGCGCCGAGGTAGGCGCCGGTGAGCCCGCCCAGGGCGTACAGGGCGTTGCGCGTGTACCGGCTTATCTCCGCGTAGATGGTTTGACGACGTCCGAGCGTGCGCAGCACGACAATGCCGACGAAGGCGACGGCGATGCCGGCGATGGTCCCCAGACCCGCTCGCCAGGCGATGGAGAAGACATCGACCGTGGTCGCGGCGACTGCCTCAACGGTCTGAGTGACGTCGGTGGTCGGGGGGGCTGAAGGAGAAGGATCGGTGGAGGGATCAGCAGTAGCGGTCGCCCGCACAGCAGGTGCGAGGGCCGCGCTCGCCAGGACGGCGAGAGGAAGGGCGGTCATGCCGGCACCTTAGGGCCCGGTCCTGGGAGCCGGCTGTGCAAGGGGCCGGCTGTCCGCCGGTTGGAGGTCGGACGGCTCGAGCAGCCCGGGCAGCACCCCGAGGTTCTCCCCCGCCGACGCCCGCGCCGAGATCGGTCCGGTTTCACATCGAGAGCCGCAGCGCACGTGCCGACGGCCATGTCGTTCGGTGCCGCCGATGCCCGCCCGGGGCGCGGACGAACGTGAACGCACCTTCCCCGCACTCCGACGGAATCGATTCTCTGGACGCACTCGACGTCCGAGCCGAGCGCCCGGGCGCAACGCCCCGGCGCCTGAAGGGCTTTGAGAACGCTTGAGGCAGGACTGCACATGGGAGAAGCGGACTTCGCCGGGGCGGACGCCAGTTTTCCGCATGGTTCTGCGGTTCCGCGGCACCTGTCACGAGAAGCTGACCCGCTCCCATGTGCACAGACCCCCCTGCACGCACATGGGAGCGGGTCAACCAATCCTGGTGATCCACGCAGATCCCCGGTATCTCAACGAAAAACAGCATCCATCTCGGTGGGTCGCCTCTCTCCCATGTGCAAAGCCGCCTCCGCACCCGCCCCAGCCCGCCCCGCCCCAGGGGGAGCGGCAGCATCAGCCTCGAACAACGCTAGACGTACTACGACTATCGTAGTACGTTGGACGTATTAAGCTCACTCAACCGCCGACAGGAGGAGGGGACCGCCGGTGATCAGCGCCGACGCCATCCGCGGCTACATCGACCTCATTGTGCTGACCCTCCTCCAGGACCGTCCCTCCTACGCCTACGAGCTCGCCAAGACCATCACCGAGGTCGCGGTGGGCGAGTACACGATCAAGCAGACCACGCTCTACTCCGCGCTCAAGCGCCTGGAGGCCACCGGACTCGTCTCCTCCTACGCGGACATCTCCGCCTCCGGCAAGCCCCGCACCTACTACCGCCTCACCGACGACGGCGCCGCCCACCTGACGGACAAGCTCGTCGAGTGGGAGGACACCAAGACCCTCATCGACCGATTCGCGCAAGGACACCGCTGATGGACGCAATCGACACCTTTCTCGACGCCATGTTCGCCCCCTACCCCGCCACCCCGCGCCTCCTGGAGGCCAAGGGCGAGCTGCACGCCATGATGGAGGACGCCTACACCGACGCCATCAGCAAGGGCAAGACCCACAATGAGGCCGTCGGCCAGGTCATCACCGACTTCGGCAACCTCGAGGAGCTCGCCCCCGTCCTCGGTATCCTCCCCGACATCCGCTCGACCCAGACCGGCAACGCAACCGCTGCGCCCCAGGCCGCGCCCGGCGTCGGCGCGACGCCCGGCAACGGCGCGACGCCCGCCGCAGAGCCCGGATACCCCGCCGTCACCCTCCCCGAGGCGCAGCAGCTCGCCAAGGCCCGACAGACAACGGCCTTGTCTTTCGGGCTGGCGGTGTCGGCCCTCATGTGCGCCGCCGCCTGGGGACCGGCCCTCCGCGCCGCCGCCGGCCTGGGCGGCCCGTCCTGGAGCAAGGGCGCCGTCAACCTGATGTCCGCATTCTTCACCCTGGCCACGATCGCGTGCGGCGTCGCCCTGCTCATCCGTCGCAACCAGGCCTTCATCGAGGTCAGGCACCTCACACGGGGCAGGTTCACCCCGGACCCGATCGTCTCCGCCTGGGCCGCCCGCCTGCGCCTGGAGCATGAGCCGCTGCGCTCACGCCGCCTGGCAACCGCCGTCGCCCTGTGGATCCTCGCCGCCCTGCCTCCCATGGCCGGAACCGCAATCAGCAACCATGTGAGCAGCTCGCTGCTTCGCTCCATGAACGCTCTGGGACCCGCGCTGTCACTGCTCATGATCGCCGCCGGCCTGCTGATCTTCCTGCCCGCCAACTGGGCGGCGTCGGTCCACAGCACCCTGACCAATCCCGGCTGGAACGCCGAGGCCGAGGGGACGGCCGGGGACTCCGCCAGATGGACCGGCTCCGCCCAGGACTGGAGCCGGGACCACCAGACGTCTCCCGCCGTCCGCGCCATCGCCGCCATCTACTGGCCCCTGGTCACCGTGGTCTTCCTGGTCTGGGGAATCGTCTTCGACGGGTGGGACATCTGCTGGATCATCTGGCCGGTCGCCGGCGTGCTCTTCGGCGGGCTCCTGTCCCTCGTCTCCGCCCGGTCCGGTCGGCGGGTTCGAAGCCGAGGCCGCTGGGCCCGCCCGCCCGTCGCCACAGGCGGTATCGCCGACGGCGCCGCCCCGCTCGGCGGTCGGGCCGAGGCAGGGCTGCCGCAAGAGCCGCGGTGAGGCCGTCGGCCGGGTCCTCACCGGCTCGGGGCGACCTTGAGGGGCTCGCACTCACCCCGAGCACCCTCCTCGGCGATCTTCACGCCGCGCCCGGCTCCGACGTCGGGAACTCGACCGATCTCGGCGAGGGGCGAGAGGCGGAGCGGCAAGGAGACAGTGAGGCAGAGCGAAGGCCCGGAACCTTGTGGGTTCCGGGCCTTTCGCGGTGGCTCCGACCGGCGTCGATCCGGTGACCTTTCGATTTTCAGTCGAACGCTCTACCAACTGAGCTACAGAGCCTTGGGATGGAATCGGTCCGACCATTTCTGATCGGACCGATCCTTTCCGCGACCTCGACGGGACTTGAACCCGCGACCTCCGCCGTGACAGGGCGGCGCGCTAACCAACTGCGCCACGAGGCCTCGCTCGGCACGAAGCCGGACTCTTGGACGAGTCATCTTCCACTCGCACGAGTCCGTACCCCCAACGGGATTCGAACCCGTGCTACCGCCGTGAAAGGGCGGGGTCCTAGGCCGCTAGACGATGGGGGCCTGGTGCCCTTGGCGTCGTCGCGCCTCGAACCGGGTAGAACAGTAAAGGGCGGGTCTCCTCCCGCGCAAATCCCCTCGACGTGACCCTGCTCACCGCAGCCCGTCCGATGTGGCAGGCTCATCCCATGAGCCCGGTGCACCTGTCCGAAGAGGAGTTCGAGGCCGCCGTCGACGACGGCCTGGACGCGATTCCCGACGACCTCGCCAACCGGATGGACAACGTCGCCATCCTCATCCGCGACGAGCCCGAGCCCGAGCTCCTCGCCGAAGCCGACTACGACGAGGACGGGCTGCCGACTCTACTGGGGCTGTACGACGGCGTTCCCCTCACCGAGCGGGACGAGAACTGGTCGATGGTCCTGCCCGATCGGATCCTCATCTTCAAGGGTCCGCTGGAGCGCTGGTGCCGCGACCGCGGGGAACTGGTCGACGAGATCGGGGTGACCGTCCTCCACGAGGTCGCCCACCACTTCGGCATCGACGACGACCGCCTTCACGAGCTCGGCTGGCAGTGAACGACCCGGCGACCCTCCGGCCGACACCGCGGCCACGAGCCCGCCCCTCCGACGTCGTGTATAGGCTGCCCGCCATGGACGACCTCTCCAGCCCGGACGCGCCGAGCCTCGCCCCGCGCCGGGGGACGGGCCGGCGCCCCGTGGTCCTCGCCGGTCTGCTCGCGGCCACCGCCCTGACCCGGTGCGCCCGGGGGGAGTCGGGGCCCGCCACGGAACAGGCTACGGCCGATCGGACCCGAACGGACCCGGACGACGTCTCCGCCTCCGCGGCCGCCTCCACCGCCCCGGCGGACACGGACCCGCTGGAGGGCTGGAGCCCGGAGGAGAGGGCCGGTCAGCTCATCATGGTCGGCGTCGAGACCGCGGGCCCCCGACTGGCCTCCATCGACGCCGTATCCACCCACCACGTCGGCAATGTCTTCATCGCCGGCCAGACCCACGCCGGGGCCGAGGCGATCCGCGGCGTCGTGGACGCCATGACCGCTCTGGTCGGCCCCGACACCACCCACGGCACCCCGCTGCTCGTGGCCACCGACCAGGAGGGCGGCCAGGTCCAGGTCCTCCAGGGCAGCGGCCTGTCCACCATCCCCTCCGCGCTCGAGCAGGCGGCCATGCCCGCCCAGGACCTCCGCGCCCGCGCCCTGACGTGGGGTCAGGAGCTGGCCGACGTCGGGGTGACGATGAACCTGGCGCCCGTGGCCGATCTGGTCGACATCCCCGATCCCTCGGCCAACGCTCCGATCGGGGCATGGGAGCGGGAGTACGGCAACGACCCCGCCACCGTGCTCGACCACGCCACCGCTTTCGCCCAGGGGATGGAGGAGGCCGGCGTCATCGCCGTCTACAAGCACTTCCCCGGCCTGGGCCGGGTGGGAGCGAACACGGACACGGCCTCCGACGTCACCGACGGGACCACTGCGCCCTCCGGGGACGCGGCGGTCTCCGTCTTCGCCGACGCGATCGGCGGCGGCGCCCGGGTCGTCATGGTGTCCTCGGCGGTGTACCCGCTCATCGACGACTCCTCACCCGCGGTTTTCTCCCCCGCCGTCGTCACCGACATGCTCCGCGGCGACCTCGGCTTCACCGGGGTGGTCATCACCGACGACGTCTCGGCCGCGGCGCAGGTGCAGGAGTGGGACCCCGGCCAGCGCGCGGTCCGAGCGGTGCGGGCCGGCTGCGACATCGTCCTGGCCTCGGGCGATCCGAGCACGGCCATCGACATGGTGCGAGCGCTCGTCGACCAGGCGCGCGACGACCCCGCCTTCGCGGATCGAATCGACCAGTCGGCGGCCCGCGTGCTCGACCTCAAGACCGCCTCCCGATAAGAGCCCCGGACGCGGGCGGGACGGCGACGCCCGCCAGTGGCACCCGCCACCGGTTCGCGATCACATCGAACGCAACCGATAGGCTCGTCACCATGGGCAAGCACCTACCGGATCAGAACGAACCCAACGCCCGCCACCTCAGCACGCCCGCCGACGCGGAGCAGGCGCGGACGCGGCGCGCCCGTCCTGCAGCCGGCCTGACCGTGCACGCCCCGGTGGATGACCCGGTCGTCACGGCCCGCACTCTGACCAAGGTCTACGGGCGCGGGGAGGGTTCCGTGACCGCCCTGGACGCCGTCGACGTGAGCATCGCCCGCAATCAGTTCACCGCGATCATGGGCCCATCCGGCTCGGGCAAGTCCACCCTCCTGCACTGCCTGACGGGTCTGGAGTCCGCCACCTCCGGGACCATCGTGCTCGACGGCGAGGAGATCACGTCGATGAGCTCGCGGCGCCTGACCAGGCTGCGCCGCGAGCGCATCGGCTTCGTCTTCCAGACCTTCAACCTCGTCCCCTCGCTCACGGCCGAGGAGAACATCACCCTGCCGCTGACCATCGCCCACCGGCCGGTCAACCCCGAGCAGCTCGATCGCATCGCGCAGTACGTGGGCCTGACCGGCAGGCTCGGCCACCGCCCCGCCGAACTGTCGGGCGGTCAAATCCAGCGCGTGGCATGCGCCCGGGCGCTCATCGGCGGCCCCGCGGTCATCTTCGCGGACGAGCCCACCGGGAACCTCGATTCCCACTCCACGGACCAGGTCCTGGAGGTGCTGCGCACCAGCGTGGACCGGCTCCGCCAGAGCGTGGTCATGGTAACCCATGAGCCGGATGCCGCCGCCTGGGCGGACACCGTGCTCTTCCTGCGCGACGGCCATCTCGTCGCCGAGATGCACCAGCCCGATCGCCTGCGCATCCTGGACGCGCTGGCCGAACTCCGCTCCACCAGCGGCGCCCAGATCGCCGTCGGAGTGGACGAGCGCCGCGACATCCAGGAGGGGTGGGCCCGGCCCCGCCCCCAGCCCCCGACGACTCCGCCGCCGCCGGCCGTCGGTGCGGGAGTGGGCACGAGCGCGGACACCCGTCGGACCGAGCGGGGCACGCGTCCGCCCGGCGGCAACACTCCGTGGGGGGTCGGTCGATGAGACGCCTCGCATGGCGCTCGGCTCGCACCCACGCCGGCCAGTTCCTGTTCACCACCCTGGCCGTGGCCCTGGCCGTGACCTTCCTGTCCGGAACGCTCGCGCTGGGCGGCACCCTCACCGAGGCGCTGTCGTCGGGGACGGCGGCCACTCTCAAGGCGGACCTCTACATCTCGGGCCAGGTCGTTCCGGGCACGGTGGGGCGCGACGGCGTGGTCACCCAGCCGGTCGACTCCTTCCTGGCGAACGCGGTCTCGCGCATGGACGGCGTCGCCGCAGCCTACCCGTACACCACGACGACGGTCACCCTGCTGGGCACCGACGGGCGGCCGGTGGACCTGGCGGCGACCACGACGACGGCGGTGCCGCTCTACGACCGCGGGCAGACGATGGTGGCCGGCTCCCGGCCCACCGGCCGGGACCAGATCGCGCTCGACTCCCACACCATGAGCAACTCGGGCCTGGAGATCGGCGACAGCACGCGACTGGTGATCAACGGCACGGCGAGCGACGTCACCGTCGTCGGCGAATTCTTCTACGACTCCGAAACGCCCGGCTCCGCCTACGTGGGACTGGATCCGCAATGGATCATGGAAGCTGCGGCGAGCGACGGCAGGGTGTCCTCCATCGCTATCTACTTGGCGGACGGCGCCTCGGCCCAGTCGGTGACCAGCCGGATCTCCTCCCTGCTGCCCGCGGGCGAGCGCGTCCTGACCCGGGAGCAGGCCGCCGACGAGCAGAACACGGCGCGAGACACCTTCCTGGGCTACATTCAGGCCTTCATCCTCGTCTTCGTCATCCTGGCCATGTGCATGGGCGCCTTCATCATCATGAACACCTTCGCCATGAACGTGCGCCAGAGGCAGAACGAGTTCGCACTCCTGCGCGCCATCGGTGTCGCGCCATCCTCGATCCTGGGCGTAATTCTAGCGCAAGCCGCCGTCATCAGCCTGATCGGCTCGATCCTGGGGATCAGTCTGGGCATGCTGCTGGCCAACGGGATCGTCGTGCTTCTGCGCCACGAGGGTCTGGCCCTGTCCGCCGACGCGGTCATCGTCCCCGTGACGGCGCTGCTCGTCTCACTGTGCATCGGAGTGGCGCTCACCTTCGCGGGGGCGCTGCTGCCCGCGCGCAGGGCCGCGTTCACAGCCCCCGTCGAGGCCATGCGCGACAGCTCGGGGGCGAGGGAGGGCTCGCCGCGAGCTTACGGCTACGCCAGCATCGTGCTCATCGTCCTGGGAACAGCGGCCGTGGTCGCCGCCCGGCTCATGGGCAATGAGGACCTGGGTGATCGTGCCACAGTGTTCGGCGCGGGCGCGGGCGCGATCGTCCTCGGGCTGGTCGTCGCCTCGCCCGTGATCGCTCGACCGGTCATGACGCTGCTCGGCCTGCCCCTGCGACTCATCCGCCCCGGCGGCTACCTGGCGGTGCGCAGCCTCAACGCTTTCTCCAGGCGCACCTCCGCCACCGCAGCGGCGCTCGTGATCGGAATGGCGCTGGTGAGCGCGGGAACCACCGTCGCCTACTCGATGCACGAATCCATCCACGAATCCGTGCACGAGTCGATGTATGCCGACCTCGTGGTGCGCCAGACGGACACCTCCAATGAACTGCACCCTCTGCCGGCCGATATGGTCCGGCAGATCTCGGATCTGGAGGACGTGGAGTCGACGACGGCGGTCTCCGCCAGCCTGAACACCCTGACCGAACCCGACGGGTCGCAGATCACCGAGTACCTGGCCGTCGTCGATCCCAAGCACTATCTGGAGTTCTACGACCCGGGTATCGTCGACGGCTCGGTGGAGTCCCTCGACGCCTCGCACGTGGCCGCTTTCGCCTCGACGGGTTTGAAGGTCGGCGACCGGGTCGAGATCTCCGGCCCCAGTCGCAGCGTCAATGCGACGGTCTCGGCCCTGGTGGAGGACAACGCGGGAATCACCGGCAAGTTCCTCGCCTCCCCCGAACTCGCCAAGGCGGTGGGCTCATGGACCAGTGCCAGCACTCGCTCCTCAGCGGATCCGAACGCTCTGCTGACCGAACCGCTGGCCCTGTTCATCACCACCAGGCCGGATGCCGATGCCGAGCATCTTCAGTCGCAGATCGAGCAGATCATCGCACCCACCTACACCTTCACGGTCGTCGACCCCCACGAGCTGTCCGAGATCGTCGGGCAGAGGACCAACGACATGCTCACCGTCCTGTACGTCCTGCTCGCCCTGTCGATCGTCATCGCCGTGCTCGGCGTCCTCAACACCCTCGTACTCTCGGTCGCCGAGCGCACGCGGGAGATCGGCCTCATGCGAGCCGTCGGGCTCGGACGCGCGCAGCTGGTGGGACAGGTCATATGCGAGTCCATTCTCACCGCCGTGTACGGAGCCGTGCTGGGCGGGGCCACGGGCATCGCACTGGCCGTCGTGCTGCGCTCGATCCTGACGGATCAGGGCGTGACCATGCTCGTCATCCCATGGGGCAGGCTCCTGTACATCCTCCTGGCCGCGTGCGCGATGGGGATCGTCGCCGCCCTGTGGCCGGCGCTGCGAGCCACGCGCCTGCCCGTGCTGGAGGCCGTCGCCGCGGAGTAGGCCCCTCGGCCCCTGGCGCGCCGTCCGTATACCATGCTTTTATGCGTAGGCGATCGGGAGGGCTGAGTTTCACAGTCGCTGTGATCGCCTCGGCCTCTGCTCAGGTCCCTAGGAGTACCCGTGACACGAACCTCGATTTTTCTTTTCCATCCGAATCTCGACCAGTCAACTGTGAACCTCCGGCTCGCTCAGGCGGCCGAAGGGCAGGAGGGCGTGCAGATCCGCGACCTTTACGGCCTGTATCCCGACTTCGAGATCGACGTGAACGCCGAGCAGGACATTCTCGAGGCGAGCGACCGGATCGTCCTCCAGTTCCCCATGTACTGGTACTCCTGCCCGCCCCTGCTCAAGAAGTGGGAGGACGACATCCTCACCTACGGCTGGGCCTACGGGACCAACGGCGACGCCCTGCACGGCAAAGAACTGCTCATAGCGGTCTCCCCGGGGGCCCCGGCGGCGCACTATACCCGGATCTCCGCCGGCCGGCGCTCCATGACGGATCTTCTCCTGGGCCGCAGACCCGGCCGCGACGAGTCCGTGTCCGGCTACCGGGTCACCGATCTGCTGCGCCCCTTCCAGGCCATGAGCAGCCTCGTCGGCATGCTGTACCTGGAGCCCTTCGTGACCCCGGGCGCGGCCTCGATCACGAAACCCGATCTGGAGGCCCGGGCCAAGGCCTACGCGCGCTACGTCGTCTCCCGCCGCATCCCGATGCTGGACATCTACCAGTGATCCGCTGCCCGGCGGGTTGTCGATCCGCGCGGCGGACGGGCCCGGGCCGGGACCGGCCACGAGCTCAGCCCCGCGTGCGGAGGACCGCCGTGAACGCGAATATGAACGACTCGGGCTCCGACGCGTCCCAGACGCTCGAACAACGATTGGGAGGATGACCGGGACGACCGGGATGACGCCGACGCCCTCGGGGACGCCGAGCCCTGGAAATACGGCGGTGATCGTCGCTCGGAGTACTGAGCTGTTTCGGCGGTCCGACGAGCCCGGCGTTCTTCGGGCCGACCAACGGCGTGTTCTCCCCATAGCCCGGTCATGCCGAGAACTACAGCCCCGTATTCCCAATTCCCTCCGCGGTTCTTCTCACCTCGCGCTCGGCGAGCGCGTCCTGTCGCGCCCCGGCGCGCTCCGATAGCCTCACTGCATCATGCCGATGTCCTTCTCCCGAGTGGTCGAGCGGCTCCTGCCGGCCCCCGACGCTCCCCTGCCCCGACCGCCGTCGACGCGCACCCGCTCACTGCTGGGCTGGTTCACGCGCCGGGCCGCCGGTCCGCTCGCCGTGGCCGGTCTGGCCTCGGTCGTGGCCAACACCATTCAGGCGGTCGCGCCCGCCTTCCTGGGCGCGGCTCTGGACTCCGGTATCGAGAACGGGCTCAATGCGCGCGTGTGGACGATCTGCCTGAGCCTGCTCGGCCTGTTCGTCATTTACGCCGTCGGGGACACCGCCCAGTCCTACTTCGGGCTCTGCGCGTGGATGCGCACCACCTTCGACGTCGCCCGGATGGCGGGCCGCCAGGTCTCCATCACGGGCGCCGATCTGTCCCGCCAGGTCTCCACCGGCGAGGTCGCCTCCGTGGTGGCCTCGGACGCCCAGTACGTCGGCAACTTCTTCGAGCGCCTCGCCCCGATGGCCGGCGCCGTCGTGTCCTTCGGGGTCGTGGCGGTACTCATGGTCTCGGTCTCGGCGCGCCTGGGTCTCATCGTGCTGGTCGGCATGCCGCTGGTCGCCTGGATCGTCACCCTGGTCATCAGGCCGCTGCAGCGGCGCCAGGCCGTCCAACGGGAGGCCCAGTCGGAGGTGACCACCATCACCACGGACACGGTTGCGGGCCTGCGCATCCTGCGCGGCATCGGCGGCGAGGACGTCTTCGCCCGCCGCTACCGCGAGGCCTCCCAGGAACTGCGCCGGCGCGGGGTCGAGGTAGCCGGCACCCAGTCGGTGCTCATGAGTCTGCAGGTACTGCTGCCCGGGCTGTTCGTCGCCGTGGTCGTGTGGGCCGCCGCCCGCCTAGCGATCACCGGAGCCATTAGCGCCGGCGACCTCGTGACCTTCTACGGCTACACGGCCTACCTGTCGTGGCCGCTCATGGTCTTCTCCAGCTCGGTGCAGGACTACGCGCGCGCGGTGATCGGGCTGCGCCGCCTGGGCCGGCTGCTCGACGTCGTCCCGCCCGTCACCGGTCCCGCTCGTGGCGCCGTCGTCCCCGGAGCCCGCGGGCTCACCGGAGTCGGCCTGAGCCGCGCCCTCCCCCCGAGCCCGGCGCGTCTGCTCAGCCTTGTCGTCGACCATCTGGGCCAGGGACTTCGTCGAGCCGGTCCTGACGATGTCGTCCGCCGTCTCCCTGGCCGTCCTGGCGGCCGACTGGAACGGGCTCGCCAGGTCCCTGCGGATGGCGTCGAGGTCCTCGCCCAGGGCGTCGCGCACGATCTTGCGCGGGTCGTAGTTGCGGGGGTTGAGGTCGGACAGGTTCAGGTCCGCCAGCTCGGGGCCGACCTCCTCGGCGATCTGCTCCTTGGCGTCGTCCAGGAACACCCTCAGACGGCGCACCGCCTGCGTCAGCTTGCGAGCGTACTCGGGCAGGCGCTGCGGACCCACGACAATGACCGCCACCAGGACGATGACGAGGAACTCGGGACCTGAGATGCCTAGCACGCCGACAGTATAGGGAAGAACGATGAAGGCGACACGGGCGGCCGGTACGGTGGGCAGCCCCTACGCCTCGCCCAGGATCACGCCGTCGTCCGATCACGGGAGCTGGTACACGGGTCTGTGGATCGTTATCGTCCTGGTCTTCCTGGCCATGATGCGGGCCGTCCTGAGCTGAGACGGGCGGGGGCACGGCGATGGCCGCCTGTCCCCGCCGCGTGGCGAGCCCCTGGTGCCTGTGCCCCTGACAGTGGGTAATGCGGGCGTGCGCACTGCGGGCCGGGTGCCCTGGTCCCCGTGCCCCTGACGGTGACGCCGGGGGAACCTGTTCGGGTCACGTACGCGGTGCACCCGGACCCCTGAAGTGAAGTCGTGCCGGCACGCAGCCGGTGAGGTCGTCTCACCGCAGACCTGGGCCATGACGGCCAGACAGGTGGCACCCAGGTTCGGCTGAGACCATAAGGTCATGGAGCTCATTGTCCGTACCCTTGGTAACGCGGCGGGCCTCTGGCTCGCTGCCCGGTTCATGTCCGGCCTGACCGTCCCCGGCGACCAGTCCGCCGTCCACACCTGGGTCAACCTCATTGTCGTCGGCCTCATCCTGGCGCTGGTGAACTCGCTGGTCAAGCCCGTGGTCAAGACCCTCGCCCTGCCCATCTACGTCCTCACCTTCGGCCTGTTCGCACTGGTGGTCAACGGGGCCATGCTCATGATGACGTCCTGGCTGACGGACAAGGTCTCCTGGCTCGGGGCCGGGTCCGGGGTGCAGCTCGGCCTGCACGTGGCGACCTTCGGTACCGCGGTGGGGGCGGCGATTATTGTCGCCATTGTCTCCGCCATTATCGTAGGCATCTTCGGGCCCGACGAGGACTGAGGAGGACGGTCAGGGCCTGCGTGGCGGGCGGCACTCGGTGCCTGTCCAGGAGACCCGCCCGCCCGATCCGACCACGCCCGCCGACCCCGTCCTACGGCCCGCCCCTGGTTCCCGCAGCGGTATGGTCGCGGAGGGCCACCGCTCCCGTCGTCATACGGTCCGCTCGCTGTCCCTGTGCCCGGGACCTGTCTGCGCGTGCCCGCAGCACTAGGGCCGGTCCGGCCAGGGCCGTGGGTGGGCGCACCAGAGCGGGTGACCGCCTCGTAGAGGCCAGTGGCGCAGGGCCGCGGGTGGGCGCACCGGCACGTACCTGCGACAATGCCGCCATGAGCCCTCGCACCACCGACCTCGCCGACATTACGCCACCTATCGCCCTGGGCCCCCTGGACGGTCGCTACCGCAGCGTGACCGCGCCCCTGGTCAACCACCTCTCCGAGGCCGCTCTCAACCGCGCCCGCCTGGAGGTGGAGGTCGAGTGGCTCATCTACCTCACCGACAACCACGTCCTGCCTGGTGCCCCCGTCCTGTCAGCCTCCGAGAAGGCCTACCTGCGTGGGATCGTCGAGGGCTTCGGCGCCGTCGAGATCGCCGAGCTGGCCAGTATCGAGGCCGTGACCCGTCACGACGTCAAGGCCGTGGAGTACCTCCTCAAGCGACGTCTGGACGCGGCGGGCG
>ERZ773073.896-NODE-896-length-14780-cov-9.705739_pt1 | contig 14780 bp, 13 predicted proteins | sample MGYA00580616_ERZ773073 | MGnify/ENA primary metagenome ERZ773073 (study PRJEB29015, sample SAMEA2737960) | human oral metagenome | biome: human oral; feature: human-associated habitat; material: dental | place: China | collected 2131 ...
TCGAGGCCGAACTGCCGATGGCGTGCGGCAGCGCCCGGATCATGGCCTTCCTGCCGTTCGGGGCCCTGCTGCTCGGTTCCTTCGTCGGGGCCAATCCCCTCGGTTTCCTGCTGGAAAATCCGCTCGGGCCGGTGCTGGCGCTCGCCGGGGTGGGGTTGGCAGCCGCCGGGGTGGTGTGGACCGAGAAACTGGCGGCACAGCAATGAGTACCGCGATTCTGGTCGGTTTCCTCGTCGCCGCAGCCGTCCTGGCATGGTGGGCCCCACCGCCCCTGAGCAGACTGGACCCCCAGCCCTCTCCGCTGCCCGGCTGGGTGGGGAAGGCGTGGGGGTGGGTGGTGACATGGCGGAGTGGTCGCAGGAAGACCGACCGAGCCGTGGTGCGGGAACTCCCCGAAACCCTGGAGCTGCTGGCCGTCTGCCTGGAGGCCGGAGCCCCCATGACCAACGCCATCGCCACGGTCGCCGAGGTCAGCCCATCCGCCACAGCCGCGATCCTGCACGGGATCGATGCGCAGTTGCAGGTCGGCAGGGACCCGCAGGACGCCTGGGGCAGCCTCGCCGATCACCCCGACTGGGGACCGCCAGCCCGCGACGCCGCCCGCTCGGCCCGCTCCGGCACCAGCCTGGTGGAATGCCTCCGCGTCCACGCTGACGAGGCGCGCCGTCGTCGTCGCGAACAGGAAACCAAACGGGCCAGGTCGGTGGGGGTGAAATCGGTGCAGCCGCTCGCGTTGTGTTTCCTGCCCGCCTTCGTGCTCGTCGGGGTGGTACCGCTGGTGGCGTCGCTGCTCGGCACCTTCACGGGTCGCTGAACCCGAAGGTCCGAAACCGGCCGGAATGCCCCCGAAGTGGGTCGCGCCGGCCTCACGAGCGTGATGCCTCAGGACATGGGTGATGGTTGGAACTTCTTGCGGCCGTGCGACACATGGACGGACGCCGTTGTCAGCTTCAGGTCAGGCATCACGAAGGCTTACAGGCGATTTAGTGTAACCAACCGAGACGTAACGCAGTAGTACGTCCTTCGTAACATCTTTATGAACCATGAGGCTTATTCATAGCCGTCCTCAAGCATTGTCTGGCTAGGGGTTTCTCTGGCCGAGGTGTTGCCCGTGAATAAGCTTCCATGTCGTTGTTATGGGTAATATGGTATCTAATGCTTCGGTAGGAACGGCGGGGATGTGTTACGACCAGTGCTGCAGTAGATATCATTCAACACCGCTTGCAAGAAAATAGAATTGCCCAACGGGAGTTCTGTCAGAATAAAAGCGATCAAAGATGGCGGCATCATAGGCTGAAAGCTGGAGGCTGAAGGCTGAAGGTGATCAGACTGGGCTTCAATTTCTCGCTCGGGTGGTGCGTGCCGAAGAAAGCCTATTGGGAATTGAGGAAAATCGGGCGGAGGTCTGGAGTATAATCCAAGTTTTTTACTGCCATCCACAAAAGTTTATGGCTCTGCTATTGATATGAGATGTCTGAACGTTCATCCATGTCTTCTCTGATTTTCGTAACGCGACGTCATTGACAGTGCTGGCCTCGTGATGTCAACGAAGCCTGACTGCTTGAATGAGGGGAACGGTAATCCATGCGAGGGCCGCTGTGAGTGCGAGGCTCGTGATCAGGAGAGACGCGGCGTCACCGATGGTGAGTCCGCCGGATTCGGCGATTGCGATGGAACCGAGATTGAGAGCGCGAGTGTTGATGGCTTGCGGGAGGATATATCCGATGGGCTTCAGTGTGGTAGAAGTGACGGCCGCTACCCCGGCCACGCACCCCAGCAGGCACAAGGCTACTGGCGCGGCGAAGGATTTCAGTAGCATTGAAAGCAGAGATTGCACGGTGATCAATGGCAGAGCGGCTACCAGTGCGATGAATCCAACGACTGCAAACCCCCAAGGGAAAGGTCCTTCTAGGTGAAGGACGAAGATTCCCGAGAAGGCGGTTCCTGTGACGAGGACGGCTTGCATGAGTGTCACTGGGATAAAAACCGCACCAACCTTGGCGGCCGCGAGTCGGAAAGGTTTTGCGGTTGCCGTTAACAACAAATTCCAGTTGGTGCCGCGATGCTCCATGCGCCAGGCCGTCGCCGCAAGCAGGCTGATGCCCATTGAATAAAATAGTAGGCCATAGAACAGGACGACCTGGGATGTGAATGAGGCCCATCCTGAGTCGAGTGCGTTGCTATTGCCTGCGAAGTTGATCGTGCCAGTGGTGACTGCGAGGATCGGGAGGACGAATGCGATGATCCAGGTGCTGGAGCGTTTGAGCTTGGTAAGTTCTGCCCTGAACATTGAGCTTTACCTTTCGACGTGATCCAAATGCCGAGTGACCAAGATGAAGACGAGCGCGACTATGACAAGGAATCCGGCGACCCAGCCGTAGGCGACGGTAACATAAGAGACATTGCCATTATGTTGGCCAACATGAGAGATCACGGCGTAGTAGCCCCATGGGATTACCTTGGTGATGTCGGCGGGTATGAGTAGAGAGAACACGGCCAAGAACGCCCCGAGCATTCCAACGCCGACACTGACGAGTTGGTTTTCCATCCGAGCGGCAAGCCAAATGTGTAAGGCACAGAAGGCGACGTCCACAAGGTAAAGCAGCAGAGTGTAGCCTGCCCATTGCGCAACCTCCAACGGTACCTGGATGCCTGCTAGCCGGCCGATGCCAATCACTAGAAGCGTCTCTACGAGGACGGCGGGTAGGAGCAAGATTGCAAGGGCAGCGAGCTTGGCGCGGCACAATGTTCCCGGGGTGTGTCCTGCTGTTGCGGCTAGTGTCCAGCCGACGCCGGAGTGCTCAATGTCTGTTTGACGGCTGGCCAAGACGGCGACAAGAATCGGCGAGGTCATTGCAGCCATCATCGTGTAACTCAGTAATAGGCTGGCCCACGGATGTGCTGCTGGGTTATCGAACATCTCGTGCGTTCTACCGGAGAACAGTGAAGCTGAGCTAAGAGCTGCAACAGCGGCGATCAGTCCGATGAGTAGTGGTAATGTGTGTAGACGTCGCATCTTGCGGAATTCCAGCCAGATGTTGTTTCTCATACGAGACCGCCTCGGCCGGTGAGATCCATGAAAACGTCCTCAAGGCTCTGCTGCACACGCCGCACCTCGTGGATTGGGATGTCAGCAGCAGCAAGTATTTTTACCATTGCGGCGGTTTGTTCCTTGTCCAGTCCGCTGACGATAATGCCCTCAGGGGTAATGGTCGCGCAATCGACGAGCCGGCGAGCATCTCCAGGACGGGAAGTTTTGATGATCAGATCAGGCACGGAGTGTTCAAATAATTGCTCGCGTGTGCCCTGGAAGATCATCTTCCCCGATGAAAGAATACCTAAGATGGTTGCCATTTTGTCGATTTCGTCGAGTAGGTGGCTGGAAACCATCACTGTGATGCCCTTGTTTGCAAGATCCATAAGGAGGGTGCGTATTTCTTCGATACCGGCTGGGTCGAGGCCGTTTGTAGGCTCGTCGAGCACTAGTAGTGCGGGATTGCGTGCCAGGGCCATGGCGATTCCGAGGCGCTGCTTCATTCCCAGTGAATAGTTCCGCACCAGCTTGTCTTTGTGCTCTATGAGGCGCACGGTTTTCAGAGCTTCCTCGATTTGTGGAACAGCGAGACCGAGCATGTCGCGGACGATCTGCATGTTCTCCCAGCCGGTTAGATGTCCATAGCCTGGGGGTGCTTCGATCATCGAACCGATTAATGGCAGTAGCTCACCACGTGAGGCAGGTGTGAGACGTTTCCCGAAGATCTCGATCTCACCGGCTGTCGGCTGGGTCAGACCCAGCAGCATCTTCATCGTCGTCGACTTTCCCGAACCGTTTGGGCCGAGAAATCCGTAAACGACGCCTTGTGGGATCCTCAGATCGAGACTGTCGACAGCTGTGTGACCCTTGAACTGTTTCGTCAGACCTCGAGTTTCAATGACGGTATTCATGATGCGCTCGACTTGGTGTGCAGCATGCTTCCAAGTTTCCCGGTGTCGGGCCTGTTACGCATCGTGCCGCAGGGGGAAATTTTTTGCCCGACACCTCATACCATTGTGGGAGACCTACGACTGGGGGCCCTGTGCTTCGTCGATGATGCCTTCATCTCTCGCTGCAAGCGTGATCAGTGGGTCAGCCAGTCCCTGTCTATGAGCCCAGATGACAAGGTGCACCCTGTCACGGACGCCGAGTTTGGAGAGGATATGCCCTACGTGTGTTTTGACGGTGACGTCCGCGATGGACAACTGTTGGGCGATCTCTGGGTTGGAGTGCCCGGTGACCACGAGGTCGAACACGTTTCGCTCGCGCTCGGTGAGTGTTGTCAATGCTCTGGCGCTCGCAGTCGCTTTCGGCTCCTCTGTTGTGAGTCGGGCCAGCAGGCGTTTCCCTGTGCTCGCCGCGGTGGTGAATGTCCCGTGATGGGCCGCGCGGATCGCATCGACGAGCTCGCCCGCAGTGCTGTCTTTGAGGATGAACCCGATGGCACCGGCTTTGAGCATCCTGATGGCGTAGGCGTCGGTGTCATATGTGGTCAACCCGAGGATCCGTGTGGTCGGGTTGATCTGCTCGTTGACGATCGTCCGGGTCGCTTCGATGCCATCGAGGAGCGGCATCCTGATGTCCATCAAGACCACATCGGGCTTAAGCACACGCACGCGATCGATTGCTTCCTTGCCGTTACGAGCTGTTCCCACGGCATGCATGTCTGGTTGAGCATTGACGATGCGAGTGAACCCGTCAAGGACGAGCGATTGGTCGTCGACGACGAGCACACCGAGGTCCCGCTTACTATCGTTCATCGCGCCGTCACCGTAGTACCTGCCGCAGTCAATGGCCATATCGCGACAAGGGTAAAGGAGTCGTATACCTCGTAGGATAGACGACCGCCGTAGAGCGTGCAGCGGCGCCTCATTCCAGCGATGCCGCGGTGTTCACGCACCGGCGCATTCACAGACTCGGCCTCAATGGGATTCGATACCGTGACCGTGAGGCTCTCTGCTGTCCAGCTGAAGGCAAGCTGAACGCTGCTCTCAGCACCGTGACGAATGACGTTTGTCAGCGACTCCTGGAGCACCCGATAGACGGCCAGTGACAGGCCAGGACTCAGCGGGACCGGACCGCCGTCTTCCTGGTAGCTAATACGCAGCCCTGAGGAGCGGAGCTCTTGGAGAAGTCTGTCGAGGTCTTCCAGGCTTGGTGAAGGGCTTGTCTTTTCAGAGTCCGCCGGTGCAAGTAGACAGCGCACTTCTGTAAGCGCTGATCGACCAGCTCCAGAGATCCGCGCGAACAGATCGTAGACCTCGCTCGTTGGTGCGATGGCCTGCCCGCTTTCTGCTTGAATTACGATACCAGTGAGCGTGTGCGCCAGAACATCGTGTATCTCATCGCTGATGTGTTCACGTTCCTCAAGCGCAGCGAGTTGCGAGCGGGCTTCAGCGTCACGTTCGGATAGCAGTCGTCGATACTCTGCTTGTTGTACAGCATCGGCACGATGCCGCAGCAGCAGCCCAAGAGACCAAGCTGCAACGAAACTTACGGAAACCAAGCCGATGATGAGAACTGCAGAGCTGTGAGCAGGCACCTGACCACCGGCGATCGCCCGTCCTGTGAACACTGTCAGAAACGTCAGGCCGAGTATCGATCCGATGATGGAATGCCGTTCGCGTGAATGGGCTGCCATTGAGTATGCAGCCACGAGCAGTATTGCATCGCCGGGCAAGAGGAACGACGCTTCCGCGAGCAAGTGTGCCAAAGAGATGCACATAGCAACCGTTGCCATCGCGACAGGGGCTGTTCTCCGCAGTGCCAGCGTTGCGGCCATCATCGCGGACCACCACCAGTCAGGCTGCCCGACCAGCCCCATGAGGATACAAACCAGGATCGCCGCCAGCGCGACGAGCATGTCGCCGCGCCATCCACGCCCCCAGTTCTCGCTCATACATCAAGCTTAACTGCGCGTTGCCCATAGCCAACAGGATGAACCTCGCTAGTCCGCCGATTCCATCTCACGGTCTATGACCATTGGAGGAGTTGCCTCCGCTAATCGTACGGGCCCTCCTCAAAAGATCATCTGATCGGGTCATTGCGGAGGGCTGTAAGTATTCATAGCATGGGAACGTACCAAGTGATAACCGAGTGACGATTCGTTCCTTGATATTTGAAAACCTTGGCTGAGCTTCGAGGGGCGTTCCATCGCTGAACATGCCTTCGCGCATTCTCGCGTGCGTACCCCGCCACAGGTTAACAGCGTCCTGTAGTAACTCTGCTGCAGGCGGCCATAACAAGATTGGAAAGGAGGCGACAAATGAACGACATCCTCGACCAGGAGATCACCGTCGTCAGCCCGAGCTGGGATACCGCGGCCCGAGCTACTGACGGGTCTAGCCCGTCTTTGCAGGCGCAGATCGACGCAGAATTCGAGCAGATTGTCAGTCCGTACATGCTGAGCAGCGGCTGGATCTGCACGCTGACCATTGAGTGCGGCACGTTCATCTGCGCTTGTCGATGAAGCGCTGGTGCGAGTGGGCGGTTCAGGGTGTCGCCTGGACCGCCTATCTCGTATGGAATACACCATTCTTAGGAGTTTAACAGGGGATCTCGCAATGCTTCCCAGAAGTTCACTCATAGCGTTCATGCAGGCTGCTTTGCTCTCCGAGCGCCAACCTGTCGAAACAGCCGCGCGTGGATCGATAAAGACAACCGCTGAGCTCTGGGCAGGCAAGGCGATCGCTGATCAAGGTATTCTTGCGGAATACTTGGTTGCCCACTCGCTAGGTGAAGGTGAGTTAGAGGCTCTCCTCAACGGAAGAGCGTGGAAACCGCGGCCCGGCAGCATGAGTTGGGCTCAGTACATCGAGCCTTTTTTGCTCCCGGAGGCGAGTCCTCTGATGTGTTCAACTCCTGTTGTCGTCGAGAATACCTGGCTGCGGGATACTCCATTTCCTGCACTCATCGATCCCATCGTTTATGCGCAAGGATCTTTTCTGGATCAATGGCCTTGGATCACTCCAAGTGCTCGCGCCAGCCTGCTGACATATCTTCGTGAGCAGGTGGCAACGCTGGCTCTCCGAAGTCTTCTTGAAGAGCTTGCAGGCCAAGGTGGCTATACCGCCCTTGACGCTTCGTTCTCCCAGCGAGGATTCCGGCTAAGGTTCTTTGAGCGGTATCCAGTACTGGCGCGCGACCTTGTCACCTGTGTTCAGAACTGGCGCTGCATGGTGGGTCAGATGCTTACCCATCTTGCTGACGACGCGTACGAACTCGGGTTAACTGGGCTTCTACCCGGCTCTATTCTTGCTGTTTGGTCTGTTGAGTTCTCGGGAGATCGTCATAGCGGGGGTCAGACCGTCGCTATTTTGACATTTGAGGATGGGCATCGTCTTGTGTATAAGCCTCGAGACTGCAACAGCTTTGCGTTGTATCGGGACTTCCTTGGCATTATAGCACCCGAGATGCATATCGAAGCGAGACTCTATGCTCCAAAATTCCTCATACGTCCTGGATATGGCTGGATCGAATTCATCCACCACGCTCCCGCGTCGGTCGCGCCACAATCTCACCTTAGAAAACTTGGGGCCTTACTTGCTGTGGCCTACGTCCTTGGGGCGTCTGATCTCCATCTTGAAAACGTGATTGCGTCAGCACGTGGGCCAATTCTGGTCGACCTAGAGACCCTTGTGCAAAACCGCAGTCGCTCTGGGAGCCGGTCAACAGCTGCTGCTCTTGCGGCCTCTTGGCTGAACGCTTCGGTTCTCGGGAGCGGCATTTTGCCTGTGCGGCTCGCAGTCGGCGAGAGCGCCAGTATCGACATCAGCGTCGCCACTGGGGGACTCCATGCTGACGACGCGCATGCCGCGGCTGTGCACCAAATAGTCGATCCGTTCACCGACCGGATGCGTATCGAGTCGATTGAAGTCCCTGTCGGGCGGTCGAAGAATCAGCCAGCAGGGATGACTGCAGATCTGATCCGTGAGTATCGAGCAGTGCTCGCGGAAGGCTTCAGTGAGACGTGCCGCGCTATAATGAAAAAGCGGGCCCAGCTCGTTGCGTTCCTTGGTTCGGCGCCCAATCTCATACATCGGCACATAGCCCGTGCCACCCGCTCCTACTCGCTGCTATTGACTGAGTTCCGTCAGCCATCGCGCTTGCGCAACGGTCTGGAGCGCGATGATCTGTTGCGCAGACTCTGGGTCCGGTTGGCAGACAATCTGGAGGAAGCTCCGTTGATTCGTTCAGAGGAGCAATCGCTCCGTAGGCTTGATGTCCCTTTATTCAGCTCGGCATTCGATTCGCGATCCCTGTATGTAGATGGGCGTGAGGTCTTGCCCAATTACTTTGCCCGGACCGCTCGCGACGACGCCATCTCCCGTATCACTTCCCTGAATGAACCGTCGATAGAAGAGTCAACGCGTCTGATTAGCGAGTCAATCCTGGCTGCCACCCCCACGCCGAAAGCGCGGCACCAGCGCGAGGAATCCGGGCGGGGCTATCCTGGAAACCTCGTATCGATATTCCGTGATGTCGGACGCGAACAAGCCGAGATCCTGATGGAAACCGCCATCCTTGGAGATGATGATGCCACGTGGATCAGTGTTGCCAGCAGCACAGATAGCAGCGGTCTCGAGTATAGGCCGCTGGGCCCGACCTTGTACGATGGTCTCGCCGGCATCACATTCGCAACCAGCTACGCGCACAGGGTCTACCCTGACCTAGGGTTTGACGAGCTTGCCCGACGTACCGCACAGGCCTTATCCGACATTGTCTCCGACTGGATCGAGGCACGTCTGACGCTCCCTATCGGTGCTTTCAGTGGGGCGGCAGGATTGCTTTATGCGCTTTCTCACTATGACCGAGAGTTTGACGGCAACAGGTACAGCCATCTTCGAGACGCCGCTCTTCGCTGCCTCAGGGATTTTGTTGCCTCTGATACTTACTTCGACATCATGGCGGGAGCTGCTGGTGCTATCGCGGTCATCACAGCCGAACCGTTCATGACTACGAACTCACATGAGAAGAATGCCACGCTTCGAGTGCTTGCAGATCATCTTCTGGAAAACGCCATACGTATTGATTCCGCGACGTTGACTTGGGAAACCGGACAATCGCGAGCAAGGCTCGGTGGTTTTTCGCACGGCGCTACTGGCATCGGATGGGCGCTTGCGAGAGCGGCCTCTGTGCTCGACGACAATGTCGTCGCACGGGCAGCCGCGCAGGCTCTCCATTTCGACGACACGTTGTTCGATCCTCGAGAGAATCGGTGGCTTGATGCTCGTCCTGAATCGCTCGCCCAAGGGAGGCTCTATCCGGTGCATTGGTGTCATGGAGCGGCAGGAATTGCAATGGCGCGAGCATCTGCTGCCGGCATCCTCAATGATGGGACACTCATTGATTATGCCCGGAAGGGGGCGCTTGCAACTCTCTCCGGGTCATTGCCGGCGGATGACTCCCTCTGCCACGGGACGCTTGGAAATCTCCTCTCTATAGAAGCTGAGGGGCATCGGTTGGCGGCGCCAGTTGAACTCTCTAGTTTTCGGGGTGCGATTGCTGAGCGCTTTTCCAGATGCGTGCCCAGAGTTGGCATGCCTGAAGGTGTCACCACTGTCCGTGGACTTATGGAGGCTTATTCATAGGGGTGTTTTGGCTTTCCCCAACTGATGCTTTATCCGAGGGGGATGTGGGGGCGGCTTGCCCGATCTGAGACAATTCAAGGTGTAGAAACAAGAACCTCAGATGAAAGACAAGCCGCTGCCATGAATACTACCACGATCCTTGAGCGTGATCAGATCCTTGACCTGTGCGAACTGATCCACACATCCCGTTCCGGAAACCTTCCCGTAGCAGGGTCCCGTGTCCTAGGGTTGTTCCGCTGTATCCAAATCACTGTGTTGATATTGCGGCACAATCTCACCCAAGAGTTGCTGGCCGACATCCACACAGTTTCCCAAGCCACCATCTCGAGAGTGGTGGCGGTTTACACTCCCTTGATCGCCGAGGCCCTCCAAGCCTGGGTGCCCAGTGTGGGGGACCTCGACCCAGACCGCCAGTACATCATCGACGGTACTCTGGCGCCCTGCTGGTCGTGGCGCGACCGTCCCGAGCTGTACTCAGGTAAGCACCACACGACGGGGGTGAACCTGCAAGTGGCCTGCACCCTGACCGGACAGCTCGCCTGGATCTCCCCGCCCCTGCCGGGTAGTGTGCATGATGCGAAGGCCATCAGGGAATCCGGATTCCTCACAATCCTCAATGGTCAAAGTCATATTGGGGACAAAGGCTACATTGGATTGGGGATGATCACCCCCGTGAAGAAACCCGCCCATGGTGAACTCACCGACACCGACAGGAGAAACAACACGACCATCAACCGCGTCCGCTACCTCATTGAGCGTGTCATCGCGAACCTCAAGACCTGGCGTGTCTTGCACACCGATTACCGCCGCCCTTACAACACCTTCGAAACCACAATACAAGCCGTCACGGGACTCATCTTCGCCTACACCCTATGAATAAGCCTCATTATAGCAAACTAGGGGTATACTCTGGCGGGAACAGCTCGTCATCCATGCCCGGATTCAAAAGTAGCGCTTCCTCAAGAAACTGAGACAATAAGTGATGCCTACAGGCCTCTCGGGGACACTTAGAGACGGTGATTTCAGGCTTCGGAACTGGATGTGAAAACGGCACCTCGAGCTGCAGTCTCGCAGCTCGAACCGCGTTCCGTTTGGAATACGGAGCAGCAACGCAAGGGTAAATGAGCCCATCGGGGCGAACTAGACGATACATCCCAGTTCTTGGGAAAATACAGGTCGGTTCTACTCCCGGCACGGGCTCCTTGGGTGCGGTGTCCAGGTTGTCAATCCTTAGCGGATAGCGGTAGGTTGCTTCATGGCTTTCGATGACACCTCGAACTTTCAGAATGGTGTCCCTCGACACTTCCTTCTTGTTGACTAAGAAATTCTGTTGAAGTTTCAGTACCACAGACATGGCAGGAAATTCAGCGACAAAATCCAGAAATCTCGACAGAAACTCAGCATTGGAGTCCTTGACGAGCACTTTTAGCGTGATCTGCTGTTGACTATTCGACACCTCAAAAAGGCGCTCTAGATTTCTTCGAATCCTCTCGAAAAAATCACGCCCAGTCTCCCGCATCACACTTTCCCTATCAAACCCCACAACATGAATCTGAAAGTAGCGAATCCGGTTAATAACCCTGCCGATCTGCGATAGACTGCTCAAACTCGTTGCGACACCGAGGTCGAATTGAGAACAATCAAGTTCTCCGAATACAGGCACCCACCCATTCCAAAACGCAGGATCACCCCCTCCAGAGATGAAGACACTGCGAACTCCGCTTGAGACGTAGTAGTTCACTATGGATCGCACGGTCTCGGGCCTCAAGGCAGAGGAATCGTGACGATTGCCATACGAGCAGCCGGTGCAATTGAGGCTGCAATAGTTCGTGGGATGAATCTCAAGTTGCCAGACGCCCCCCTCGGTACCGAACCGCCCTTCAGTCATTCGAGTTCTACATGCTCGCAGAAATTTCCGACCATCGAAATCGTGCGACGTACCCAAGCGCGACAACACATACGAACGATGCGGGAGCATGTATTCAAACTGTTCCATCAGAACTTCCCGAAGTAGGTTAAGGGTATCGCCGGGCTTAATAAGTTAGGTTCTGAACCAATCCGCTTTCACCGCTTCTTGAACCGCAAGTTTATAGCCCTCTGGCATGTGAAGACCAAAGACATCCGAGGGATTGACCAGCGCGAGCTTCTTATGCTCATGGCTAAAACTCGGGATCGACCCCGCCAGAGCCCGCGCCAAGTAGGTCACAATCAGCACGTGGCGATCCGCAAAAATCTGATATACCCAACTACTGACACAGTTTCCGACGTGAACTTCAATGCCAAGCTCCTCCATACACTCTCGCTCAACACAGCTGATAGGGGATTCACCCAAATCCAACTTCCCTCCAGGCAACTCCCATTCATCGCGCTCATTCATCAGAAGAGGAACTAGGCCATCAAGAGATATAACGGCCTTCACTGAAATCGGCAGTTGATACTCGTAGTAACCAGCGCCACGTTTCACCAGATACGGTTGATCTTTTGATTTAACATCGATGCTCGCCATTACATCAGCCTCCTTAGGGGCACTATAGCATCAACCGGCGACCAAAACAACGCTAGCGTCATCACTTCTCTTGTATGACTCCGGGCATTGTAGCGCTCCAGATCCCTCAGTTTCGCGAATCATCCTAACTACGGCCTCAGGGCCAAGAGTTCTAGTGGCATCGTACACTTGTCGAGTGCTCGTATAGAGGGAATACGAAAGCGAAGCACGCATGTAGCCATCTGAAGCGATCATGATGGACTGCTCCTTCCCATCACTGCGTGCAATTCTCGTGATATCAGTTTGCACCTCTGGATTACCTCCGAGAACCCACCCCTGCTCCCCGCGCAAGTATCCCCGCCGACGCTTCAGAATGCTTGACCCCCCGTTTTTCCTATCCATGCGAACTCCAGTTGTTTCGTTATCCGCAAACATCGGGTTGCGCACTTCCAGATTCACATCCGGAGCATATACGGTGACATCGCCAACCGAATAAATGTCTACGGATTGACTCAGAAACTCGACGATACTAATCGAGCAAATTGGCGACACGCCCACGCCTTCGAGATCAAGCTCCTTGATTTCGTTCTTGACGATTTCTGCGAAGCCTCTCAACGCTACCGGGGGTGAGGCATCACATGCCTTCAGCCAACCATCAAGCTTCCGCGCAATCCAGAGTGATCCTGAAATGGAATCATCAGGTCTAATAGTCTCAGCCACATCCGTTCCGCCGTCAATGACCCATACTCGATTACCACACCAGCCAATCAGGTCTTCATTGCAGCGTCCGCCACCGGGATCGCTGAGATGACATATCACACGCATATACTACGCCTCTACACTGGGATCTGGATAAATATGCCGAGGGATATAAGGAGCGCCGCGGCGGCAACTGGGACGACAAGTCTGCGGAGACTGCTATCGCGTTGCGCTACATAGAATAGAGAAGCGAAGACGATGATCACGGCGCCAAACAGAATCAAACTGAACCTAATCGCGGCCGCATCGGAAACGATCTTGGCGCTCGTCGATGCCGTAGCCGTTACGAGCGCAACTACTGCTGCAAGAAGACCCAAGAGTTGAAGTTGTTCAGATCGCATCGAATCAAGTTTTCGCTGAGCATCAGTCATCTTCGAATAGAAACGAGCCTCGTTTCTCATTGTCTCGATCCTTGATCTAATCGACTCAAACCTTGCGATTCGGCGAAGGGAATCCGGAGCAGATGTGTTCTCAAGTTCAAGAGCCAGTTGAATCTGGGAGACTGCCTCCTGAAATTGCCCTCCATGTGCCAGCAGTCGCGCTTTCGTGGCGTGGAAGTTCCCATTTTGCCGAGCCGACGCGCCTATAGCCTGATCGACTCGCAGTTGAGCTGCTACGAGAGTATCCCGCGCGGGTTCCTCTAAGAGGTCTAGGAGATCTGCGGCGATACTTGCGTACTGGTGAAGAACGCCCGGTCGATCACTCAGACTCTGGAGCGCGGTTTCAGAGTAGCTCAGGGCTGTTTGCAGGCTGGCTATACCGCCTTTGCTTCTCGCAATGGTCGCCAAGAATGTGTTGAAGTACGGGTAGCCCCCGAATTCCTTCCGATACTTGTGGCACAAATGTTCATACTGATTGAACTCACTGTTTCGCTCCAATCTAAAAAGTAAGTAGTAGAGGGCCGCGAATCTCTTTTCCTGTGGTTCGTTTTCTGAGGCGAGTAAAGTCTCAGCTGACTCTTCCGAGATTTTCAAGTCGTCATGAAGACGACGTATTTGCTCAGCAAAGTCTCGACTGTCAACAGAAGGCCAAATGAAATGAGTGCTCTGGCTACCGTCCTGAGGACGTTCTTGGGGGTGTCTACGGCGTCGCGTTTTTCGCGAGGTCATGAACAATATCCTAATGCTCAAGGTGCTGTCTTCCTGGGAATCAGTTGGAGTCGATATTCGCTCAGTATCAGCCAGTCCCTCACTCCGTCGCACGAGCCAATGACATAAAGTCGCATGCCAATAGACTACAGTGCTAGCTGGACGTGCGGGCGCCTCTGCCACTTTTCGTCATCACCGTCCCGTATCCACCACTGTCACCGCACAAGCTGCCCCTAGTGTTTGGCTCTTGATCATGTCCGCATGGATGTTGCCGGTGAGGACGATGGTGAATGTGGGCCAGGTTTCGCCTCGCCAGACGAGGCGGATGGTGGTCTGGCCTTGGAGCTGAACGATGGTTGGTTCCGTGAGTTCTTGTTCCTGCCACAAGGCCTCTGGTTGGGAGGTGGTGGTCCAGGCCGGGGTTAGGGGTGTGGGCTGGGGTTCGTTGCCTTGCCACAGGCTGAGCTGTGGTGGGTGCATGCGGATGTGGCGTTGGCAGCGGAGCTGGATGGTGAAGCCGACTTGGGTCTCGTCCAAGCCGATGAGGATGAGGGTGGCTTCGGGGACGGTTTGGGTGGTCCAGTGGGTGGAGATCAGCCGGGCAAGCTGGCGTAGGCCGCGGTCGCTGTAGCGGCGGGCTTGGCGCTGGTCGAGGAAGTGTTTGGCTCCGAACTCTTCGAGCCGGGCGAGGTGGGTGTCGGCGTCGGTACACAGCCCGAGGGAGTAGCTGGCTGCCTCCACGGCGGTGATGTCGTCGTCGGAGTCGATCAGTTCCATGATCTTGTGGTTCAGCTCCACCAAGGCGACTTCGGGGTCGCCGTTGC
>ERZ773073.902-NODE-902-length-14660-cov-7.428141_pt1 | contig 14660 bp, 8 predicted proteins | sample MGYA00580616_ERZ773073 | MGnify/ENA primary metagenome ERZ773073 (study PRJEB29015, sample SAMEA2737960) | human oral metagenome | biome: human oral; feature: human-associated habitat; material: dental | place: China | collected 2131 ...
CGCAAGCCTACAAGGAACGCCAGAAGCGCCTTCGGGAAAAGCGCGAACGCAAGGGCCTGAGCAAGGAGGAGATCGAGAAGCTTGAGTCCGAGGACGCCGCTCGCGCAGGAGGTCGGGTTCAGCCTCTCGGCAAGGAAAGGTCGAAGAAGGCTGCGGCGAAGGCAGCCAATCGAGCGCTTCACAATGACGCCGACGACTCTGATGTCGATGAAGCCGACTCCGACAAACCTGAAGAGGTTCGCGGCAAAGACGGTTTGACCGAGGCCGAGCGGGCTCGACGTCGCTACGAGCGGCGCCAAGCGGAACGAGCGCGCGCGAAGAACAAGGCTGCCAATCGAAAGAAACGCGTCCAACAGAACCAGAAGAAGCGAAACTTCTGATCCTTTGCTCGCCTTACTCCAGCTATGAGTTTCTATGCATCAATGAGTCCTTCCCTAACCAACGATTCTCCTTGAGCCATGGCTTCACCCGAGCTTCGAAAGCTTCCCGGCCGGAGGTTTATACGCTTCCACGTCGGAGGAATTCCCAAGTTCGCAACTACCAATCCCCACAACTACAACTACTTTTACGCACTGCAGCGGTGCTTGCCGAAGAAAGGACGATCCGATGGCTGACAGGGCCGAACTCGTCAAGAAGTTAAACGACGAAGGCGATTTTGGAGCCGACTACATTGAGGAGCTTCTCAACATTGCCGACTTAGACGGAGACATTGAGATTGGCGTGGAAGCCGACCGCGCGTCTGTCGCCGTTGTGACAGAAGGCGTCGCCGACCGCAGGCTCAAACGTCTCATCGGCCAGGGGGGCGAGGTCCTTGACGCGCTCCAGGAGCTCACGCGTCTGGCCGTTCAGGCGAAGACCGGCGAGCGTAGCCGTCTCATGCTTGACATCGCCGATTACAGAGAATCACATCGTCAGGAGGTCGCAGCAATCGCTCGCGAAGCGGTTGCCTCCGTTTTGGCCAACGGGGAGCCCGTCTCCCTGGCGCCGATGAATCCGTTTGAACGAAAGGTCGTTCACGACGTCGCCGCTGCCGCCGGCCTAGCCTCCGACTCCGAGGGACTCGGCAATGCGCGCCATGTGATTGTCAGTGAGGCTGCTGCCGCCGATGAATCCTTGGAAGAAGGCGAATCCCCGGAAGAAGGGGCAGTTTCCGATTCTGCCCCCTCTGGGTCCGATGATGTCGTGTCTGCTGGTGCGGCTGACGATGCTTCCGTTGACGTCGCGGGTGAATCGACAGATCCAATCGACGCCGAGAATGCCGGCAAGAGCTCAACGGCGTCGGCTACAAAGTGAACTTGATCGTGGACGACAACAGTGTGCTCGCGGAGGCCCCTCCCTCGGGAGGGGCCTCCCACTTTGGGCAGGATACGTGGCAACAGCTGGTGGACTATGCAGGAATGCTCGAAAGGGAAGGCGAGCTGCGCGGATTGCTTGGGCCTCGTGAACTCAAGCGCCTATGGACTAGGCATCTCCTCAATTCCATGGCAATCCTCGATTTCATCCCGTTTAAAGCGAAGGTCGTCGACGTCGGCTCCGGCGCTGGCTTTCCGGGTGTCGTCGCCGCGATAGTTCGCAAGGATCTTCGCCTTGTCCTTGTCGATTCGATGGAGCGGCGAGCACGCTGGTTGAACGACGTTGTCAAGGATCTCTCTCTGCCGAACGTTGAAGTTGTCCATGCACGATCCGAAGACCTTGTCGGCAAGGTAGACGCGGATACTGTCACGGCGAGGGCGGTGGCGGCGCTGAGAAAGCTGCTCCCATGGACAATGCCGCTACTCAAAGGCGGCGGCTCGTTGTTGGCGCTCAAAGGAGCCCGAGTTGATGAGGAGATTGATGATGCAATTCACCTTCTGCGAAAGTATCGCGCGAAATGGGTCGACGTCCATGTGGTGATTCCGTTTGGAACGACGGAAGAGACTCGCGTACTGGAAGTTAGGAAGAAGCAAACGAATAGACATAGGTGAGTATGTTCTACGTGTCATATACTCTTTCGACGTGTCGCCGCCAAACCTTATGTTTTATACGTTTACGGTCTATGTAAGTTGCTATGACACTATATGGATAGTATATTGTGTTGTCGATGATTGATTATATTATGACGTATATACTCAGATTATAGAACTATTTTTACATAGAAATCTCAACGCAAATACACGTTGACTGCTTATGATCTGCCATTTTGTTTATCCTATGGTTTAGTGATTTAAATGGTGTATGCTCCTACGCTAAAGATTTTCTAGTTATGATTTTGATGCGTTTACTGTTTACGTATTCGGTTCTGATATTTTTATTCACGCTGCTGTAAATTTTTACTTACGTTCTTATCTAGTGGTCCATTCTGCCGATTGGCGAGCTATTTGAGCTACGGATGATTGAAACAGAATGTCAAAGACGAATCGCTGGTCCAACAACGTTCTATGTCTATCGCAATCAGCGCCATCGGCGAGGGGCATCTTTTGCTCGTAGAGCAAATCTATTCGGAGTTAGTGTCGTACCGTTATCGAACCTTTGCCGTTATAACGCTCCTTGAAGGCATTTTATTCAGTTTAACTGATTAATTTTATCAGTTATGGTTTACGAGGTTGATGGGTAAAGTAAGTTTTCAACGATGACCATATCTGAAATTATCTGTCTGTGTCTGTGTCTGTGTCTGTGTCTGTGTCGAAGAGCTATACCATCAAGTTTGCTTCCTAGTTATCCTTGCCTTAAACATAGGTAATGTGCATATTTCTTATTTATGATTCTATATTTTATTTACCCTATTAAAATATCGGTCTATACATTATGAGTTGTTTTGACGCTAGTAAGCGTTAGCAATGCAGCAACCGACTTTAACGTTTCAGCGGTTCAATTGATCGACGATCATCTTGTTTTGAATGCTCCGAAGCTCAGAAACTGCGACGGACTGCGAATCATCTCGTCTGTTACAGCTAGTAATGTGGCTGAAGGCGAGACTCATTTCTATTTTCACATACTTGGCAACGCGTATCTCTATCGGGGCATTTAGCTATTTTACGGCGATGATTGCTCCTGTTTTACACTTCGTGTCGGGAAGTTCGTGGATGCTAGAAGACTAAAGGCCTCGAATTTTGTGCCTGCAGACCGCCAAAAGTCGTTTAAAGTGGGATCATAGGCCATAAGGAAAGTGGCTACTTAGCTCCCATCGCAGTGATCCTGATTGCAATGGTAGATATGGACAGCTGGTGCCGTGGACGGAGAGGCCGATTTGAATGATACTGATAACGGTCACTTCGATGACCTTGCCTGCAGTTGCCATTCTCCACTTCGGTTGTGGTTAGTGTTAAGTTTCAAGCGACTTTGTACTTGTCGGTATTGTGATCGGATTAGTGCGCGGGTTGAGTGATGCTCGACTGATGGGTTTATACGGCGGTGACGCCCCAAGCCAGTTGGATCGATCTGTTTTTGGGGTTCTACTTTATCTGTGAGATAGCAGTTATCTGCAGTTCGTTCAGGCTCAAGCTACCTACATTTTAGAGACAATTTGATGATTCAAATGATGAGCTTCGTGGCCTGGACGCGGAGCATCGTGGTCTTAGGTCCGTTCAGAAGACTTGTCATTTTGCCGTTTTCAAGACCTTGTAGTTGGTCGTAGGACTGAGGTGATTTCTTTGCGTAGGAGCTTCGTTTCAGAGGTTCTCGTTGTATTCCATCTTGATCGAAGAGGATCGATTGAGGCCGATATGTCTCAAGTTCGATACGCAGTCCATTTTCCTCTATCTAAACGCAGCCGACAGAATCGACCAGGTGGACTCTAATTGTCTGGTGCCTGTGTCGGCAAAGGGATTGGATCATTAACGGTCGGTTACATACCACGCCTGAACAAAGTAGACGTTTACCGTGTACGGGATGCCGCTGATTTTGCCGTCCCTAAGTCAGCTCACTCGCCGACTCAGTGTGTTGGTTTGATAGATCGTGGTTCGCCTACCTGTTTACAGGCAGAGAGGCGATGAGACTAACCTTTGATCGATGCTTGACTACGGCGCTCAAGTGAACGGAGTCTTTTGATGAGCCTTCATGCTTTTGACAATTGGACAGAGCGATCGCGGACCAGAGTATCTCGTACCAGAATGATCTCGGACAGCGCTGGCTAGGTCAGTTGGGTTAGTCCAATATTTCAGCTGTTCACTCAGTTTCGACAGTCGCTTGTTGGGTGCCCTACGCCGTGACTCTTCGACTCTTCATACTCGCTTACTTAACTTCGAACTATTCGCAACCATGTCTGCGAGCGGACTAGTACCCGACGATTTGAGCTTCGGTGAGCAAATAGTGCTGTACGAAGAATCACGGTGTATCTTCTATCTTGCCGGTTTCATGTGAAACGATTTAAAGCACTCGCAATATTCTGTCGTTACTCCAAACGTCGGGCGGCGAGTAACGTGACGCGTGCCTGTATGGCTCAAGTTTGCAAAATGATATCTAGGAGCCGATTGAGCGATCGTGTTGCCGCCACGGTGCCGGTCGCCATTAGCCCGTGGTCACAGCCTAAGGCATATGCGTCAAGTAATGTCATTAACGAAATGACAAGCATTTCGAATCAGGACAAGTGAACTAATCAGCGCTCGTGCTTTCGAAGCGCGTCTACGATAAGCATCGGCAGCGCGTCTACTTGGATTGGTGCTAACTAAATTCAGGTAAGTGCGCTTCCATTTATAAGAACGATATGGATGGAATCTGACGATAGCGATCCCCGCCTTCATACGGGTTATGAACGATGAATGCGGTTGCAGCGATAAACAGGTAGACAGCTAATGCTGGAAGCTGCTTATGCTTCGCATCCCTGCGGTAAACTGGACAAGTTCGTACTACCGTGGGTGTTGCGTTTTATGCTTACAGTCCGTGACGCACTAACACATTTTAGCTGTATGCGGTCACGATCTAGATGCCTTGTAAAATCACAATCCGACGAAAATCTTTGGTTAATCTAACTAGTTGACGACTGCTACTCAGTGCCTGTTGCGGCATTTAACTATGCCGTCGACGTTTCACGTGGAACAGTGTGGCGAAAGTGGTTCGATGTCATTAACGGCGATTGCCTGATTATCAGCGGCGACATAGTAGTTATGCGCTATACCCTCCACCAGAAGTACTCCTATCACAATTAGAATAACCAGTAGTTGTTAACTTAGTTATAACATGCGTCAGTCGCATGGGTTCAGGATTGCGTTCAGGTTAAAATGCCCGTCGATGAACATACACCTATGTCTGTTGCACAGAAGTGGATGAGAGAGTCAGCGACGGTAGTGCCATCGCTCTTAAGCCGGTTCGCTCCTTGAGTTAAATCCAAAAGCGTCTGTTTTTCGCGGAGAGCAGTACGTAAACCGCGTAAGGACACATAAGTTGCGTAGCTGATTAGCTGACAAACCGAGCAAATATGGCTGTCATAATTGAGCTTATCTGATACGACAGCTTACCTAGACTGTTGAGAGCGCACTACTGGAGATAAAAGGTCTGTGAAGCTCCGACGGTTTGGAGCTTAACGGTTGTTACTGGAACTGACTGGCAACTAGTGGACTGAGTAGCGACGCGATGGTGAGCTGTCGAGTCGGCCGGGCTGACTACAGGACACTGCGAGTTTGGGCCGATATCTGAAAAACGGGATCAGAAGATTACTTCGAAGTTCCGTACCTTCAACAAGATCTCTCCGCTTCAAACGGGTAAATGGTCTGCGCTCCAGGCAAGACGAGACGATACAAATCCGTTGCTGGGAAAACGGATTGAGCGTATAGAAGCATTCACTTCTGGTTTCACGTGAAACGCGCTGATGCACTATCCAACTGGTCGTGGTAACTATTCCCAAACTCGCTCTGTGTTGGTTGGGCGCTTTACTTACGGCCATCGGCATGAAGTGGCTGTGTACAAGCTGCTTGGTTATGTACCGCTTACATCGATTGGAGGCGCCCAAAAGTTTCCATAAGGATCCGAATCTGCAGTTAATCAAGGCGGAGCTTGAATCTACTTGCGCTGACTCACGTAATGAAGCTGGCTGCAAGTAGCAGTCGGTTATGGCACGCGAAATCGGCTGTGGCGCGCGAACGACGGGCACTGCTCAGCACTGCTCATGCAATACCTTAACGTTCCGCAGAACCGCTACCGTTTCACGTGAAACCGAGCAAGATTGAGGCTCATTTGGCTTGCTTGAAACGGGATTTTTGCACCGACATGTCGATCGCGCGGTGCTCTGGTGGCACGGCTATGCACGTGCTCGTACGGTTTCGAAGGAATGAGGGCCACGGCCGAGTCCCGGTTGGATTCTTTAGCCTGTAAGGCCGTGAAGCTCTAGTGGCGGTGGCTTCTGGAAGTAGCTGGCAACGCGCATAATAGTTGTCAATGTGCATAACTGAGGTAATTACTACTCCACTGGCTTCGCAGCTTCGAACCAGGCCGTATAGCTGCGTCCATTTGGTACGAACGCTCGAAGCTCGTTAGGACTTTCGTAATCACGGCGACACGTCCCCAGACGTCTTCGAATAGCCGCATTCCATTAGTCCGACCTCCCGTAATATTGCGAAGCTCTGAAGGTGTAAAAGACGAAAGGGTACTAGCCCACTAACTTCACGAGCCGATACTTTCGTCCAACGTCAGCAGAGCTGACAAAAGACGTCGTCGGCCATCGAGTTTGAGGTGCCGGAGACCCCGCGGAGTTTATGAGCGAGGTGCTCATAGCTCATGGCGCAGCATGTTTGGCAGCTATCTGATTATCTCAGATACCGTTCGAAATAGTGGCCATACTAGATCCCGACTGAGTTACAAGGTTCGAAAGCAGAAGTAGTGTGTCGAATCGTAAGAGCGCGCATCTGACGTTTCACGTGAAACGACCATCGGTCTGGGATGGCCGCTAAGTAGTCGGATGATTTCGTGGCTATTGCATCATTACACGTAATAGGAGTTACTGACTGTCTATATTTGAGAAATAGCGGAGGGAAATAGCAGTTGAACTCCTCAACTTCGCTGAGGGAACCAGTTCACGATGGCGGTATTGATTGTCACCCGACTGTGTAACCCAATTCTGGGCGACTTGACTACGGGAAGGAAAATTCCGTGGCAACGCGCCATGGTTACGTTTTACATTGTTACAAGTTCGGCGGGTAGGACTGCAGTTACGAAGTCTATGGGCGCAATCCAGTTCCTTAGTAGTGGCCAACGTTTAGTTACCGGGTGGAGTATGCGTTATAGCCATGATTCATTAAGCGAGAGCGTTAACTCCACGGTTCTGCAAGGAAGCATGTTGATCCTCGGTGCGAATTTCGAGGTGGTGATGGAATCGCCGATGCAGCAAGTCCTCCCACTGAGTATCCTAGTTGTTACGCTGAGTGGGTACCTAGATCAGGTTCTGGGGCTAGAGCAAAATAGTCATTGGATCCCGCATTGACTGCAACTAACGGTTGGCGGCTCGTTGCTCAGAAGCAGAAGTAGTTGTCGTTCTCAAGGAAGGCGCCAAATGATACAGCACTTGCATAGGTCAACGATTCGACGTTTCACGTGAAACGGCAAGTTGGCAAGTTTGCCAGTCTTAGAAGGGATATAAACGCTTCTGTTGGACATCGAATAGACTGTCAAATGTAAATCTGGCTGGAGTTAGTCATTTCAGCCTTCCCGATAGCGACCGCTGGCTTGCTTTCCGAGGTCACGACCTGACACGCAGTAGGCGAACCAGTTGGTCGTCGCGGAACGAGTCGATGCTCTAAGTAGAAGTTAAAAGAGCGCCTATCACTACAGGTAAGTGGACGGCTGAAGCCCTTTTTGTTGTGTATGTGCTGGTTGAACATTCGGAGTAGGGCGTTGGTCTTGTTGATCTGTTCACCAAAGTTTGAAGGATCTAGAGTCTGATTGCGTTTCACGTGAAACATAGTCTACATGCGGCGTTCGTTGGCGACTACCGAAAGTAAAAATGTCATATTTAGCGTCTCCGAAGGCTGTGTGGATGTTGCTAGGTGTGTCAACTACGCAAGATGGTACGCTGCCAAATGACTTGATTAATTGAAACCAATAGATCGCTCGCCGAGTGGGAACGTTGCTGAAGGCCGGTGTCGCTAAACATAACTGGTGTCGATAAACGAGGCTGGTGCCGCTAAGTAAGGCTGGTGCTGATAAACGCAGGTTGTCTTCGCTGAATCGAGACCTTACAAGCCATGCCAAATCCGGAACTTGAACTCTGGCGTTATGTGGTGTCGACAAAACGTACTTAGGCTTGGTTTACGGTGCGGCTCCAACTGAGCGGCAATTCCGCTTAACGCATCGAAGTGAAGTATCGTGTTGCAAGAGCAATTTCCTACCAGTTACAAGTCGGCGAGTTCCTATCGGGATGAAGTTACTGTTTCTGGTATGTAAGGGCATTCCGAGTCAAGATTGCGCGCTCAACACTGAAGTAAGTAAGTGTATGAAAGTGGCTAGTGAGCTCAACGCGACGTCGGCTCAAAACGCTGAACTAGTCAAAATTTGATTTCGTTACGCGATATCGGTCTGTGTCTATTCGATGTCAGCCAGATCGGAGGCGTCAATACAGACACTCGTGACCCATAGATTTCTCCGGAGACGTCGCCATAGAACTGCTTTGTGGGTATCTGACGACTTGAGACTTAAAGCTGTTCTGTACCTAAGGTAATGCGAAGCTATAAGCAACTGCATTGCGACCGACGTCGTGGACATGCGACTGGAAACGTGGCGTTCCAGCGGGATGAAGATGGTCACGGAATAGATGCCGAGATTTCCGACCATGTATCCATCTTTGTGGTTGAAGCCCCTTCCTTTCCCATGTAGGTAGGTGTCTTGGGTCAAACTCCCATGGTTGAAGCAACAGCTCATTCATTAGATGTATACCCTATATCCGCCTGCCTGTATGATCATTCAAACCCTGAACGTCTATCTCATTTGCCGATCGGCGGTACTTGGCGTTTCACGTGAAACGCCACTGCTTTGAAATGAGAACTGATTTGTAACGAGAGGGCCGACAGTCTAGTCTCGTTGATGCATAGCAAAAACTATGTTGCTTCAAAGCCAATGACATAAGAGCGGTCAATTGTCTCCAGTTCGTCTTAGTACACTGCCTCGACACGATTCCTCTTTAGTGGCGGGTGGTAAGGCGCACTTCGATGATTCTGCGAGTTCAAAGCGTCTTCTGGTGCTGCTCGAATAATGGCACGTTTGAAAATAGAGCAGCATCAGCATATCTGATTAGTCGCGTCTGCTTCATGTGCGCAGTTTGTATCTCTGACTCTAATGCTCTGCTTGCCGAGAAGCCGAACTGGGACTGGAGTGACTCCTAAACAGTTCAAGTGTCTGCGTGGACGGCATAAGTGTATTCTGCTATCCGGTTTCCATGAGTGCTCGTGTCCCTATTTAATTAGGACCTCGTGTTCCTATTTAGTATTAGGACTCTCCACGCCGTTATCAGGTGACGTCGTCGCCTGACACGGTCGCTCCAGTCCGTTGGAGAGGTCAAGCAGAATAGTCACTTGTCTTTTGTTTAGAAAGACATGAAGACCTGATGGCACTGGGAAGGAACGCAACGCAATCCCTGGGGAGTGAAAAGAAAACGAGAGATTTGGTTCAATATAATAGCGAAGTATGTCTCGATGTTTGAATTTAAAGGAAAAGTAGGAGACAACGATCCTCTCGGTAGCTAGACTGCGAACGACCAGGTTTTGGCCTAGACAGATCTTAGGCCGTGAAAGGTGGGATCTTAGACTGCGCACAAAGATGCCGACCGTTGCGTGACGCACGTAAAAATACTGTGAATGAAGTAAAAACGATAATGACGCTAGGTCCCGTTCACGCACTCCTCGAGTGCAAAATACAATCCAACATATAGAAGCGCGGACTGAGAACGCCAGGCAAATGTGAGGTTGCTTTGCAATGAACGTTTGGGAGATGCCGTAGTCAACCTGTGGAAAAGTCGGACGCGAAATGCGGTGTGGATAGGACGTCTTCAATCTCCGTTTTGCGTAGAATGTGATGAGACGAGAGGAGCGGATACGTGAGTGATCCCATAAGGAAGGCACGAAGGGCGGCCGCGCGGGTTACCGAGGAGGAAAGCCCGTGGGATCGTCTGCGAGGTGAAGGCTCTCCTCTTGCCAATAGCCTCGCTGAGGACATGAAGAGACTTGATGCGATCGGAGGGTCGAAGTTCAGAGTTCCGGCGTCGACGAGGATCATTGCAATTGCCAATCAAAAAGGTGGTGTCGGCAAGACCACCACGGCTGTCAACATTGCGGCTGCCCTGGCACAGGGCGGTCTTAACGTTCTTGTGGTCGACGACGATCCTCAAGGCAATGCGTCCACAGCCTTGGGTGCAAGGAGAGACGAAAACGTTGCGACTCTGTATGACGTGCTGGTTGGAAACGTGACTATGCGCGACGCTATGCAGCCGACGGAGAAACTGGAAAATCTCTTTGTGGTTCCTTCATCGATCAATCTATCGCTGGTCGACGTTGAACTTGCCGACCAAGACGACCGTATGACCAGACTTCGAGACACTCTGCGTGAAGGGCTTGCAGCAACCGCTGCCGAGGGAGCGCCATTTGACTATGTATTCATCGACTGCCCGCCGAGTATGTCTCTTTTGCCTATCAATGCGTTGATCGCCGCCAAAGAGGTGCTCATTCCCGTTCAGACGGAATACTACGCTCTGGAGGGTCTTACGCAGCTTCTACATACAATTGAAGGCGCAAGCGCTTCTCATAATCCCGAGCTTCGAGTCAGTACCATTCTTCTGACCATGTCGTCAAAGAACACCAATCTTTCCGCAGAAGTCGCGGAGAACGTGAGGGACTACTTTCCCGAACAGACGCTTGAAACAGAGATTCCGCGGTCAGTTCGTATTGCTGAATCTCCTTCGTACGGCGAGACCGTCATCACATTTGCACCCCGCTCCAGTGGCGCTATCGCATATCTGGCCGCGGCGCACGAATTAGCTAATCGAGCCGAGTAAGGAGCAGGAATGGCCGAACGCAGACGCGGTCTCGGAAGAGGAATTGGTGCCCTCATTCCTTCCGCGCAAAGGGAGTCTAAAGACCGTCCCATTGACGTGTTCTTTGGCAGCGGTGTGACATCGACGGGTCGCGAGAGCGGCAAAAGTCCATCGTCGAAGCAGGAAAAAGCGAAGAAATCTGCTTCCCCTAAGACCGTTGATGATTCTAATGTCGAGACAGTCGAGACTCCCGTCAAAGTAGAGGGAGCCGCGAAGAAGTCGTCTGGTAAAAGACGCCGTCCTTCTAGCGGCGATGATTCGTCGAAGACAAGCAGCTCGTCTCCCCTGAGGGAAGGGAGCGAAGAAACCGGCAAGGGGAAAGACACCGGCAGGAAAGAAGGCACCGGCGGAAAGGGAGACACCGCTGGGAAGAAAAAAACCGGCAAGAAGGGAGATGCTGGCGGGAAGGAAAACCCCGCTGGGAAGAAAGACACCGACAAGGGCCGATCACCCAGTCGGGAAACAGTTGTCGTTGGCACGGCAGCCATCGAAGACCCCGCCAGCGACAATCGTGCAGACGCCGGTGAAAAAGCTGTGAACGTCGGCGCGAGAGTCTCCGGTGATTTCGAAGAGGCCTCTGAAAATGAAGTGGTCGGGAAGGCGGCGTCGCAGGACGTCGATCATCCTGTAACACAGAGAACAAAACGGATGAGCGTAACCACAAACGTTGCGTCCGGAGCGACTGACGAGTTCGCGGAAGCGACTGCAACGCCGGAAGCCGTCGTAAAGCACGCAGAGGCGAAACCCGCAGAATTTGAGCCTGTGGGGACTGTCGTAGAGCGCGCAGGGGCGAAACCCGCGGAATCTGAGCCTGTGGGGACTGTCGTAGAGCGCGCAGGGGCGAAACCCGCGGAATTTGAGCCTGTGGGGACTGTCGTAGAGCGCGCAGGGGCAAAACCCGCGGAATTTGAGCCTATGGGGGCTGTCGTCGTAGAGCCCGTGGAGTCCGAGCCCATAGAGCCCAAAGGCAGGGGTTTGGCAGGAAGCGGAGAGGACTCAACGGGAGACGGAACGCGAGAAGGGCTGAATCAAAGTCCGGCTGCGTCATTCGATGGCGAAGTACAGACATCCCCTGCCGATTCGAGAGGGAGCGAAGGAATGCATTCGACCTCTGCTGTTGAGCATAAGACGAGCGTTCGAGCCTTCGACCAAGCGGGCGCCGTCGAGTTTTCCGAGGAAGTCCCGTCCGTGGACGTGAGGCAAAACAGGAATAAAGAATCGAAGAGCTCCGCGCCTCGCGACAGTTCGACGTCCGGAACCACTCAGGGCGAGCAAGAGACAGCTGATTCTGCAACCCGACCCGTTGCTGCGAGCGCAGATGCTTCGAGCCGGGTTGATTCCTCCGGTGAAGACGGACATTCAAGTCGAGTTGAGGTCTCGGAGGCCCGCGATGACGTCGACGGTGCGGTTGACGTTGAGAACCGTGCGGTCGATGAGGATGGGAACGACAAGTCCGAGCTTGGCGGAGGCAACGAGCCTGTTGAGAGCGACGCGGGTCAAACGGGAGGTGCCGGCCACGCACAAAATGAGCAGGGTGAGGCGGACGAAGGCCTCGTTGAGGTTCCCGGCGCCACTTACGCGGAGCTCCCCCTCGACCAGATAATCCCGAATACGAGACAGCCGCGAAACGTATTCGACGAGGAAGAGCTTGAGGAACTGGCAGCTTCGATTCGCGAAGTCGGAGTTCTTCAGCCCGTTATCGTTCGGCCGTTGGCGGCGCCGATTCCCGGGCAACCAAAGGCTCGCTACGAGCTCATCATGGGCGAGCGTCGTTGGCGTGCCTCGGAGCTGGCCGGCATTGAGACCGTTCCCGCCATTATTCGGCATACGCAAGATGAGGATCTGCTTCGAGACGCTCTCCTTGAGAACTTGCATCGAGCGGAACTCAATCCGTTGGAAGAAGCGGCTGCCTACCAACAGCTGCTAGAAGACTTTCAGTGCACCCAAGAGGAATTGTCACGTCGGATCGTGAGGTCTCGTCCGCAGATCTCCAACACGCTGCGATTGCTCAAATTACCTCCTTTGGTCCAGCGGCGAGTGGCTGCCGGGGTTTTGTCTTCCGGTCATGCGCGTGCACTGCTCGGTTTGTCTGACCCTGGCGCAATGGAGAGGCTTGCTCAGAAGATCGTCTCCGAGGGTCTTTCTGTACGACAAGTTGAAGAGATCGTGGCCCTTGGCGACGAACCGACTGCCTCGCCCGCTAGCGGACGTAGACGAGCCAGAAGATATGGCCCCGAGCTCGGTGAATTGTCGAGCCGGCTGGCCGATCGGTTCGACACCCGCGTCAAAGTCGAAATGGGAGCAAAGAAAGGGTCTATTAAGATCGACTTCGCGTCAATCGACGACCTCAATCGCATCCTGGGCGTGCTCAGCCCCGGCGAGACAGGCGTTGATATCACTGAGCAGAAACGCTAAGCAAACGCCGACGGCGAGGCTGAGTCAACGTCCGATACTGTATCACGGTTCATGACGATTAAGGCATTTGTCAGTTTGCATCTCACCTGGTGGAGCGGGAAAAACCGTGCGCAAGGGTGGAGCGGGAAGACCGTGCGCAAGACGCTTGAGAACTCCGTGCGTATGTTTCTCACCTGGGTGGGGTGGGAACACACATATGACGGCGAGGACTAGGCGCGGCGGGAACGCGCGTGCAGTGGTGGCGAAAACTTGCACGCGCGTGTGGCGCAGGGCGCGGTCTTAACTCATTGTCGGTCGGTTAGAGCCGCGTTTAGGATCTCCACGTAGAGATCGTCGACGGTTGTATCGCTTTCTAAAGCATCTGCTGTTGCAGCTTGAGGGAACAGCGAAGTCTCCGTCGTGCCGGGGGCGACGTTGACGTCAAGGATCCACGCGCGACCGGCGTCGTCGAGAATGATGTCCGTGCGCGAAAGATATCTGAGCCCAAGAACCAAATGGGCGCGCTCCGCGGCCTCTTTGACGGCGGCGGTGTCCTCCTCGGAAAGGCGAGCGGGAACGAAGTATTCGGCGCGGCCGGCGAAGTAGCGCGCATCGTAATCGTAGGGTCCGTCAGCCGCGATCTCGACCGGAGGAAGAGCGCGGGGTTCGCTTCCCGTTTGGACGACGGACACCGCCACCTCGGCGCCTTCGATATACTGCTCGACGCGGGCGCGCTCGTCGTAGGCAAAACAATCCACCATGGCGCGAGGCAAACCGGCCGCCGAGGCCACGATGGTCACGCCGAGCGCCGAGCCACCCTGGGCTGGTTTGACAACCAGAGGAAAATCGAAGCGTGCCTTGATGAGGTCAAGGACTTGGCCCACCCCGACCTCGCGGAACAGCTTCTGCGGAATCGTCACCGAATCGGGAACGTTCAGGCCGGCGGTTGAGAGAACCGCGCCTGCCACCGCCTTGTCCGAGGCGATCCTGCATGCGGCAGGGGGCGTGCCGACGTAAGGCACACCGACGAGTTCCAACAGGCTCTGAAGCGACCCGTCTTCCCCGGTGCTTCCGTGAATGAGCGGCCAAACGACGTCGGGCTGCATAGATTTGAGGGATTGCAGAAGATTGGCGTCGACGTCAAGCACCTTGACGTGCATGCCCGCCTCGGAAAGGACCGCTGCGAGGCGTCGTCCCGAGTGAAGGGACACTTCACGCTCATGCGTGAGTCCTCCTGCAAGAATCGCCACCGTGAGAGGTCCGGACATTTTTTCTCCTT
>ERZ773073.904-NODE-904-length-14634-cov-38.779477_pt1 | contig 14634 bp, 15 predicted proteins | sample MGYA00580616_ERZ773073 | MGnify/ENA primary metagenome ERZ773073 (study PRJEB29015, sample SAMEA2737960) | human oral metagenome | biome: human oral; feature: human-associated habitat; material: dental | place: China | collected 2131 ...
TTAATGGTCTAACTCATGACTGAAGTCACAAGTGTGCGACCATATTTTTAATCAATTTTTTCAATTTTCTTTAATATTTCTTCATTTTTCTTGGGAGAAGTTTTATTTACTTTATTTAAAGAAAAATCTTTTGTTGTAATTTTTGCTAGTTCTTCTTTATTATTTTCATTTTTTAAAAACTTTTCATATAAATCCATTATATCTTTTCTATCTTTTTCAAAATTACTATTAGTTGAACTGAAATTACTAGTTACAACATTTGAGCTACTTACAATCTTAACATTATTTAAGTTTTCCTTTCCAAATACACTTGCTGACACAGCTAAAATAAAAATTAATATTCTTTTTTTCATAATAACCTCCTTAAAATTTCAATAAATCTTCAACAATTAAATCAACTTTTAATCTATTTTTTCTTAATAATTTTCCTATATCATGTCTATCTAAAAATTCTTTTTTAAGTCCATAATTTAAAACTTTCATATCAGAATTTCCATAAAATCTTGCAATTTTTTCTCCAAAACCACCATTTAAAATTCCATCTTCAAGAGTTATAACTATGCTATGATCTTTTTTCAAATTTTCCAATAATTTTTCATCTACTCCTGTTATATACATAGGATTTATAACTGTTGCTTTTACTCCTGTTTTTTCTTCATATAATTTTGCAACTTTTTCTCCTAATTGATAGAAAGTTCCCAATCCTATAATTGCAACTTTTTTACCTTTTTGACTTACTTCATATGTATTTAGTTTAGAGAAATCTTTTGTTACTTTTTCACCAGTTGAAACCATCTTTCCACCTGGTAAACGAATTGCAACTGGGTGTTCTTGTTGTTCTATACTCCATTCAAGCATAGCAAGATGTTCTTCTTTTGTTGTTGGAGCTAAATAAACTAAATTAGGAATATTTCCCATCATAGCAATATCAAACCAACCAAGATGAGTAACATCTGTCATTCCTATTGCTCCACCATAAGAAACAACTATTGTTGCAGGATTATCGTTTATACATAAATCTTGTGATAATTGATCATAAGCTCTTTGGATAAATGAACTCACTACTGTGAAAACTGGTTTAGCTCCTTTAGATGCCATACCTGATGCAATAGCCACTGCTGTTTGTTCTGCTATACCCACATCTACAAATTGAGAACCTAACTCATCTCTTTCTTTTTTAGAAAAGCCGAAACTTCCTGGTGTTCCTGCTGTTATTGTCACAACAGTTTTATCTTCTTTCATTTTCTTTATTAAATACTCTTTTGTAATATCTGTATAATCTTCACTATCATCAACATTTAAAGGCTTTCCATTTTCTATATTAAATGGCATAGTATAATGCCACGGCTCTTTGTCAATTTCAGCAAGTTTATAACCTTTACCTTTTTGAGTATGAATATGAACTACTATTGGGTGATTTATATCCTTTACTTTTTTAAATGCTTCTATTAATTCTTTAATATTATTACCATCTTTAACAAAAATATATTCTAAGCCCATAGCCTTAAATAAATTGCATTCTGCTTTACCTTCTGTCTCTCTCAGCAATTTTAGATTTTTGTAAAGTCCTCCGTGATTTTCTGCTATAGACATATCATTATCATTGACCATGATAATAAAATTAGTTTTTAATTCTCCTCCAGCAAAATCTAAACCTTCAAGTGCTTCTCCACCACTTAGAGAACCATCTCCAATAATAGCTACAATATTTCCTTTTTCTTCCTTAACATCTCTAGCTTTTGCAAGCCCCAAGGCTAAACTTATTGAAGTTGATGTATGCCCTAGAATAAAATGGTCATGTTCACTTTCATTTTGATTACTATATCCTGTTACATCATCATAGTGAGCTTCATCTGTAAATGCTTGTCTTCTTCCAGTTAACATTTTATGTGGATATGTTTGATGAGATACATCAAATACAAACTTATCTTTTGGTGAATTAAAAACATAATGTAAAGCTATTGTTGCTTCAACTATACCTAAATTTGGCCCAAAATGTCCTCCATGAATAGCATCTCTTTTTATTATAGCTTCTCTAATTTCTTCTGCTAAAACTTTCATTTCAGCTGTATTTAATTTTTTTACATCCTCTGGTGAATTGATTTTTTCTAAATACATTATTATTTCCTCCTATTCTTTATCCCAAGTTAACTTTCCTTTTTCAACTGCAATTTCATATTTTGCAATCTTATAGTTTAATTTTTCCAATGTTTCTTCTATTTGCTTTTTTTGCTCCAAGAGTTTTTCTCTTTGCTCTTTTAAGAGATTACATCTTTCTTGAATAGTTGAGTCACCTTGCTGAAATAGATTTAAATAATCTACCATTACTTTTACAGGTAGCCCTGCACTTCTCATACAAGTTGCAAGTTTCACCCAAGCAATATCATCTTCTTGATAATCTCTAATGCCCCCTTCTGTTCTTGTAACAGGAGGTATCATTCCAATCTTTTCATAATATCTAAGTGTATCTTGTGTCAATCCTAATTGTTTACTCACTTCTTTTATTGTCATTTAGACTATCCTCCAACCATTTTTTAATCTGTTTTTCTGAATTATTGACTTCTGAACCATTTATTGCTAAGCCTTTTAGTACTTCTGAACCACCTGTCAATTTTTTTATATCACTTTCACTTTTTCCTAAACCACTTCCTTCATGTGTACAGAATGGTAAAACTTTTTTATTAGTAAAATCTTTTTCTTCAAGAAAAGTCCATACTGGCATAGGCATAGTCCCCCACCAATTTGGATACCCCACAAATATTGTGTCATATTCTTTAATATCTATATCATCTTTTAATTTAGGTCTTGAGTTTTCTCTAAGTTCTTTCTTTGCGATTTCAATACAGTCATCATATTTGATAGGGTACTTTTCATCAGCTTCTATTTCAAATATATCTGCACCTGTTATAGTAGAAATTATTTCAGCAGCAATTTCAGTATTACCTTTTTCTAAATTTACAATTCTTCCTTTTGAATAATTTTCCCCTTTATGTGAAAAATATACAACCAATTTTTTATTCATAGCAACCTCCTTTTTATGAACATATTTATTTTATAACTTGGAGTTAGCTCTAAGTCAAGGGAAATTTTTAAAAATTTTATATTTTTTTATTTTTTCTTGATTTTTCAATATAAAATATTATATTATAATAAATATAGAAATTACAATCAGAAGTAGAAGGGGAAATTATGTTTTATAACTATTTTAATTACTATTTCTGTAATTTTGATACAATTTTTTGAAAGTAAAAGAGGTGATTAAATGTTTCCAAATATTTTAGATGAGGCTCTTGTGCATTTTTATACTCAAAAAGGTAATTATGGAAGTGTTTACTATGATAATTGGAAAATAGAATATATCCATTATCTCCCTATCTGCTCTTATGATAACAAAGAATATTATTTATTTCATTGTAATAATAAATTTGAAGTCATCGCAGATTATCTATTTGATAGCATCGAAGAATTTATGAATATGGCAAATAGAAGTAAAAAAGAAATTGTATGGATAAAAAATAATTGTAATGAAATATATTGACATCGTCTATAACAAATAATATAATTTATTTATAAAATATAAAAATTAAAGAGGAGGTTATAATGAAAACTATAACTACTGAAAAAGAAAAAACTAATATTAATTTTAGACTTGATAAAAATTTAAAAGAAGAACTAGATCTTCTTTGTGATGAAATTGGTATTACTGTAACCACTGCTTTTACAATTTTTGCTAAAAAATTTGTTAGAGAAAGAAGACTTCCTTTCACAGTTGATGCTGATCCATTTTATAGTCAAAAAAATTTAACAAGATTAAAAAAATCAATAGAACAATTAGAAAATAAAGGTGGGACTATCCATGAAATTACAGAGGTTTTAGATGATTAAAGAATGGTCAGATGAAGCTTGGGAAGAATTTTTAGAATAAGTAAAAAAAGATAGAAATTTTTTAAAGAGAATAGAAAAAATTTTAAAAGATATTGAAAGAAATGGATATATTGGAATAGGAAAGCCTGAACCTTTAAAATATGGATTTTCTGGTTATTGGAGTAGGAGAATTGACAGTTATAATAGGATTGTCTATAAGATTGAAAATAATGTATTGAAAATAGCTCAATGTGGATTGCATTATGATGAATAAATTTTAAGGAGTTATAGATAAAATTATGTTAAAAACAAGAGATAATACCTTTACCTTTAATGAAGAAGAAAATGTATATATGGGGCATCTTTCTATTTGGAATAAAGAAACAGAAGTTCATTTCTGGGGTGTTATTAATAGAGATTATGAAAAAAATTTTGAAAAGAAATTAAATTGGCTTGAAGAAAATAGATTGTCTATAATAGATAAATTTATTGAAGAAGATGATGTTTTTAACTCAATTAATCAAATGATTGTAGGTAAAGAATTAGAAATTAGTAATCAAAAAATTCTTGATAAAATAACAGAGGAAGATTTTAAAAATTCCTTTTATATTAAACTTGTTAATTTTGAGTTTTTAGAAAATTCTATCACTATTGATTTATACATGGGAACTGAGCCAGATTATCTTATGGGACATTTTGTTAATATAAAAATTACAAATGATTTCAATATAGAACTACATTATACTTATATACTTCCCTCTTTGATTAATCAAGCAATTCAAAGAAATTTAAAAAAACCTTGGAAAAAAGAAGATAAAATACTTATTTTCCCTTATGTTAGGAAGTATTAAAATAAATTTAGTAGAGGTTTAATTATGGCAGTAATAATTTCTTATAAAAGAAATGGAAAAACAATATATGTACAAAAAGGAATTTTATCTGATATTTCTTTATTAGATAAACCAAGAATATGGGTAGATTTTAATGAAACTTGTGCAGATGATTTATACTTTCTATCTCAGGTTGATATTATCAGAGATTCAAATGGAAATGAAATAGAATTGACTGAAAATATGGAAAATTCTATTGGGTATCAGACACTAAGAAATGATGATTGCATGATAAGTGAAAAAGATAAAGTTTTCTTCTCTCAATAAATTTATAACCTTATCTTTCACTCTTATACATTGTATATTTTTTGATATTCATCTGTACTTATTATCATAGTTTTATACCTTTGGCTTTTGCTTTTTCTTCTGCATATTTTATTGCTTGTTCTAATGTTAAGACTTTACCATTTCCAGCATCTAAATCAGCTCTTCTTCTTTCTATTTCTTGCCAATATTCTAATTCTTTTATTTTTTCTACCAATTCATTATATTTTTTTGTATTTGTCATAATATCAACTCCTTTCTACTTTCTATATATATCAATATTATTTCTTATTTAAAAATTTTTTTCAACCTTTTCTTCTAAATTATATTTACTATCAGTCATATTATCTGTATCACTACTTAATTTCTTCTTAATAACAGCATCTTTTTGTAGAATTCCATTTGGATGCCACTCTCTTAAATCACTACACCCTGCCAAAGAAAATATCATTAATAATAGAAATAGAATTTTTTTCATTTTTTCCCACCTTTAACTTTCTTCTTTTTCTTCATTACAGAATACCCAAATTTTCCTATTGCTTCTTTTGATAACGAAAAATATTCTCCATGTGAATAAGAAATTAAATTAGCTTTTTCAAAATGAATTTTATCTTTTTCATCAAATAAATCTTCATCTATATGAGAGCATAAAACTTCTGCTATGAACATATCGTGACTTCCTAGTTTTATAATATCTTTAACCTTACATTCTATATTTACAGGGCATTCTTTTATATATGAAGATTTTACTTTTTCTCCCTCTTGTAAAGTGAAGCTACTCTCTTTTATTTTATCCAGCTGTCTACCTGAACGAACTCCACAGAAATCAACCTCTTTTGTTTGCTTTTTAGTTGGTAAATTTATTGTAAATTCCATAGTTTCTTTTATATAGCCATAAGATAGTCTTTCAGGTCTTATAGAAATAGATAACATTGGTGGTTTTGAGCAAACTGTCCCTACCCAAGCAACAGTAAAGACATTATCTTTCCCTTCTGAATTTTTGCAAGTTACTAATACTACTGGAACTGGATTTAAAACCACACTTCCCTTTAAATTTCTTTTTTTCATATCAACTCAAAATTCCTTCTCTTTTTATTTTTTTTAGTAAATATATACAGATAAAAATAGTTAAAACTTCACTTAAAAAACTAACCATCCATATCACTTTATTTCCAAAGATATTTGGTAAAATTAATAATAAAATACTGTTAAATAATATACCTCTTGGAAATGTTATAAGTGCTGAATAAATAACTTTTTTTATTGCAGTAAAATATGCAGAAATAAAAATATTTATTCCAACTACTACATAGGATAAACTATATATTCTTAAAACTCTTTTTACATACAAAATCATATCTTGTTCTCTAAAAAATATTTTGCCAATATATTCTGAAAATAGACTTATAAAGAAAGAACAAAAGATTCCTAAAACTCCTAAAAATATAATAGATATTTTTAGAATATCTTTTAGATTTTTATGATTTTTCTTACCTAAATTATAGCTTATTACAGGTTGTATCCCTTGGCTAAAACCTATCATAGTCATTGTAATGAATGAAGTTATGTAACTAACTGTTCCAAATATTGAAACTCCTAACACTCCTATTTTCTTTAATATCACAAGATTATAAATAAGTATTAAAATTCCTGATGATATTTCTGTTAAAAACTCTGAAAATCCTGTTTTAAAAATTTTAGATATTTTATCAAGACTAATCTTTGTTAGTTTCTTAAATTTTATATATTTAGCTTTTAAAACAATATAAAGAAAGAGCATAGTACAACTTATTACTTGGGATATTCCTGTTGCTATTGCTGCACCTGTTACTCCACAATTAAATATAACAACAAAAACATAGTCTAATATTAAATTTGTAAAGCCTCCAACTAAAACACATACAGCTGGATAACTTGGTTTCCCATCAATTTTTATGTATATCTCAAAGGCATAACCTGACATATAGAATACGCTAAAAAAGACTATTATCGTGAGATATTCCTTTACATATTTATATACTTCTTGGTTTTTGTTAGCACCTAAAATATTTATTACCCTATCAATATTAAAGAGTATTATAGCTGAAATAAATATTCCTAAAAATAGATTTAAAAAGGTGGCAAGAGTAAAAATTCTATTTCCCTCATCAGATTTATTTTCACCAAATTTTATTGCAATCAAGGTAGAGCTACCAACCCCTATCATTATAGAAATCGAAAAAATAAAATTTATAAGTGGTAGAGCTAAGTTTACTCCTGCAAGAGCAGTTGAACCCACAAATCTACTTATAAATACTCCATCTATCATAGTGTAAAGTGTGAATATCCACATAGAAATAACATTGGGAATTGCATATTTGAATATTGTTTTAAAAATTGTTTTCTTAAACATAAGATCACCAATTAAATTGTACCATAATTTTTTATATATTACTTATTTAATTTTATTAATTCAAAATTTTATCATATATGTTATAATAAAGAAAATAGTATACTAAATAAGGGGTGGTTTAAATGTTTTCATCAAATCTTTTTGTAATAGGTCTAATTGCAATAGGGGTTATTTTTATTGTTTGCTTTTTTTCCTATGTAAGAGTTCCTGTAAACAAAATAGCTTTTATTTCAGGAATTGGTAAAAATAGAGTTGCAAAGGGAAAATTAGTAATTTATTTAAGGTTTTTTGAAAGAGTTGACTATTTAGATTTATCGGTTTTTTCAGTGGATGTAAATACAGCAGTTGCAGTTCCTACAAATGACTTCATTAATATTAAAGTAGATGCAGTTGTTAATCTTCAAGTAGATGAAACAGCAGGCATTTTAGAAATTGCTGCAAAAAACTTCTTAAATAGAAAAAGTTCTGATATTGCTATATCAGTTAAAGATGTCTTAGAAGGTAATTTAAGAGAGATTGTTGGACAAATGCAGCTAAAAGAAATTGTACAAAACAGAAAAAACTTCAATGAAAAAGTACAAGAAAATGTTGCACCTGATTTAAGAGAAATGGGATTAAAAGTGATTTCTTTTAATGTTCAAAACTTCCAAGAAGATAAACAAGTTATTGAAAATTTAGGGGCTGAAAATATTTCAAAAATATCTAAAGAAGCCTCAATAGCTAGAGCTGAAGCTGACAAAGAAATTGAAATAGCTAAAGCTAATGCAAATAAAGAAGCTATGGATATTAAATTAAAAACTGAACAAGATATAGCAGAAAAAGAAAATGCACTTGCTATTAAAAAAGCTGAATTAAAAGTTAAAGCTGATACTGAGAAAGCAAAAGCTGATGTTACTTATGAGCTTGAAAAAGAAAGAAAGAGAAAAGAAATAGAAGAAGTAACAGGGTTATCAAATTTAGTTCGTGAACAAAAAGCAATAGAAACAAATAAGGCTAAATATGAAGCTGAAACAATAGTTCCAAAACAAGCAGATGCAGAAGCTAGAAAGGTTGAAAAAACTAAGGAAGCTGAAGCTAAGAAAATTGAAGAACAACAAGCAGCTGAGGCTAAATTATATAAAGAACAAAGAGAAGCTGAAGCAATTAAATTAAGAGCATTGGCTGAAGCTGAAGCAATAAGAGAAAAGGCACTTGCTGAGGCTGAAGCTACAAGACAAAAAGGTTTGGCTGAGGCTGAAAGTAAAAAAGCTCTGTTACTTGCTGAAGCTGAAGGAGTTAGAGAAAAAGGACTTGCTGAAGCTGAAGCACTTGATAAGAAAGCTGAAGCTATGGCAAAATATGGAGATGCTGCAAAACTTGAAATGTACTATAATGCTTTACCATTGGTTGCTAAAAACTTAGCAGAACCACTATCTAAAATTGGTAATATCACTATGTATGGTGAAGGAAATACTACTAAGTTTATGTCTGAAATGACTCAAAACTTAGATAAAGTTTTAAAAGCTGCAACAGATGGATTAGGAATAGATGCAAAAGCATTATTAACTTCTTATCTAGGTGGTAAAATTGCACAAAATAAGAATCAAAGTTCAAAAGATGAAGTAATTGAAACTGAAGAAAAATAAGAATAAGGGTAGTTCAAAATTAAACTGAACTACCCTTTTTTTAAATTGTTAAACCTAAATATTTATCAAAAAATCCTTTTAATTTTTCAATAACTCCTAATTTTTTCTCTATTCTATTTCCACCACCAAAACGAGACACAGGTGGCAATAATTTATCTATATCTGTTCCAGTAGTTTTTAAAGTGCCATCTCTTAAAGAATTATCTATGAATTTCTTAGTTTCTTCTGGCTTTAATTTTTCTTCTTCTATTACTTTTTCTAAATCTTTTTCCTTTTCTTCTCTCACAAATTTTTTAAAATCATCTGTAACATTTTTAGAAGAATTAACTCTATCTATAAAACCTTCTATTAATTCTTTCTTACTACGAAGTTCTATACTTGAATCAATAGCTTTTTTAATATCAATAAGTATCTCTTTATCTTTTTTATTTGATTTATAATATTCAGCAACTTTCATCAAAATATAATCAATATTAATTTCAACTTGTTTAATCAATTCTATTTCAAAAATAATATCATCATTTATACTTTCTTTATCAGTGTTTTTTGTTTTTTTAATTTCTTCATATAAATCTATATAAATACTTTGGTAATCTTGATATTCTCTTTCTGATAAAATCTCATTTCCTGTAAATTTATCAAAGGCTGATAATATATTCTTTATTTTTAAGATATTTCCAAATAAAATTATAAATTCTTTCTCATTTTGTTCTCCTATTATTTGCTCCCCTATTGGAAATTTATTTTGTAGCTCTTCTATTAATTGTCTATACCCTTCTTTTTCTCTACCTTTATCATCTTCATAGCCATTATAATATTCTTCATAAGTTTTTAAAAGTACTATTCCTCCTGCTTCTTTATTTCCAAAAAGTGCTATTGCTTCATCTGTTTCTTTTTGTAAATCTCTAAAACATATTATATTTCCAAAAGTTTTTATTGAATTTAAAATTCTATTTGTTCTTGAAAAAGCTTGGATAAGTCCATGCATTCTTAAATTTTTATCTACCCAAAGAGTATTTAAAGTTGTTGCATCAAAACCAGTTAAAAACATATTTACAACTATTAAAATATCTATTTCCTTGTTTTTAGTTCTCTTACCTAAATCTTCATAATATAATTGAAAACCATCCGAAGAGGTATCAAAATTTGTGCCAAATTTTTTATTATAATCAGATATTGCTTCTCCTAAAAATTCACGAGAGCCTAAATCTAAATTTTCAGTATCAAAACTTTCATCATCTAAATTATCAGTATTTTCTTCCTCATTTGCTGAATAACTAAATATAGTTGCAATGGTTAAATTTTTATTTTTTTCTTCTAATTGCTTTTTAAATTCAAGATAGTATTTCTTTGCCACTGGAATAGAACTTACTGCAAATATAGAGTTAAAACCTGATAGTCTTTGGTCTTTCAACTCATAATGCTTGTTTCTCATAGTCTTTTGTTCAAAGTGATCTATGATATATGAAACAATTTCTCTAATTCTGTTTGGATCTGACATTGCTTTTTCAATATCAATAGCATTAACTTTTTTATCCTGTATATTTTCTTTTTCTTTAATAGTATTGATGTAATCTATTCTAAATGGAAGTACATTCCCATCATTTATTGCATTTACAATGGTATAAGTATGTAATTTATCTCCAAAAGTTTGCTCTGTTGTTTTAAATAGAGTTTTTGAACTTCCATTTAAATTTTTTGGAAATATTGGTGTTCCTGTGAAACCAAACATAAAATAATTTTTAAAAGTCTTTGTTATCGCTAAGTGTAATTCCCCAAATTGCGAACGATGACATTCATCAAAGATAAGAACAATATTTTTCTTAAAAACTTCATGATTTTTATTTTGTTTAATAAAATGTCCTAGTTTTTGAATAGTAGTTATAATTATCTTGCTTTTATTTTCATATCTATCTTCTAATTGTGCTTTTAATATTTTTGTTGAGGTATTTCCATTAGCTGAACCTTTTGAAAATCTATCATATTCTTTCTGTGTTTGACTATCTAAATCTTTTCTATCAACTACAAATAAAACTTTATCTATATAATCAAGCTGTGAAGCTAATTGTGCAGTTTTAAATGAAGTTAAAGTTTTCCCACTTCCTGTTGTATGCCAAATATAGCCCCCTGCATCAATTTTTCCTACCCATTTATAGTTATTAGCTAATTTTATTTTTGATAAAATTCTTTCTGTTGCTGATATTTGATAAGGACGCATAACAAGTAAAGTATCACTTGTGTCAAATATACAGTATTTAGTTAAAATATTTAAAATTGTATGTTTTGCAAAAAAGGTCTTTGTGAAATCTACTAAATCTGTTATTGCCTTATTATTTGCATCTGCCCAATATGAAGTGAACTCAAAACTATTACTAGACTTTTTAACTTTTCTTCTATTAAAAGACATTTCTTTGATATGTCTTGCTCTTGTTGTATTAGAATAATATTTGGTATTAGTTCCATTGGAAATCACAAATATTTGGACATATTCAAAAAGTCCACTACCAGCCCAAAAACTATCTCTTTGATATCTATTAATTTGATTAAATGCCTCTCTTATCGCAACTCCTCTTCTTTTTAATTCTATATGTATTAGAGGTAGCCCATTGACTAAAATACTTACATCATATCTTGTGTTATGATTTCCATTTTCTTCTTCATATTGATTTATAACTTGAAGAAAATTATTATGTATATTCTTTTTATCTATTAAGAAAATATTTATTAAAGTACCATTATCTCTTGTAAAACTTTTTATATAGTCCTCTTGTATAATTCTTGTCTTCTCAATGATGCTTTCATTTTTATTTGCTATTTTTTCTTTGAAAAATCTCTCCCATTCTTTTTCAGAAAAAATGATATTATTTAATTTTTCTAATTTACCCTTTAAATTTGCAATCAATTCTTTTTCATTATGGATAATTAGATATTCATAACCTTGATTTTGAAGATTTTTAATAAATTCTCTTTCTAAATCTGCTTCACTTTGATAAGTATACACTGGTGTATCCTCTTTTACATATTCAGTCACCACTGTACTTTCAAGTGTTGATATAAGCATATTATAATCTACTGATGACATTTCCCCCTCCAAAAATTTTTAATCATTTATATTTTTAAAAGTTAGTAATTTTTCTCTAAAATACTCATATTGTTTTTGTCTTGCTTCTATCTCTGCTAGCAATCCCTCTGATATATCATTACATAATTTATCAAATCTGTCTAAAATATCAACTATTCTCTGTTGTTCTTCTAATGGTGGCAAAGGGATAAGTATTTTATTCAATACTGTTTGAGTTAAACTTGGTACTCCACCAGCTGTATTTAACTTCTCTAAATTTATTTTGCTTAAATAATAATATATATATTTGGGTATAACTATATCTTTATCTATTACAGTATAAAAAATAGTATCTACTGTCCAAAAAGGTTTATCTACATAAAATAAATTTCCTATTGAACCTTTTCTTGGAATTAAAACAGATTCTTTATCATAAATATATGTATCTATATAATTAATTATACCTCCCGAACCATAAACTGGTATATTTCCTATATTAAACTTTTTATAATCTGAACCATTTTTTATTTTTAATATTTCTCCTAATTCAAGTTCTATATATCCAAAAATATACATAAATAATTTAATTATGTCTTGTCTTGTCTTGTCTTGTCTTGTCTTAGGCAGAGTACAATTTTCTATTTTGAATGTCAAGAGAAAATTTCTAAAAAATTCATATTGTTTTTGTCTTGCTTCTATCTCAGCAGGAAGTCCTATATTTAAGTCATTACATATTTTTTCAAAGTTATCTAAAACTTCTACTATTCTTTTTTGAACTTCTAATGGTGGTAAAGGAATTTCAATTTCTCCTATATCAGTTGCATTTGTGTGAACCACTTTACTTTTTATTTTTCCTTTACTTTTTTGTTTTTGTGCATTTTCAGTTGATAAAACATAAGATAAATAAACAGGATCTTGCTTATGTTTCATAACTAAAATATCTCCACCAACTAAGCATTTTTCTTTCCCTATATATGCTGTAGATTTCCCTATTTCTTCAACGCTTTCTCCTGTAATAGCAAATAAAATATCTCCATAATCTATATATTTTTTATTTGTTATTAAATTTTCATCAGTATAAGATTTAGTTTTCTCAAATGATATTCCATAATCTGTATAAATTTCTCCATAACGGACACAAGGGATTCCTGTTTCTCTAACTTCTTCTCTTTTTATTCCATTTCCTCTATACATTTCAGTAGCTATATTTTTTAGTTTAACTATTTCTACTTTATTTTCAAATTTTAGTAAATAATCTCTATACCAAGAATACTGATTTCTTCTAGCTATTAATTCTTCATTTAATTTTTCTTTCAATTCTTCAACCGATTTTGTATAGCTATCTAAAATTTTTACTATTTCTTCTTGAACTTCTAATGGTGGGATAGGTATAAGAATTCTACTCCAATTTTTAAAATCAAATCTAAATCTTGCTCCATTTTCTTTTTTTGAATCTATTATTGTTAAAATTTTTGGAGACTTTAAATAATATAGTACATATCTAGGTAATAAAAAATTTTCATCTATTTTAAATATCACATACATAGGACTTAGTAGCCCTTCTTCTTGCTCTAATAAATATCCAATAGAACCTATATTTAATCTTGCTGGATTATAGGCAAACATATTTTTTCTGATAACATTATAATTACTTATATCTTCACTATATATTTGATAACTTGCTCTTTTTTCTGAAGCTGTTTTTTTCCAATATTCTAATGATTCAATAATTCCGTAGTCTTTACTTACTGTATATACTAATTTTATATTAGTATTTTTAGGTTTTTCAGAATGTCTATGAATAACCTCTCCCAATCTTTTATATTCCACTCCATTAGGGCATAACTCTTTTATCAATTCATCTAATCTACTCATTTCTTCCCTCTTTTTAGAAATTTTATTTTACTTGTAACTTTACTTATTATTTTTTCTATAAAAATTTTTTCAAAAAAGAAAGGAATAGAATGTTTCGAAGTAAAAAATTTAACAAAGATTTCGAGATCGTAGATGAGAAAAAGCGCTATAAGCTTTACAAGTCGGGTAAAAACTGGGTAAAAGCCTCGAACTCTCAATTGGATCTCTTCCGTATCGGTGGGATGGGAGAAGTTGTCTCGACTAGCCTATCTGACACTGAAGAACTTGACCACGCTCACTTGAATGCCAACACGTTTGCAGGTATAGGGGCCATCTTAGCCGCCGGGGCCGCAGGTTTTGTTGCAACTCAAGAGCAAACTGTATATGCAGATGAGACATCTGAGTACAAGGAAACTGGTAAGGCAGTCATCGCAACTGAGCCCCAAGCTGATGCGACAACTGAAGCCAGCAATAACTCTATCATTGCCCAAGCACAAGCAGAAGTGAAGGAACAAGCAGAGCAAGACTCTGTATCTGTTTCTGAGTCAGTCAGTCAATCTGTAAGTGCTTCTCTTTCGGCAAGTGTTTCTGTATCAGCTAGTCTATCAGCAAGTGCGTCAGCTAGCAGTTCAGTTACTACCAGCCAGTCAGCTGTAAGTCCTGCTTCTGAGTCAGCCTCTGTTA
>ERZ773073.907-NODE-907-length-14608-cov-20.347488_pt1 | contig 14608 bp, 17 predicted proteins | sample MGYA00580616_ERZ773073 | MGnify/ENA primary metagenome ERZ773073 (study PRJEB29015, sample SAMEA2737960) | human oral metagenome | biome: human oral; feature: human-associated habitat; material: dental | place: China | collected 2131 ...
CAACGAGCTGCTCGACCAGCTCGTCTACGCCATGGGCGGGCGGGCCGCCGAGGAGATCATCTTCCGCGACCCCACCACCGGTGCCTCCAACGACATCGAGAAGGCCACCTCCACGGCCCGCAAGATGGTCACCGACTACGGCATGACCAGCGCGGTGGGCGCCGTCAAGCTCGGCACCACCGAGAACGAGACGGTCCTGGGGCTCAACGCCACCAACCGCGACTTCTCCGAGGAGGTCGCCGCCACCGTCGACGCCGAGGTCCGCTCCCTGCTGGACGACGCCCACCGGGAGGCCTGGGAGATCCTCACCCGCAACCGCGCCGTGCTCGACCAGCTGGCCGAGGAGCTCCTCAGCCGCGAGACGCTCCTGGAGAAGGACCTGGAGAGGATCTTCGCGGGCGTCGTCAAGCAGCCCGAGCGGCCCCTGTGGCGCAGCGACGAGTCGCTGCCCGTCGTCGAGGCCGCCTCCGCCCCTGGCGGTGAGTCCGGCGACTCCCACGGCAGCGACGACTTCTGGGGCTACAACCAGTGAGCCGGCCCGGGCCCCGGCGGGCCCGGCAGGCACACGGAAGCAGAGGCCGATCATGAGCTATGACGCCGAGGGCGTGCGGCGGGCGGTGCACGACCTGCTCGTCGCCATCGGGGAGGACCCCGACCGCGACGGGCTGCGCGACACCCCCGAGCGCATGGCGCGCGCCTACGCGGAGATGTTCGCCGGCCTCGGGCAGGACCCGGCCGAGCACGTCGAGCGGGTCTTCGACGTCGGGCACGAGGAGATGGTCCTCGTGCGCGACATCCCCATGTACTCGGTGTGCGAGCACCACCTGCTGCCCTTCCACGGGGCAGCGCACGTGGGCTACATCCCCAGCGAGGACGGGCGCGTCACCGGCCTGTCCAAGGTGGCGCGCCTCGTGGACGGCTACGCCCGGCGCCCCCAGGTCCAGGAGCGCCTCACCCGGCAGATCGCCGACGCCCTCGTCGAGCGCCTGGAGTGCCGGGGCGTGCTCGTCGTCGTCGAGGCCGAGCACCTGTGCATGTCCATGAGGGGCGTGCGCAAGCCCGGCTCCAACACGGTCACCTCCGCCGTGCGCGGCATCATGCGCAACGCTGCCACCCGCTCCGAGGCCATGAGCCTGGTCCTGGGGCGGCGGTCCTGAGCGCGGGCCGCAGCTATCGCCCCTCACTCTGGACGGTCTTGGACCGCCACCGGGAGTGCTGGGGGATGTACTGCTGAGATCTGAGAGTGTTCCTGGCCGGCACATGGGCGCACTTCACTCGGGCTGGCGATTGCGCGGCGCGCTCGATCCCTGGTTAGCAGGACCCGGAGAACCGTGAAGTAAGGGGCTGAGACTCTCGCCCAGCAGGCAGTACATCCTGAGTCTCTGTCTGCGGTCGAGGGCTACACTCCTAGAATATGATGAGGAGTGCTGATCGTGGTGAAGTCGATGTGGACGCCCGCGTGTACCGTTCTAAGGTGCGGATCGCTGAGGCGCTCTTTGAAAAGCTTGCGGTTTATGAGCTTGATGAGATCTCTGTATCAGAGGTAGTGGCCAAGGCGGGTGTATCTAGAAATACGTACTATCGCCACTTCTCCACGAAGAGGTCCGTCTTGACATTCTATATTGAGGAGTTGCTGAGAGAGTATCTCCAAGGTGTTGAAGAACGTGGCATATCGGATGTTGAGGGAATTCTCAACTATTATTTCTCCTTCTGGGGGGATCGCAAAGAGTATGTTATCCTATTGAGGAGGCGTCAGTTTTTGGATCTGGCGCTTGATGTGCAGCGAAAGAAGTTCCTAGAGGCGCTGCCGCACTCCGACCTTCCCTGGCATGGAGTCTCCGGAGTTGACGAAACTCTCGTGGATCTGCTGTTCGTTGGTGGAATGTGGAATATTCTCCTGCATTGGCTCGATCGTGGTATGGACCCGAAAGCTTCGGAGGTTGTCCGGACGTTTCTCGAGGAGTTGTCGGTTTACGCTGAATGCTTGCCATAGTCGACTCCATCCTGAGGTCTTGACGCCTGTGAGCGGCCCGCATTGAGAGGTGAGGTTGACCTCCCTGTTATGTGGTACAGATTCTGCGAATCTGTACCACAAGTGCTGTGTGGGTGGAATGGGACGAGGCTCCGGCATACAGTCCTCATCGACTGATGGGCCATCACTGGGGGGGAGAATGTCGTTTCTGCTCGGCTACTGGGCGCTGCCGATCCTATTTATTCTGCACGATTTTGAGGAGATGGTGTTTCTGCCTCTGTGGAAGCGGCGGTCGAAGTTTCGGGCGCTTCCCAATCAGGCAGATTATTTTGGGGAAACCAGAGATGGTTCGGCGTTTACGGTGGGGGTGCTGGAGGAGTTTGTTATCCTGTTGACTGTTTCTTATGTGTGTTCGTTGACGCGAGGTGACGAGTTGTACTTGTGCTTCTGTGTGGCGTACAGCCTTCACTTTCTTATTCACTATAGAATGTGTTTCCGGTTCAGGGGGTATGTCCCGGGGGTTGTGACTGTCACTCTTCAGGTTCCGCTGATGTGGTTTATTATCTCCCACTACTGGAGGATCAATATGTTGACAGTAGTATGTTTCATGATGGTGATGGTAGTGGTCTACGGAAACCTGTACGTCATGCACCGTTTGATGCCGAGAATCGAGCGGCGGTTCGTCGGATACGCCCAGGGTTAGTCGACGGAAATGTCGCCACAATGTAGGGATGTATGTATGGGCTCCACGTATAAGAAATTACTGGTGGCGGTCGACACCGGGCTGCTGCTCTACTGGGCGGCCGTCTTCCTCAATCTCATTCCCGAGCACCTGCGTTTCAAGGACTACTCCAACCAGGTCATCCAGGCCTGGAACTGGTCCTTCTTCCCGCTCGACGTGGCCGCCGCGCTGACCGTCTTCCTCGGCGCCCACCTGACACGCGTGGGCAGCAGGATCGGGGACCTGGTGCTGACGGTCGGGCTCATGCTCACCTTCTGCGCCGGGTTCATGGCGATCTCCTTCTGGTCCTTCTACCGTGACTTCGACCCGCTGTGGTGGGGGCCCAACGCCCTGCTCATGATCGTCCCGGCGCTCGCCTTCGGCTCCATGGTCTGCCGGCGGCTCGAGACCGCGGAGAACCGGGCGTGACGGTCAGGGACGTGCTCTGCCCGTCCAGGTGGGGGAACGTGCGCCGCCCGGGCGCGCCCACAGGCCGGACAGTGCTCAGTGCGCGGAAGGAGCGCCCGGAGGCGACGGGCCACGGCGTGTGCGCATGGCCGGCGCTCGGAGGCGCCATCATCTCCGAGGTGTCGGCGACCCTCGCCCTGCGCCAGGCCCTGAACCAGCCGGGCTTCTACGTCATGGTTGGGATCGGGTACGCGCTGGCCTTCATCCTCCTGTCGCTGACGCTCAAGGCCGGCATGCCGCTCGGCGTCGCCTACGGGCTCTGGGGCGCCCTGGGCGTGGCGCTGACCGCCGTGCTATCCATGCTCGTCTTCGGTGAGCCGATCACGGTGCTCGTCGCCCTCGGCATCGCGCTCATCATGGCCGGGGTGCTCCTCGTGGAGGTCGGGGCGCAGTGCGCGGGCACGCAGCACAAGGAGGGCAAGGCGTCATGAGCGGGATCTACCTGGTGGCAGCCATCGCCTCCGAGACCACCGGCACACTCTCGCTCAAGCTCGCCTCCGACGGCAGAGGACTGCGATGGTACGGCCTCGTCATGGCCGGCTACCTGGCGGCCTTCGCCATGTTGACCCTGGCCCTCACGGAGGGGATGGCGCTCGGTGTCGCCTACGGGATCTGGTCAGCCGGGGGAGTGGCCGTCACGGCAATCGCTTCCAGGCTCCTCTTCGGTGAGCCGCTGACCCGCACCATGGTGGCCGGCATCGCGCTCATCATGGCCGGGGTACTCCTCGTCGAGCTCGGTAGCGCGCACTGACAACGCACCGGAGGCGATCGCGGGCCAGAATGTCCAAAATGGTGACAAAGGACCGCCAGCGCTCCTCGGCCGTCCATGTGAACCGCGGAATCATGCGGTTTTCTTTCGTCAGTGTGGGGCCGGCCCGAGCCTTTGTATCCGATTTGGACACGATCGGCTCACTTCCTCCGCGGATGGATTGGCCGAGCGGCCCTCGTGAGGGATGTGGCGTGGCAGAAGGCTCTCCCGGCCGGGGACATTCGACATCGACGGGTGCAGTCCACGCGTTCGGGGACAGGATGGCTGTCCCCGGACGCGTGACATGTCCCCGGCTGGAGTGGTTGGCACCCGGCCGCGCGGAATGTCCCCGCCGGGAAATCGTGGTTGCACGACGTATCAAGCCGTGGTGCCGGGCGGCCTTTCAAGAGACCGCCTGGAAGGGGACGCTGAAGACCGTGGTCCAGCGGCCCTCGGCCTGGCTCACGCTCAGGCTGCCGCCCAGGGCCTCCACGCGGCACCGCGTTCTCTCCATGTCCGACCCGACGAGCCGCAGCAGCGACGAGGCCGGGGGAGTTCTGTGCCCTTACGGGGCTAAGAGGAATCCGATCTGGTCAGTATCTTGCCAGATGCGAGTCGATGTTGAGATGGATGCTCATGCGGATACGACGTGAAAAAGGCAGTTCCCTTGATGTCGTCCAGGTTCATGTGGGCGGCATCAAGGGAACTGCCTTGTGAGATGTTGGTTGCTATCGCATGTGGTTCCAAAACAAACGACGATCAACTATCTACGAGCCGCATCTATTCTCCGAATAACAGACGGGGTTTTGGTGGGCTATGTGGTTAGGGTAGGCAAATGGGGAATAGGCCCACTACTTTCGAGCAAGTCACTTTTGTTGGTGCGTGAAAGATGGTGGGTTCGTCGTCGGTGTGCGTGGAGGTGGGGGCGGCGTGTGAAGGCGAACACAAAAGCAAAGCTCCTCCGAGGATGGCGGCGGAGAGGATGGGGGAAACGACCTTGCGCATGTTTGACTCCTTGCGGTGGTGAGGTGATGGCTTAAGTTTGGTCCGCTTTCCGGGACCGCACCAGCCTTCTTATGGATGAAATCACATACGACTTTCTGTGGATGCCGGTCGTTTCGGTGCGTTCAAAGGCGGAGGTGTTTGGCGTGTCAGTCCATGGTTGTCGGCGGTGTGGGGTGGAGGGGGATGGTGAAGATGGTGGTCCAGCGGTCGATGGTGTGGGTCGTGTGGAGGGATCCGCCCAGGGATTCGATGCGTTGCTGGGCTTGGAAGAGACCGAGCTGGGATGAGGTGGCGGTGCTGGTGGGTTGGTTGTGGTTGATGGGGTTGGTGCACATACATTCGAGGGTGTCGTTGTCGGCCTCGATGGTGAGGGTGGCGGTGCTGGACGGGGGTGTGTACTTGGCGGCGTTGTTGATGAGCTCGGCGATGATGCGTACGAGCTGTTGGCGGACGCCAGGGCCGATGCTGGGGTTGTCGAGCAGGTCGGTGCCGTGGGTGGTCAGGTGGGCGTCTCGGTGCGCGAGGGTTTCCCGGACAGCGCGGATGGTTTCGGTCAGGGGTGGTGGGGGTGAGGCGGCCAGTAGAAGGAGGGAGTCGTCTCCTTCTGCGGCGCTCATGGCTTTGAGGCTGCGTCGTAGCTGTTCGACAGCGGTGCGCACGGGGGTGATGATGGCTGCGAGCTCTTGGTTGAGGCGGGTGTTGTGAGGGTCGGCCAGGCGGGCTTGCTCGGCGATCATGACGGCGTGGCTGAGATCGCGTACAACGGTGTCGTGGAGTTCGGAGACGACCAGGCGCCGTTGCTGGTCGAGCTTGCGCTGGCGTTCCTGCTCGGCGACGTTGGCCTGGAGGCGGTGATGGCGGACCACCTCGCCGATCACCACACAAGGAACACCGATGACCAGCGCTTGGGCAACTCCTTGAAGCCACGTTGATGCTGCTGAGAGGTGCACCAGCATCGTTGCGAAGGCGAGGATGTAGATCATGTCGCGTCGGAGGCCCCGGCCCAGAAGCATGATGCAAAGTCCCCACGGCAGTAACACGGCTATGCTGCCTAAATCGTATGGGGAGTTGGCGGCGAACCAGGCGACAGCCAGGCTTGCGGCTGCTCCTGCGGCGGGAAGCCGGGATGCCAGGGGCAGGCAGGCCAGGCTCATGGCGGTGACCAGGAGTGCAGAAGGAGTAAGAGGGACACCTATGGTCACCGGTGAGGTGCTGAGGAGCAAGATGGCAACTCCTGTGTGGAGCAGGTGGGTGCGTCGCGTGGGGTGCCATGTGAAGGATGTCTGAGTGTCGAAGGCAAGAAGAGACATACGAACCGCTCTCGGGTCGGGCAAACTCAGTATCATTCTTCCATGCGGACAGATGCTCTCTCGAATAGTTTAAGCGACAACAATGACTCGGAGAAGATCCGGGTCATCGTCGTTGATGACGACCCCTTTGTCCTGCAGGCTCTGAGGGCCTACCTGAACGAAGCGCAGGAGATCGAGGTGCTCAGCACCTTCGGGTCTGCAAAGGACGCCTTCGGCTTCCTGCGGAACTACCGGGTCGACGTGCTCATCACCGATGTGCGGATGCCGGGAATGGACGGTCTTCAGCTCCTCACCAAGGTCAAGCAGGGGATGCCCGAGGTCGCTGTCATCGTCCTCACCTCCTTCGATGATGATGAGGCTATGCGGACCGCGTTGGACCGGAAGGCCAACGGTTTCCTGCTCAAGGACTCCTCGGCGGAGGAGGTGGTCCGGGCCGTCATCGCCGCCCACCACGGCGGAACGACGATCTCCCCGGCCACCACCTCCCGCCTCGTCTCCCAGTACCTGCGCCCCGTTCCAAGCTCGCGCCCCGGTGTCACCGAGGCTGAGCAAGCTGTGCTGGATCTCCTCTGCGAGGGGTACTCCAACGCTGAGATCGCCGACCAGCTCTTCATCTCAGAGGCCACGGTCAAGAGCCACGTCTCCCACCTCATGAAGAAGTACGGCGTGTCCTCACGCCTCAAGCTGGTCGTCGCCACTCACCAGGAGAGGTGAAGGCTATCCTCTCCTGATGAGTGGCTCCGGTCGGTTGTGTCACCTGGGGAGCCGGAGCGCTCCCGCCCCGTACCAGGTGTTGCCTCCGCCCGTGATGGGTTCGCATGCCAGAGCCTGCTTCTCGCTAGGGCATGAGATCGGGGTCGCCGACGTCGTCAGCTGCTTCTTGACGTCACCCGCCGGTACTCCACGAGACCTGAGTTCCGCCGCCGCGGCCGCGACCTGGGGCGCAGCGAACGAGGTTCCGATCTGGTACCAGTAGTACCTGCAGGAACCCCCTCCTGAGGCGCAGTCGCTCAGGACCTCGTCGGTTCGAGGAGAGCCGTCGTCGTTGAGCGCACCCAGCTCACGGAGTCTGCCCGCCGATGCCGTGGTGAGGATTCCCGACTCCGGCCCCTGGGCCACGGCACCGTTCTGCCCTGCTAGAGGCGGCTCGCCCCCGAAGGCGACGATGTCGAGCGCGGCTCCTACATTGGAGTAGGCGGTCCGAGCCCCCTTCTTGGTGATGGCTCCGACGGTGATGACGTCGTCGGACTGGGCGGGCATGGTGACGCACTGATCGGTGACGGGACGTTCTCCCTGACCGGACCAGCCTGAGCTGTACGGGTCCGATGTGCCGTGGTCGAGATCGTAGGCCTCGTTGCCGGCGGCTGCCACGAGGACCACCCCGTGATCGGCGGCGTACTTCAGTGCCGAGGTCACCTTCTCCAGGTCGGCCTTCTGCTGTGCGCGCTGCTCGGCCGTGTCGGCGGGCGCGTTGTCGCAGTAGCGGAACCAGGGGTCGACGGTGAAGCTCATGACGAGGACGCTGAGATGCGCGTCCGCCCCGTACCGGATGGCCTGGCTGACGGCGTCGGCGGAGAAGGTGCCCGTCCGGTCCCCGGCCTTGAGACTGACGATTCTGGTCCCCAGAGCGGCCCCGACAGTGCCGTGCCCGTCCGCGGCGGCCGCGATGATCCCTGCGACGGAGGTTCCGTGACCGAAGCCGTCATGGGCGGGATCGTCACAGGCAGTGTCTCCGTTGCAGGAGCCCCCCGACAGGAAGGACCTGCTGCTGGCGGAGTCGTATGCGGCGGCCAGATCGGGGTGAGAGGCGTCGATACCGGTATCGATGACGCCCACGGAGGTGCCTTTGCCGGTGGAGGGTGAACCCGGGCGGTCCTGCCAACTGAGGTACCACTGCTTGGACTGGAGGGGATCGCCCGGAAGCAGTGAGCCGTGAGCCGATGAGTCGGCCGAGGCGGCGCCGGCCGTCGTGCTCCCCGCGCCCAGGAGCAGTAACAATGTAGCGCAGGCGGCCAGTGCCCTCCTGCGGCGACGAGGTGAGCTTGCGGGCGCCTCGATGCTCACCACCGGGCCACCTCCTCGTAGAGCTCGCGAACGGGAGCGAGGGTCAGGACCACTGAGCCGTTGTGCTCGATCCAGGACAGGAAGCCCGCCTCACCGTTGTACGGAGCGCGCTCCCTACCCACGACGAGGTCGACCACGTGTCCACGACGGCGTGCGGCGGTCACCAGGGCTGCGTCCTTCTCGATGTCGCCGTACAGGGCGTCGCCGTGCTTCTCTAGGAGGCTGCGCAGTGCGAGGAGGTCGGCCTCGACCGAGTCCCGGTTCTCCGTGGAGGGCTGATCGGTGCGGGGAATCCACCCCGTCATTCCGGGCTCGTTCCGGGAGGCCAGGACGGTCTGGACGGAGTCCTTGATGTCGGAGCGTTTGATGCGGCTCATGATGGTGTTCCTTAGGTCGTGGCTGGTTACTGGTGATGGGACTGCTGAGGGGACTGGATGCGCTCACTCATCCAGTTGTCCTCCAGGCGACGGCGATCCACGATCGACTGCCGGGAGCTGAAGACGTGGCCCTCGCCGGGGAAGACGGACAGGGTGACGTCTGCGTCGGCGACCAGGAGGTTCTCGTACAGGTAGAGCGACTGCTCGGGAGTCGTCGCTGAGTTCTCATCGGAGTCCCCGCAGGTCAGCAGGAAGGGGATATCCCGGTGTGCGCGAGTGCTGGGAAGGATGGTCATCATGCTGTACAGGCTGGGATCGGAGGCGGCGGTGCGCCGGTCGTGCTCGAATCCCGACGGCGTCGCGTATCGGTCGTACGCGCCGCTACGCAGGAGTACCCCCCTAGGGGAGGACATGCCGCGCAGCACCGAGACTGCCGCGAGCGCCGCGCCGAAGCTATGGCCACCCAGGAAAGGTGGGATCGGGGACTTCGGCAGCTCGGCGGCGATCACTCCCAGGGCGGCCTCCCAGGCCTGGTGCAGCTCGGCCAGGATCTCCTCTGCGCGGACCTCGGCCAGTGCCTGGTAGTCGATGCCCACACGCACTACAGGGCGCGAGCCCGCGTGGCACCACCGGACGCTGTCCGGCTGCAACGAGCCCAGGTCGATGGGAGCGGGATCGGATGCCTCGATCGGCAGTGCCCAGGAGCTGTCGAACCAGACCAGCGGGACCGACCAGCGTGTCGACTCGGACAGGGTGATGTCGACCGTGCGTTCGGGAAGAATTCGGGTAATCACGGTTCCGGAGACGTTGCTGGCTGGATCATCCGACGAGGGGCACCACAAAATGGGGGACGAGGAGGCCTGAGGAGCGTCGGTCGCTTCGGCGGTTCCGCCGATTCCCACCAGCCGGTGTGAGCCGTCGGAGGTGATGACTTGGACGTTGTCGTCGGTCCCGCCGGGAAGGAGGCGGTCGATCGGGCTATCGCTGGTCCAGGAGCCCCCGGCCCACCGCAGGACGTGGGGTGCACCGAGCTCGACCCATACCCCGGTCAGTCCAGGGATCCCGGTGTAGTGGCTGACGCCGTCGGCGACGGAGGCGATTACCGAACCGTCCTCGGTGGAGTAGGAGATCGTCTCATCGACCAGGCGCTCGGTGTAGACCACCGTGCTTCGCCCGCCCAGGGAACGGTGGGCCACCGATCCGCGGGGCAGATCACCGATGAGAGATACCGACGACGGCGATTCGCTTTCCCGGTCTTCCTCTCTCTTCCCGTCGTGGAGGTCGACGAGGTAGTGGGGGACATGGTCCTCCCGCATGAAGGCGGCCAGTTCCTCGGGCGTGCTGGCCACTCCGATGAGGAAGGGGGAACCGGCCTCGAGGAGGACCACTGAACCTTGAGGCACCCCGGGAAGCGGTGCGTCGTCGAGCATGACGGTGCACAGGGAGGAAGTGAAGAACTCCTCCACCAGGGCGTCCGGCCACAGCTCGGCGTCGCCGCTGTGACGAGTGACGACCTCGGAGGGCTGATACTCCTGACGCAGCCATACAACGTGGTCCCCGAGGTGCCACAGGCGGGTCGAGCCGGCCGGGTTGGGGCGAAGACCCAGAAGGGAGCGCGTGCTGGTTCCCCATCGAGATGCGGTGGTTCCGACCTCGTCGCAGGCGCTGACCTCGACGCGCCCGTCGTCCTGCCAGGTGGACAGGACCCAGCCCCGCGGGCCGAAGGGCAGGGGCAGTCCGTCACCGCGCTCGGAGAAGAGGAACGGGTGGCCGGCGTTGACGGTTCCCAGGTAGCCGTGCGGCACCGGGGAGGAGACGACGTCGCCAGACTGCCGGTCGTAGGTGACCCCCCGGTAGCGGAGCAGGTTCATGCGCGTCCTGGGAGAGGTACGGAAGACCGGGGCCTCCAGCACTGCTCGGGTGCCGGTGCGGTGGTCCACCAGAGTGTGGATGCTGAGCCGGTTGAGTCCTTCTCGCTGGTGCTCGATGGGAAGGGGCTCGATGGGAAGGGGCGTGACCGTCGTGCTCATGCGGGCACTCCTTTCTCTACTCGGGCGAGGGTCGGGGTGGGCACCTCGCGGAGCCTGCCAAACTCCATGCGGTAGGCCCGGTCGGTTGCGGCGAAGAGGCGGGCGTCGTGGGTGGTGACGACGATGCAGTGATCTCGTTTGAGGTCGAGCAGCGTGGCGATGAGGCGATCGGTGGACTCGTCGTCCAGGGCCGCTGTGGGCTCATCGAGCAGGAGCACTCGCGGGTTGAGGGCGAGGGTCCGTGCGATCGCCAGACGTGCGCGCTCTCCACCGCTGATGCGTGCCCCCCGTTCCCCGAGCATCGTGCTCGTCCCGGAACGGTCCCCCAGACGGGACAGATCGAGGCCGACTCTGCTGCACAGCTCGTGGATTCTGGCCTCGCTGATGCCGGGGCAGACCGCCTCGAAGTTCTCCTTGAGAGTGCCGCTACGGAAGAACGGCTCCTGGGGGCAGTACTGAACGATGCTGTTCCAGGCCTCGGTGCCAGTGACGATGGGGGAGAAACCGGCGACAGTGATGCTGCCCTGGGAGGGGTGGTTGGCTCCGGCGATCAGGCTGAGGAGGGTCGACTTACCGCTTCCGGACGGGCCGACGATGGCGACGATCTCTCCGCAGCGGGCGGTGAGGCTGACCGAGTCAAGAAGCACGGTGCTGCTCGTCCCGGCGGAAACCGAGTAGTCGGTCTCCCTAACCAGCAGCGCTCCGCCGTTGGGGACGTCGACCGGCACCGGGGGAGCCTCGTACCACTCCTCCTGCGACTCAAGGAAGTCGCTCACGCGAGACAGCGCGGACCATGACGTCGCCAGGCCCGTGCGAACCCCGGATGCCGCCTGGAGCGGGGCGTAGAGCTGGGGGGTGAGGGCGGCCAGGGCGGCCAGGGCGCCGGGAGTCATGTCTCCCTGCACTACGGAGTGTCCGCCGATGATGAGCACGGCCACAGTTCCCAGGGCTCCGACGAGGTCCAGTGACGAGGAGAAGGCGCTGTTGATGGTGATCATGCGGGTGAAGGACGTGCGTACTCCGGCGGCCGCTTCCTCGGCCTGACGTCGGTCTGTGGGGATGTCGGCCGCTGTGCGGGAGAAGAGGTGGCCGGTGACACCGACCCGCTCCACCACGGTGCCGCTGAAGACGGACATGGCGTCGAGCATGCGGTCGGTGGTGGCACTGAGCGTCCGGGAGACCCGCTCAGTGGGCACGGCCAGGATCAGTGCCAGTGCAAGGACTACCAGGGTGATGGTGAAGGATCGGGTCCACATGATGCTCAGCAGGAGCCCCAGTCGGGCGATGAGGCCGAGGGCTTGCGGCAGGATGGTGGACACGAAGGTCTGAGCCTGGGCAGTGTCGTTCGTGATCTGTGAGAGCAGGGAACCTCCTGGCGCCGCGCTGACGGTGGACGAGGACAGCCGGGTCAGCTTGCTGAGCATGAGGACCCGCAGGCGCTCCTGGAAGCGCTGTCCGGTGAACGCCGCCATACGCTGCGAGGCCACGCCGACTGCTGTGCTGGCGACGGCTGCGCCGGCGGCCAGAAGGCCCGGGAGGAGAACGTCTGCCGTTGAGGGGTTCTGGGTCAAGCCGTCGATGATGCGCTGGAGCATCAGCGGGGAGACCGTGCTCAGGCCTGCCTGCGCGGCGACGAGGATTGCCGCGATGATGATGGAGGGGGTAGAGGCTCGTAATGCCCGGCCGCATGATGAGGCCAGGACCCGCCGCGCGGAGGTCAGGCCTGAAGGGCGAGCTGCCGAGTGCGCCATGACTGAAGCACCTCCCTGCACTCACCCAGGCCCGACTGGACGTGGGCGTTGGACGGGTCGGCGGAGTTCATCGAGACGACGGCGGGGTAGGCGGAGACATCGACTCCAGCCTCACGAAGCGAGGCGATCTGCTCGGAGTCGCGGTCCACCCACAGAATGGTTCCGTCGAGCTCGGAGTCGTCGACGTCGTGGTTCTCCATCACCTTGAGCGCGGAGCACGCGGTGCACGTCGGAGACAGAACGATGAAGAGCTGATCGTGATGCGTGTCGTCGACCTCGATACGGGTCAGCCGGTTCCACAGCTGCATCGCGACGGTCATGACGACTGCCGAGGCCAGTGCCACCACGAGGCGAAGAGGACGGGGGCTCACGATCTCCTCGCTGCCGACCGTACTGGCCAGCAGGGCTGCGGCAGTCAGGGCGCAACCCCAGATGTGGGCGGGACCAACCTTCATGCCCTCGATGCCGAAGCAGCCGCACTCCTGGCCCTTGAGCGTTGTGGCCCCGACTACGAACCCAGCGTAGATGACGGCGAGAAGGAGGGAGACGATCCGATGGCCCGGAATGGCCAGCGCGATGGCGGACACGACGATCTCGGCGGCGATGACGAAGTTGCTCGAGAGGTGGAAGCGAAGGAAGTTCGCGCCTTGCGGCCAAGCGAGGCGGGTGCGGGCTGCGGCCCAGATCTTCGCTCCTGCGGTCCCCAGGAGGACCCCGGTCGCTCCTCCGATGAGTAGTGTGACGAATAGGCTGTTCATAATGACCTCTCTTGAGCATTGGAAGTGGAATCTGAATCGATGATGATGCCGGACTCAATAGCGGACTCGATGATGGGTGAAATCGGGATCGGTTCGGTGGAATGGAGGGTCTCATCAAGGAGAGCCCCGTTCCCCTCATCCAGCTCGTGTATGGAGAGACGGTGGAGGTCTGCGAGTGTCCAGCCCCCGTTCTCCAGGTGCGTCAAAGTCATTCCGTCAGCGAGCCTCCAGCGCTCAGCCATGAGGTCACCCACCTTTCTGTCTCTACGGTCTTCTTGACATCCAGTGCGTACTTCTGACGAAGGAATGGGTCTTTTCCGATCAAGGTCATTCCGTCGACGTCGATGCAGCCTTGGGCGGAGAGGGAGCCGTCGGCCAGCTCCTCCTGCCAGGAGGGCCACATCTCGGCGGCCTCCTTGGCGGCGCGCAGCCGGGCTGCGGCGTGGTCGTTGACGGGCTCCCTACCGAATCTGCGGAACAGAGCGGCGTCATGGGTGCGAATGCCGTTCCGGACCTCCATGGAGCGCTGTTCGAAAGGGACCTGTGCGAAGGTGCCGATAACAGCGGGGTCATGGGCCGGGCGGTACGGCGAGCCCGATGATGGCGATGAGTCGCTGGAGGCCGTCCACAGGAGTTGGGCCACCCGCGGCGGGAGTCCCTTGAGAGCCTCCTCCCACGAGGACAGGGACACAATTCGCGCGACATCGATCGTCTGTATGGCATCAATGCTGAGCCATTGTGGGTCTGGCTCCACGATAATCGGTTCTGAGTCCTCCGAGGCGTGCCCATGCTCGTGTGAGTCCGACTTGTCCTTCTTGGACAGCAACCGCTGGAAGAGGCCCCCGCCTTGGGTATCTTTCTTCGCCTCACTCGGAATGGAGCCGATGAGGTCCCGAATGCCCCGTGCGTCGATATCGCTTGCCTCGGGCTCGGATGGTGCGGAGGCCCTGTCCGGAGCGGGCGTTGTGAGAGCATTGAGATAGTACAGGATGATCTCGTCAACGGGCATTGATGCGGAGGAGAAGTGAGTGGCAGAGGTATTCCGACGCAGGGCCTGGGCCAGCGCCTCTTCGGCGGCTTCGAGACTGATGACGCCGGTGCTGTACTGCTCGGGCTGCAGGGGCCGAATCGAGTCGTTGTCGAGTCGCGTTCCAGGAGCCTTGTGAAGGACCTCGGTGAAGAGCGACTGCCCGAAGGGCGGCCGGATGTCCGCGATGCGGGCGAGGATGAACCGAAGGGAAGCGGACGTGTGCTTGTTGGCGAGTGTGGCCTCATCAACCTGCTCCCAGGTTCCTGCACGGCTGATGAGCAGTTGGTTGCTGTCGGTCCAAGGGGTATCATAATGACTCATTGGTGTGAACCTTGATCTGGGGGACTGGGTTGAGGGCGGGGCCTGCCTGCGCC
>ERZ773073.908-NODE-908-length-14599-cov-3.629813_pt1 | contig 14599 bp, 9 predicted proteins | sample MGYA00580616_ERZ773073 | MGnify/ENA primary metagenome ERZ773073 (study PRJEB29015, sample SAMEA2737960) | human oral metagenome | biome: human oral; feature: human-associated habitat; material: dental | place: China | collected 2131 ...
GAGGCATCGATTCCCATTGCGCTGTTCCTAGCCTGGTTACGTGAGCAAACAAGCACCTTATTGCTCAGCCCCTCTAGGTTAAATAATTTTCTATAGGCAGAGACTGTAGCGTAACTTTCGACGTATTTAGACTTTATTGTGTCGAGAAACTTAGTAGTTGTTCCGCCGTTATTTACTACTGCATCCTGGATGAGCTTTTTCAGCTGCCCAGCGGTAGTCGCTCGATCTGCATCAGCAGTGCGATCACGAAGGCCATTGTACCCGACTATTGCAACTGACGCCAAAATGACAATAACTGCCATAGTGATAAATAGTTCAACAATAGTAAAGCCATCTTGGCGTGCCCACAAAGTATTTTTTCGCATATTTTAACTGTAAGCTTGATGGTTATTAAATGCAAGCATACACCCTAAGTAATATCGCAGTCCGGCAGCGCTGCTCTAGACTAAACAAAAAGCCACCGTAGTAGGTGGCTTTTTTGATCCAACGAGTTTAGCTATTTCGATCGCTTCTCGATAATCTCCTGTGCAACGTTTGGTGGAACCTCCTCGTAGTGAGCTAGTTCCATCGTGCTTGCCGCACGACCCTGACTCATACTGCGAATGTCGCTTGTGTAACCAAACATATTTGCGAGCGGAACAATGGCTTTGACGAGCTTAGCACCGCCCATCAGGTCTTCCATAGCCTCGATACGACCACGTCGCGAGTTCAGGTCACCAATAATGTCACCCATAAACTCTTCTGGCGTTGTCACCTCGACATGCATGACTGGCTCAAGCAAGACTGGGGTAGCTTTTTTGATACCCTCGCGAGTAGCCAAACCACCAGCGAGTGAGAAGGCTAATTCTGATGAGTCAACATCATGGTAGCTTCCGTCATAAAGCGTCGCCTTGACATCAACGACCGGATAGCCGGCGATAACACCGCCATCGAGCACTTCCTTGATACCTTTTTGAACGGCTGGGCGGTACTCCTGAGGAACCACGCCACCTTTGATCTCATCGATAAACTCAAAGCCTTTGCCAGTTTCATTTGGCTCGAATCGAACCCAAACGTCACCGTACTGACCACGACCACCAGACTGCTTAGCGTGCTTACCCTGGGCCTCAGCCATACTCTTTATCGTTTCACGGAATGCAACCTGTGGCTCACCAACGTTTGCCTCAACGTTAAACTCACGCTTCATACGGTCAATCAAAATCTCAAGATGAAGCTCACCCATTCCAGACATGATAGTCTGACCCGTCTCTTCGTCGGTATGAATTCGGAATGTAGGGTCTTCTTCGGCGAGGCGCTGAAGAGCGATGCCCATTTTTTCCTGGTCAGCTTTTGTCTTTGGCTCAACCGCGATACTGACCGGTGGGTCTGGGAACTCAATTGATTCAAGTGCAATTGGATGAGCCAACTCGGCAAGCGTATTACCAGTAAAGGTATTTTTCAAACCTACGACTGCAGCGATGTCACCAGCGCCAACCTTGTCGATGTCCTCCCGTTTATCTGCATGCATACGAACAATCCGTCCGATACGCTCCTTTTCACCAGTTGTCGTATTTAACACGTAGCTACCAGCCGTCAAGACACCAGAATATACTCGTATGAAGATCAATTTACCAACAAATGGGTCAGCCGCGATCTTGAAAGCGAGAGCAGCCATCGGCTCTTTTTCATCTGGCTTACGCGAAACTTCATCGCCAGTCTTTGGATTTTTACCCCAGATCTCATCGATATCAAGTGGGCTTGGTAGATAATCGGTGATCAAGTCAAGAACTTTCTCGACAATCACACCACGACCGTCACCGCCAGTAACGAGATAGAAGTCACCGGCCAAAACACGCTTACGAAGAGCACTTTTTAGCTCATCAACAGTGATCGACTCCTCGCCCTCATCAAAGAACTTCATCATCAAATCTTCGTCAGCTTCGACTGCGTTTTCAACGAGTAGCGAACGAGCGTTCTTGGCTTTTTCGAGCATATCAGCCGGGATCTCACCGACTTTTAGCTCATGATCAGTAAAGTCGTCGTAGGTATATGCCTTCATGTCGATGAGGTCAACGACACCGCAGATATCTTTTTCGAATCCAATTGGCAGGTGAATCGGAAATGCCTGCTTAGAGAGGCGGGTACGAATGCTTTCGAGGCTCTTGTAGAAATCACCACCTGTTTGGTTGATCTTGTTAACGAAACAGATACGTGGCACGCCGTACTTGTTTGCCTGGCGCCAAACGGTCTCAGACTGCGCCTCAACACCCATCTTGCCGTCAAACACCGTCACCGCACCGTCGAGAACACGCAAACTGCGCTCCACCTCAGCGGTAAAGTCAATGTGACCCGGGGTATCGATGATGTTGATCTTGTGGCCCTTCCAGAAACAGGTAACAGCTGCTGACGTAATAGTAATACCGCGCTCCTTCTCCTGCGCCATCCAGTCGGTAGTTGCACCGTCTCCGTCGCCTTTCACCTCACCAATCTTGTGGTTGATACCAGTACGGTAAAGAATACCTTCAGTTGTAGTTGTTTTACCGGCATCGATATGCGCGATGATACCGACGTTGCGGAAGTCCTTTAGAGGGACATTTGTTGCTGCCATATGGCTCCTGCTCTCTTTCGTTTCTACTAATTTATTATTTGCCAGGTTTTCTAGACATTAGAAAACAGCACTTGGATCTAAATATAGCATATTTAGCAACAATTTACTAGGGTTAACTGGCAGTATTATCTATACAGCTAGAGTCGCTTACCAATCTCAACACTTGGATCAGAAATCGAGACAACAATGTAAGCGGACTGAATCCTGTGGGGATCATAACCATCAACCTCAAGTTTAGGCTGGCGCAAGACAAGCGCTACATCATAGCCATTCTCGTTTATTCCAGAGCCGTCAATCATAGCATCAAGTGTAGGAACCGGAGCCACAGCAATATGACTAAAATTACCGACTATTCGCTCTCCCCCAATAATATTCTCACAAGCAATTCCAGAGTCGGTTGGATAAGCCGTAAGCGCGCCCTCACCGACGACAACCGTATCGCCAACCTGAAGTTCTGGCAGTCGCAGCACATCTTTGCGATTAAGCATCATCTCGATGAAATTATAGTCCTCGGGCCGAAGAGGAACGCCAGGTTCAGCATCAATCGCCTCCTTGATATGGTCATCGTAGGCAGAGCGCAGAAGTCTCATGTCTGTACTTAGTGGCACTACTACGTGCTTTTCGCCTACCTCGATACCCATCTGCCCCTCGAGGCCACTGACTATTCTAGAAAACTCATCGTCTTCGTTTGGTTTTTTGTTATGTATAAATTCACTCATGATATAAACGCCATCTCCTCAAGCGTGCTTAATGGTACAACATATCGACTATCTACTTCTCCTGGTTCTTGGGCCGGGATTAGCATTACAAATGCGATCTGCTTCTCATCCATAAATGGGTGTTCCGTAATAACACCGTCGAGTATAGCAAAAAGTCCTTGATCACTAATCTGGTCACCAGTCTCATCAATATATGGACCAATGACCTGGAGCGGGCGACCTCTATGGAGAATTGCCTCAAGCGTATCGGCAACCGTGGTCATTGCCTGCTCATTCTTCTGTAGTTTCCGCCCTATATCAGATAGCTCCCCAACGCGCCCATACTCTGTGAGGTCTGTATCAGACCCATTGTCAATCGCATGTGCCAGATGAAGGAGATTCTTCCTGAGCGTAACCCTCAACGACTGTTCAATATCCAGTCTTGCGACATTAGCAAGCGCCTCATTGCGTCGGTCGTCATATTCAACACTTGGAATTGAATAACCGACAGGCAAGCCAAGATCAACAAAGAACTGGCGCGAGGTTTCCAGCGAGACTATAGGAACATTAATATCTGGATCATTGATCACCCTAGTGCGATTATCGTGTTCTACGTCAGTAAACTCTAAGTAGGCACGAATAACATGATGCGTAACCCCATCCACCTCGCAGGGCCCTACGCGAACATGCGCCTGGGTGAGTGTCCCTTTGGCATTATTTAGGCTACTAGCAGGAACAACATCAAAACCTTTGATGCGAGTATCAACCGTCTCGTTGTCATGATCAATTGTATGTGTGATTGTGGCATTAGAAAGACGCAAACCCTCGCCGGTCACTTCTATTACAGCATTAACCCGTGTCTTCCACCGTTCGAAAAAGTCTGCGACATACTTATTTACTATCTCGTAATCAGCCTCAGCCAGGGCTCGGGTAGGGTAAGAACGCTCGATGTTACTTGAAACTAGCTGGCCTACCGAATGATGTAGATCGCGAAGCTCCTTTAGGAATAGTCGCTCGCGTTCAATCTCACTCTCTGGCGTACCTCGATCCTCACCAGTACCTAGCTCATTATTTTCCGCACCATCCTCTAGGTGCGCCAATATATCAAGCACTGCCATTCCTAAATCTTGTCCAAGTGGTTTTGCCTCAAAATTTTCGTCAAACTGCTCATTTGGCTGAATGATCGTATCCTCACTAAACGGATAGTCCCCGGCCTCGGGACGGTTTGAAGTCAAGCCAGTCAGACTATCGAGCGGGATATAAATTGGAGTGCGACCGCCCTGAGACTCAGGCACCAGATACCAAGTTTCCAGTACGGGACGATATGATATAGACGACTGACCGTCGTCGCTTTCTGGTGTAGCGGCGAGACGGACATTGCTGATCAAGAGTTCACGCAGCGTACCTTTGTATTTCTTTGGCACCTGCTCATACTTCATGGTCCGACCATAGATCGTACCCTGAACGTTAGCGTCATAAGTTGCGTTATCAAATGCGATATGATCAGTAATACAGGTTTCAACTAGGTCGATTACCTTGTCTTTCTCAATCATTCCATCTAACTTCGAAAAATCAATCGTCACACAGAAATCATCGAGCGCTCGACGAACAGCTTCTGGGTTTCGACAATTATCAGGAAGCGTCTGAATCTGGGCAAAGATCTCAGACAAATTAGCTCTCACATATTCATCCACACCTTCACGAGTTGGTTCGTGGGGCTCAATATATTCAACATCATCGGGGTAAGATGTAAACCAAATTTGATTGTCATCGTATTCATCACTGAGACGATACAGCATTACGAGCCGATAGATTGAGCCATGCTCACCCATCGGGACTTTTTCAACATCAAACCCATCAATAGTCGCTTCAAAATTAGCACCGTCAAAATACTCTCCCATAGTGTCATCTTTGAGCTCGCTGATGCCTGGAAGCGCACCCTCCCTAGCGTGATCAACAACGTCCTCCTCGAGAGCGTATGCCGTAGGCCTGAGGCGACCAGTTACTTTGATCGGCGCACCATTTAGACCAAGCGACTCCCAATCGCTATTTAGGTTAATTAGTGTATCTTGTATGGCATCCTCAGAAGGATCATCCAGATCACTATTTAGCGCCGTTTCGGCATTCTTTGCGTCGTTTAACAGGCGTAGAATACCAGGGTCAATTGTTTCACGAAGACTAGGTCCAGTCTCCCACGCATTTTTGATGATTGCATTGAACGCTTCGTCATCACTATGGCTCGGTAGCGGCTCTCGTATCATGGATTAATTAAACAGAAGCCAAGCAATGAATGCAAGCGTAAGCGCTAGAACTGCGGTGGCAACTGCTTATCGTATCGCGAAGAACTGATCCACAGAATCGACGAGCATGGAAATAATAGCTCACGTTCTGTACCATCTGGCTCAAGCGATGTTGCCTGGACAAATGGAACACATTTATGCTTCCCTTTTAGCTCCGATACGGTAACGTCAGCAGGTCTTAGTGCGACATCGCTAATTTTCATCGTCTGTGAATATGGATAAGCCAACCTAACAGGTAGACCGCTACCATCGTCATTGATCACGATTATATCTCCCGAAATCGAAATATGATACGTCGCTAATGGATCGATTTCAGCCCGCGAACGCAAATACTGTGCCCCATCCCTGAGACGCTCTAGCTGCTCATCATTGCTGAGATCGGCGACAATGCAATATTCGGCAAAGTCTCGCAACACTTGATCATCACGACGAGCCGTAAAGTTTAGTTCGTCAATCGTCGTAGCCGAATCAGGAAAATAATACGCAAAACGCTCTTCACGTAACTCTGGTGAAGGAAATGGTAGATCTAGTTGAACTATGCCATTCAACGGCGCTACAATATGAGTCTTTGTCCCGCCATCTATATCAGAATCTACCTCTATGAGGTGTGAGATATGCGGAAAGTGGTCGGTCGCCTCCTCGGATTCGTTTGTAAAAAACAAAAAGCCTCTTGAAATACCAGTTTTCTCTATGTACTTACGAGGCTGAGCCTCGTACCTATTACCCCGAACTGGCCAGCCCATCCCTGTCAGCGTGATAGGCATACCCATATAGCGCCATTTTTTATCCAGCTCTCTAACATGAGCATTTTTGATCTCCCTAAAATCACCTTCTGCCGTCCTCAAAACCGCCTCTTCTCGATCCAAAGCCTCCGCATGTAAGTCAATAAGGTAGGGATCAACAATCTGACATACTAGCTTATCTGTCAGATCAAAAAATATAGCATCTTCCTCAGACTTACTTCGAGAAGGTAATTCACTCATAGGATAATATTTAGCATTATCTTGCTATCACGACAAGCTTAAGGGTCATGGGATCTAGCTAGCCTTCGCGGAAAAATGCTTCTTGGCAGGCCGGGTCATTCGATAGGCCCTGCACCCGAGCTAGCCTCCTCAGCGTCTGTCGTACTTCGTTTAGCTCCATACTGGCCAGAAGCTCCCTGTCTGGCAAAAGACCGACTTGACCGTCTTTGATACGCCCTAGCTCATCATGGAGTCTATGGAGCCTATACTGCTCCTTGTTTTGCTCGGATATCGACAGATCAGATAGACCGTGGTATCTAACGATATCATATAGATGAAGCACTGTCTGCTGCTCCTGATAATACTGCTCCATAGTATCTATGCCAGGCTGCTTTGGTGGCTCAGTTATCTTGTGAAGATAATCATGTAAATCTCTCGGTATGATGACTCTCAAGCTCTGTGAGCTACGAAATTTCATCGGTATTTTACGTCGTGCGCCAAGTCCTTCGCCCGCGTAATCGGCCCGTGGCCACATAATGTGATGCGGCCCTACATATGATCCACCCCAGTAAAAATCAGTTGACACCGATCCCAGGATTCGTCGAAATAACTCTTTTTTATCAACGATACCAAACTCATCATACGGAGTCTCGATCGGCTCGACCACCTCAACACGACCACCATTTAGTAAAAGCCTGTCAGACTGTTCAGCAATCCGTGCAAAAAGACGCTCATTTCTGAGATCTTTTTGATGAAACTTCGGTGCTGTCTCCCTCATATGCTTATACTATTTCATATTCTAGATAAATTATCAACAAAAAATCCGCCCCTAGAAAATCCACGGGGCGGATAAATTGTCACCTCAACCGAACTAACTGCGGGCAAAGTGTGCAAAAGCGCGGTTTGCCTCTGCCATTCTGTGAGTATCTTCTTTCTTCTTGAAAGCGATTCCTGTCTCATTAAAGGCATCGATAATCTCGGTAGCAAGACGCTTTTCGTACGGCATACCGCTCTTTGAACGAGCCGCCTGAACCAGCCACATAAACGCAAAGTGTTGCTGGCGATGTCCCTGGATCGGGAATGGAATCTGGTAGTTCGCACCGCCGACTCGACGAGACTTGACCTCGAAGTTCGGGCTAATGTTCTTGATACATTTTTCAAATACCTCAAGAGGGTCTTCGCTTTTGAGAGTCTTTGCAGCCTGCTCAAGTGCGTTATAAACAGCGCGCTCCGCAACAAGCTTTTTACCATCTAGCATAGACTTATTGATAAGGCGCTGTACCAAAATACTCTGGTACTTGCGATCTGGCTTAATCTGACGCTGAAGCTTTTTAGTAACTTTGCGAGGCATGACTACTTCTCCTCCTTCTTAGCGCCGTACTTAGAACGGCCCTGCTTACGCTTAGCCACACCCTGTAGGTCGAGAGCGCCACGAACAATGTGATAGCGAACACCAGGCAAGTCTGGCACGCGACCACCGCGAACAAGCACGACAGCGTGCTCCTGTAGATTATGTCCCTCGCCGCCGATATAAGCCCAAACCTCGTGACCATTAGTCAGGCGAACACGCGCGACCTTGCGAAGCGCTGAGTTTGGTTTCTTTGGAGTTTTAGTGGTGACTTTGACACAAACACCACGCTTAAGTGGTGCATCTTGGTCATAATAGCGAACTTTTAATGCGTTATGAATACGCCCAAGCGCTGGAGACTTTGACTTCTTGTTCGCAGTCTGGCGTGGCTTACGCACCAATTGATTAATTGTTGGCATATATTCCTTTCACGTTGCGGACATAGTTGCGTCAAATATTGCCACACCTTAGTCCCATAATTGTGATTAGTACTTAAAATTGTTAGGCTTGCTAAAGGCCTGGTTGTGATATCCGCGCAGCAAACGCAACATCACGTCTTTAACAGTAGAATCTGCTTCACACTCACGTCAATCTACTAAAAAAGAGAAACTCACCCATTAGTATAGCAAATTAGTTATACTTTGTCTAGCCCACACCTCTTGTCGAACCGATGCGGGGTCGGTACAATATACATATACATAAGTGATATGAAGTGGGGACACTATGCAGGAGCCAAACAACGATCGTTTTAGCAAAGAAATACAAGACGTAGAGAATACCGAGGTCACGGTACCACCTGTCGATGAACACGCGTCAGCTGAAACCACCTCAAAAAGCACCCCGGCCTTCACAAAAAAAGCTCGCTCACAATCTAGGCCTGTCTTTGTTCTGATATTAGCAATATTCATGGCAGCACTTGGAGCTTTTGTCGGTATTGTCGTATACAAGGCATACTTTGAACGTCCAGCAACTGAAGCCCCAGTCGTAGCCCCCCAGGCCCCAAAACCAACCCCAATTACCGCTAAGACTTTAATTGATAAAATCAAGTCAAATGTAAAAGCTGAGCAAGTAGAAATAGGCGAACGCACTGGCGCATCGACCCTAACAAAAGATAAGCTTGTCGCCTACAGCGTACCGATATATAAACCATCTGGGTATACTTTTTCAACAGTTCCCGCAGAGATGTTTGGTGTCTCTACCTCATCCAGCACTCAATCATTAGTCGAAGCTGATATTGCTTTTACAAAGCGACATCTAGAATCAAAAGGTCTAAAAGCCGACAAAACTACAACTGACACGCAAAACAATATCGTTCAGGAGACTGTTTACTCAAATGACAACATTCAGTGTATCGTTCGTCTATCTCACCACTCTACTGGCTATCGATCGCACATTGGCTGTGCCGATGCGTCTAGCTACATAAACACCGCCAAGCAACTAAAACCCCTTCACGAAGCCTATCTAGCCTCTGCTCAAAACCCAATTCACGACGGTCTATCTATGGGTAGCGCCATCATCGAGAATAGCAGTGTTGCTGGATACAAACGAGCCGAAGTCTCGATGGGAAGCGTCAATAGCAAAACCGGTGGCTTCAAGGGGCTATTTTACCAAGGCTCTGATAAGAAATGGCACTGGCTCATCGGCACACAGAGTATCCCAACTTGCGCAAGCTACCCAGAAGGCGACGCGCGCAAGGCTTTTGCTGGTCAACCATGCACCGATACTAACGGCAACCAAATCAAGGTCAATCCATAATGCACCCTAACCACGATCAACCAACATATAGCGACAACGACATCCAAAACGCAGGACAACCACCAGAGCCAAAACCTCTGGCCCCTACGCCAGTAGTTCATGATTATCTACACCCGATTCAGGACAGGCCCAAGCACGCATATCACCCTAAGCGAATGATGATAGTCCTTAGTTCAATTGTTGCCGTGTCACTTATCGCCGTTGCCATCATGCTGATCTATGCCCTATCTCCAACTCAGCAAAATAAAAAAACCAACGGGTCAGACCAGTCAAACAAGTCTACCCCACAAAAAGACGCCCTGACAGCCAAGCAAACCGTTAAAAATGTTGCCGTCTATTTCAAGGGTCAAGAAAAACCAAAGAGTCCAATTACGCGACCAGTTATGGCGCCAGGCAAAGCCTTTTACACCGTCATTCCCGACGTCCCGCCGCTGGTTGGCATCGCCGGCCCAGTCAGTGCCGATAAGTCAGACATGCAACTAGAGTCAATCCTCAAAGCTATGGACTATGATAAATTTGCTAAAAAAGTTCGTGAGGACGGCGCAAATAACACAAACTATCTTGCAGACCTTACTCGCGACGACGTCATCTGCCAAGTTCAGGTGATCAAACAAAAAGACGTAAATGCCGAGCACTGGACAGAACTACGCTGTTTAGATATGGGCACCTACGCAGAATACGCCGAAACTCAACAGCCACTCGCCGCACTTTACACGCCATTAACCGCTAGTAGCGTACAATATGGATTTGTCGGAAAACCCATGACAAAACCTAGTCAAACCGACGGCTACACTCACGCTGAATTACCTGTCAGCACAGTCATCGACAATACTATGACCTCGAGTAATCGTTTGGCGCTGTTTTATCAATCTCCAGATAAACTATGGCGATACTTCACCGACCGCGACTCCAATCTCACAGTGGAGTGTGAACAATATGACACACCAAACCTAAAGACTGCCTATGCCAACGAGACCTGTCGTCGCGTCAAAACAGGAGCAAGCGAAACAATCATTCCGCCAAAAAAGCGCTAATTATTCTGAAATACTCACACAAGCACAGTTAAAATAACATACTAAATACCACCCATTTCTGGGTGGTATTTTGGAGCACTGCCCTTTGGTCCTAAGAGCTAAGATCGACGTCCGCCGAGATCTCTTCCTCGATTTCAGCGAGATCTTCGACGTACTCATCCTCAGGAGTAGTCTCGTCCTCATCGAGCGGATGAGCACCAGTACCAACCGGAATCTTTCGTCCGATAATAACGTTCTCCTTGAGTCCATTGAGCTTGTCGGCGCGTCCACTTGTCGCTGCGTTGATAAGTACACGAGTAGTATCCTGGAATGATGCAGCCGACAGCCAGCTATCACTCCAGATAGAAACCTTCGTTATACCGAGCAGTAACTGGGTGTACTGCGCTGGCGCTTTGCCTTCAGCGACAAGCATCTTATTGGCATCAACAACACTCGCCTTAGAAACGATGTCGCCCATGACGAATGTACTGTCACCTGGATCTTCAACCTGAACCCGACTAAACATCTGACGCACAATGATCTCAAGGTGCTTGTCAGCGACATCCTGACCCTGCGCAGCATAGATACGGAGCACTTCATTGATGATATAACGCTGCGTCGCCTCAGTGCCCTTAAGTCGCATCAAGTCATGCAGGTTCAACGACCCGATCGTCAGACGATCACCAGCCTCGACATGGTCTCCGGCATTTACAACAAGTTGCATATTGCCCGGGATTTCATAGCGAACTGGAGCAGATGCGTTTGCAGCAATCACCAAAGTGTCCTCAGCTACATCGACAACACCGTCAAATGGTGCGACGAGTGGGTGAGCCTCACCCTCGGCGCTCGCCAGTACGTCACCAACTTTTACGCTTGACCCAGCTTTTACACTGACCGTACGACCCTCAAGTGGCATTCGCTCTACATGACCTGCCTCTGGAGTGACTTGAACGATATATTTACGATTATCCTCCCAGACATCAACCGTACCAGTAACTTCTGACATGTAGGCCTGACCTTTTGGATTACGCGCCTCAAACAGCTCTTCAACGCGCGGAAGACCCTGAGTAATGTCACTACCACCTACACCAGAGCTATGGAAGGTGTTAAGTGTCAACTGAGTACCTGGCTCACCGACTGACTGTGCGGCAATGACACCTACCGGCTGAGCGTCGTCAACGAGCATACCGGTCGCCATGTCGATACCATAACTCTTGCGTGGAATACCGTTGAGATTGTTTGTTGACAAGATTGACTGAATCTTTACCTCTGTGATCTTCTTGTCCGTATCAATCGCATCTGCAATCTCGCGAGTAATCAGCTCATCAGCACCAATGTGACCCGGAACTTCTTCGGCAGTATACCGCCCAAATAGACGATTACCAAACTCAATCATCGTCATCTCTGACTCTGAGCGGTAAATACTGAAGCCCTGGTCGTCACCAGCTTCATCCTCAACTGTGAAGACATCCTGGCTCACGTCGACGAGACGGCGTGTTAGGTAGCCAGAGTCAGCAGTCTTGAGAGCGGTATCGATCAGACCTTTGCGCGCACCACGAGTCGCGACAAAGGCTTCAAGACTCGAAAGACCTTTCTTGAAGTTTGAGCGAACCGGTAGCTCAATTTCACGGTTGGTCGCATCCACTTGGATACCGATCATCGCACTCGCCAACTTCACGTTGGTAATATTACCACGAGCACCAGAGTTAACCATAGTCGAGATACTAGTATCCATATGCGCTAACTCGCTCTTTAGGAACTCCTCAACCTTCTTGTCGACACCACGCCAGTTTGCAACCGTCAAACTATAACGCTCGTCTTCGGTGATAAGACCCTGGTCGTACTGACCTGAAATAATTGCGGTCTTTTCATCACCTTCAGCCACAAAGTTTGCGATCTCGTCAAAGTTTAGGTAATCCTGCATACCGGTCGAAACAGCTGATGTTGTCGCGAAACGAAACGCCAAGCCCTTCATACGGTCCGCTGTCTTTGCGGTCTCTTCAGCCCCGTACTTATCAAATATTTGCGCCAGAACCTTCTTGAGCTCTTTCTTATTTTGGACGTTGTTGTTGTATGGGAAGTCCTCTGGAAGGATCTCATTAAAGAACACTCGTCCAAGCGTTGTGTTGCGAATCTCGCCTTTTGCGCGAACTCGAATTGGGCTCTGAAGATGGAGCTTGCCCATATCGTAAGCCAGCTCAGCATCACGGCTATTTGCAAATACGGCCACCGTATCTGTCTGCGCGCTTGGTTTATCGTAAGTCAAGTAGTAGTTACCAAGAACGATGTCCTGGTTGATGTTTAACACTGGGCTACCATCAGCAGGTTTGAGCAGGTTATTGACCGCGCTCATGAGCTCACGAGCCTCGGCCTGTGCATCGGTCGACAGCGGTAGGTGAACTGCCATCTGGTCACCGTCGTAGTCAGCATTAAAGCCTGACGCTACCAGCGGATGAAGCTGGATCGCCTTACCCTCGACCAGAACAGGCTGGAAGGCCTGAATACTCAAGCGATGAAGTGACGGCGCACGGTTGAGGAGGACATACTTGCCTTCGATGCATGCATCAAGCGCGTCCCAGACAACTGCCTCACCCGCCTCAATCAGACGAGTTGCACTACGGATATTGTGCGCGTACTCACCACGAATCAGCCAGCTAATAACAAATGGCTTGAATAGCTCGAGCGCCATCTGCTTTGGCAGACCACATTGATTGATTTTCAGCTTTGGACCAACGACGATAACCGAACGACCCGAGTAGTCAACACGCTTACCGAGAAGGTTTTGACGGAAACGACCCTGCTTTCCTTTGAGCATATCTGAGATACTCTTGAGGCGGCGGCGACCACCAGTTGCGTTAACAGCACGACTGCCACGGGCCGCACTGTTATCGATGAGGCTATCTACTGCCTCTTGAAGCATGCGCATCTCGTTACGACGGATAACTTCCGGCGCATTAAGGTCGATCAACTTCTTGAGACGATTGTTACGGTTGATAACTCGTCGATAGAGATCATTTAGGTCGCTGGTTGCGAAACGGCCACCAGTCAGCTGCACCATTGGACGAAGATCCGGCGGAATCACCGGCAGAACCGTTAGACATAGGCTAGATGGTTTGATACCAGCCGCTTGCATACCCTCTAGCACCTTGAGACGCTTGAGGAGCTTCTTCTCACGCTGACCCTTGGCACCCTCCACTTCTTCTTGTAGACGAACGATCAATTCGTCGAGGTTAACCTCATCGAGCAACGCCTTGAGCGCAGGACCGCCCATTCCAACTGTGATTAGTTCTTCGTACTCTTCTGGAAGATTACGGAAATCAGTTTCATTGAGAAGTGCGCCTTTTTGAAGACTATCGAGCTGTGACTTCCTGAGTGTGTAGTTAGCTTCAAGCTCTTCGATTTCACGAGTCTGCTCCTCGGCGAGCTTCTTGACGTCCGCTCCCTCGATCTCAGCTTCTTTCTCAAATCGAATCTTGATCGCAACGCGACCAGCATCAGTCTCCGCCTCGAGATCCGCCAGCATCTGGTCACGCTTCTCGGCGTCAACACCTAGTACAACGTAGGTCGCAAAGTATGCAATACGCTCGAGATTACGGACAGTAATACCAAGCAGCAAGCTCATTGCACTTGGAGTACCACGCATAAACCAGATGTGTGCCACTGGAGCAGCTAGCTGAATGTGACCCATACGCTCGCGGCGAACGATCGACTTGGTAACTAGTTCACCGTTCTTGTCGACAGCCGCCTCACGAGAGCGGACACCTTTCAGTTTTGAATCATGCGGGTTGATGTCTTTTACTGGCCCAAAGATTCTTTCACAGAAGAGACCGTCGCGCTCGGGCTTGAGCGTGCGGTAGTTGATGGTCTCCGGCTTCTTTACCTCGCCGTGCGACCACTCACGAATTTTATCGGGGGAAGCGAGTCCGATCCGCATTG
>ERZ773073.909-NODE-909-length-14586-cov-19.669396_pt1 | contig 14586 bp, 11 predicted proteins | sample MGYA00580616_ERZ773073 | MGnify/ENA primary metagenome ERZ773073 (study PRJEB29015, sample SAMEA2737960) | human oral metagenome | biome: human oral; feature: human-associated habitat; material: dental | place: China | collected 2131 ...
TTGAAATACATTTTGGATTATCACATTTCATAAGTCCGATAACTTTATCCAATTTATCTAATTTTGATTTTTCTACAACTTCATAATTGTCAATAATATTTATTGTAACATTTGGAGCAAGCAGTGAAATATTATTCAACTCTTTTTCTTCAAGTATTTTTTCTTCAATTTTTATAATCCCTTTTCTTCCAAGTGAGCTGCTTGGCATATTTGTTGCAACTGTTATTCTTTCGCTGTATTCTTTTAATTTTAAGATTTCCACGATTGCAAAAACTTTTTCTGACGGGATATGGTCTATTACAATTCCATTTTTTATTGCCCGTATCAATAATTCTCTTCCTTCAGACATAATCTTTTCCTTTCCAAATATAATTTTCTATTCTAAAATAATAAATTTACAGAAAAAATTCCTTATCCTTGTTTAAAACAGTCATCATCATTGCCTGCCTTACAGGAATCCCATTTTTAGCTTGCTTGAAATATAAAGCATATTTTGTATTGTCCAAATTTTTGTCAATTTCATCAACTCTTGGCAAAGGATGTAAAATTATCATATCGTCCTTGCATTTTTTTTCAACATTTTCACGATTTATAATATAAATTCCCTTCACTTTCTCATAATCTTCAACATCTGGAAATCTCTCTTTCTGAATTCTAGTCATATAGAAAACATCAATTTTATCAAGACAGCCTCTAAAATCCTCCAGAATTTCATATTTTATATTATGTTTTCTCAAATCTTCCAGTAAATAATCAGGCATTTGCAAGATTTGTGGCGCTACAAAATAAATCGTTGGATTAAAATGTGTAAGTGCCTTTACCAGCGAATGAACTGTCCTTCCATACTTCAAGTCTCCAACAAATGCAATTTGTAAATTCTCAAGCGTACCTTTTTCCTCCAGAATTGTATACAAATCAAGCAATGTCTGGCTAGGATGCTGATTAGAGCCATCTCCCGCATTAATAACAGGTTTTTTTGACGTTTCTGAAGCAAGTCGCGCCGCGCCGTCAAATGGATGACGCACAACAATCACATCTGAATACGCTTCCACCATTTTTATCGTATCCGTAAAAGATTCCCCTTTTTTTACAGATGACTGACTCACAGGCGGTAATGACAGGATATTTGCCCCAAGTCGCATTGCGGCAGATTCAAATGACATTTTAGTACGTGTACTCGGCTCAAAAAATAAAGTTGAAATAATTTTTCCATGCAAAAACTTCAATTTCTCCTCTTCCGAACAATTCTCAATTTTTCTTGCCATCTCTAAAATATCAAGAATTTCATCTTTTTCCATATCATTCATAGAAATAATATTTTCCACCACTATCTCTCCCTTGAATTTTAATATTTATAGTCAATCCATTCAAAAATAAGAGTAAAAATATATAAAAACAATGGATTGGTTGTAGATAACATCCTAACTTTCTACTCTCGTTTTAAACTAGAATTACTATATTTTTCTTAAATTTATGATAACAAATTTTAATGGCATTTGCAAACTTTTATTTCATTTCAGATGTTATATAAAAATTCTAAATGATTATTATGTTTTATTAAAAAAAAATTAAAAATATATAGAATATTACAATATTTTTTGGTATAATTAAAAATAAATAATAAAATGGGGGAATATTATGAAAAATTTAAAAATGAAAATTTTAGCATTACTTTTTTGTTTGATTTTTGCATGCACAAAGGAAAATATTGAAACAGGTTTTTCTCAAATTGAAAAAAATGATAAAACAATAACTATTGCATCATTTAATGCTCTTCGGCTTGGAGAAAAACAGAAGGATTATAAGGCATTTTCAAAAATTCTGGCAAATTTTGACTTGATTGGGCTGGAAGAAGTTATGAATGAAAAAGGGGTGAAAAAGGTTCAGGCATATTTACAAAAATTAACGAAAGAAAAATGGGATTATATAATTTCAGAAGACTCTGTTGGAAGTGAAAATTACAGGGAGTATTATGCTTTTATTTATAGGCGTGATAAATTTTTAGAAGCGAAAGGACTTGGATTTTATAAAGAAAAAGATGAAAATGAGTTTATGCGTGAACCTTATGGAGCTTATTTTAAGGCGGGAAATTTTGACTTTGTCTATATAATCGCCCATTCAGTTTTTGGAGACAAGGAAAAGCAGAGATTGCTGGAAGCGGCAAATTATGTGAATGTTTATGAATATTTTTCAAAACTAACTGATGAAGATGATATAATTATCGCAGGGGATTTTAATACAGCAGCAGACAATATGGCATTTAAAAATCTTTCTGATAAATACAACGTTTCCTATATTTTAGAGCCAAATGAGAATTTAACAACACTTTCAGACAATAAACTGGTAAGCTCATACGACAACTTTTTTATCAATTCAAAAAAGACAAAAGAATTTACTGGAAATTCTGGCGTTTATAACTTTATAAAAAATAATAATTATGCTATAATAAAAAAATATGTATCAGACCATTTGCCAATTTTTTCAGAATACTCGATAACAGAAGATTTGGATTGAATATTTTAAAAATCGGCAGATAATTTATTTTTTAGAAAGGGGATTAATGGAAAAGAAAAATTTAGATAAAAAACTGGTTTATAAGAAAGTGCTTACTATTGGACTCCCTGTAGCGATAGAAAATATGATTTATGCGCTTATGAACTTTATTGACATGTTTATGGTTGGAACTGAAAATGTGGCACTTGGGCTAGGAACTGTTGCAGTTGCGGGATTGGGATTTGCAAATCAGATGTTTATGATTTTTATGACATCACTTTTTGGAATGAATAGCGGTGGTGGAATTTTAGCGGCACAGTATTTTGGAAATAAGGATTACAAAAATTTGAAAAAATGTCTTGGAATTACGATAATTATAGGATTTTTATTTTCACTTTTATTCCTATTTGCTGGACTATTCACACCAGAACTAGTAATTTCAATATTTACGAAAGATAAAAAAGTTATAAAGATAGGGGCAGAATATTTAAAAATTGTAGCTTGGACTTATCCACTCATAGGAATTGGATTTGCCTTTAATATGGAACTTCGTGCAATTGGAAAAACAAAATATTCCTTTTATTCAAGCTTCATCGGACTTTTAATAAATGCCACTATAAATTATACACTAATTTTTGGACATTTTGGATTTCCTGCAATGGGAGTACGTGGAGCAGCAATTGCTACTGTTATTGCAAGAATTATAAGCACAGGCTATATTATTTTCATAATTTACAAGTTAAAATTACCAATTGCTGGAAAAATAAATGAATTATTTGATTTATCTTTAGAATTTTTTATAAAAGTTATGAAAATATCACTTCCTGTATTTATTCACGAAATACTATGGGTACTGGGAGCAAGCATGTACGTTGTAATTTTTGGAAGAATGGGAACCGATTTTGCAGCCTCTGTTCAAATTGTAAAATCTATAAGCAGCCTTGTATTAACGTTATTATTTGGTCTTTCAAGTGCAACAGCGGCTATAATTGGAAATGAAATTGGAGCAGGGAGAGAAGAAAAAGCCTACGATTATTCAATAATTCTTATAAAAGTAGCTATTATTTGCGGAATCCTTATTGGAATTTTTGTATTCCTTTTCAGCCCGCTATTATTAACACTGATGAAAGTCAATCCACGAATTTACCCATTAACGCGAGAAATTATAGCAGCAGAAGTATTTGTAATTTTCATAAAGGCAATAAGTTTGCAATTATTAGTTGGAATACTACGTTCAGGAGGAGATACACTTTGGACAATGTTTGTAGATTTAATACCCCTCTGGTTTATCGCAATTCCAATCACATTTTTTGCTGGACTGCATTTAGGATTGCCAGTAGCATTTGTGTATTTAATTTCCTGCAGTGATGAAGTTATAAAAATAATTCCATGCTTAAAAAGATTAAAAAGTAAAAAATGGATAAATAATCTGGTAAACTAAGAGAATTTTTTATATTAAATAACGTATAACTTTTATATCTAATTTTAAAGTGATTTTACTGTAAAACTTTCTAATAATAGACAGTAAACATCAAATTAATATGATTAACTAATAATTCTCAAACCAAATTAAATAATATATTACTGGAAATATATGAGAGAATATGGCAATATAAATTAATTTAACTTTTTAAATTAATAAGTTTTTACAGCTAGCAGTTATAGAAAGGTAATATTGATAAATGAATTTTAAAAGCAAAATTATAAACAAAAGAAATCTTATAATGAGTATCCTAATATTAAATATTTCCTGTTCAACAATAAAGACACCTCCATTAGGAGTCGATTACGAAAGCCCTTTAAAAAGCAGTAACAATGTCGAGTTTCACTATGATTTAACATATCTTGACAAAAATGGGAATATTCGTTACGATAGACAGATTTGGGATGCAAGCTATAAAATTGTAGATGAGGCAAAAGACTACTTGATTGTAGAAATGTTTTTGTTTAATGACATTTATAATAAAGATAAGGAAAGTTATCCTGCATTTGCGAAAGAATACACAAGGCGACTTGTTAAAAAGAAAATGGAAAATCCAAATTTAAAAGTATATGTTCTGCTGGATGAAAATAACAATTTATATGGCGCATTTGAACATCCTTTCATTACACAAATGAAAAATGCTGGAATTGATATCATATTAGTTGATATTTTCAAATTAAAGGACACATTCCCTTGGTATTCGCCAATCTGGAGAACATTGATAAAACCTTCGGGAAATCCACAGAATAAAGGATGGATTGGTAATTTTTATGGTCCAATGTGGCCAAAACTAACATTAAGAAATTTATTAAGAGCATTAAATGTAAAAGCAGATCATAGAAAAATATTTCTAAATGAAGAAAATGTTATGGTTTCTAGTGCAAATATCCATGACCAAAGTTATTTTCACGAAAATATAGCAATATCAGCAGATGGTGAAATAAAAGATGAAGTTTTACGAGGATTACAGCTAGTAGCTAATTTTTCAAACGGCAAAATTGATATTTCCAGCAATGCTGTTGAAAAAAATAATAAAAACATAGATTTTGGAAACTTAAGTAAAAATGAGGAAAATCAAGAAAAAAATTCTCACAATAATGAAACCAAAATTGAACAGCAAGTAAAGGAAATTGAAAAAGAAAAAGTTAGATTTGTGGAAAAGGAAACCGAAAGATTTGCTAAAACTGGGGAACTTCCCAACAAAAATTCAGATTTAAATAGGGAAAATTCTTCTAAAAATGAAAATAATTTGAAAAATGGAGATACTATAACTAAATTTGATGATGAAAATAACAAATATCAGTTGCAGTTTGTGACAGAAGCAAAAATTGGAGAACATTTAAATAAAGATATTGACAATGCAAAAGCTGGTGATGAAATTCTTATGGGGATGTATTTTCTTGCCGATAAAGGAATTATAAACAGGCTGATAAAAGCTGCAAATCGTGGCGTAAAAATACGTATCATCTTTGATAGAAGCCGGGATGCTTTTGGAATGAGCACTAATGGACTTCCAAATAAACCTGTTTCTAAAAAATTGAAGAAAAAAACTAAAAATAAAATAGAAATTAAATGGTATTTTACTAATAATGAACAATATCACACAAAGATAACACTAATTAAAAAAACAGACGGAAATGTTATAATACATGCAGGTTCTGCAAATTTAATCAAAAAAAACATACGCGGTTATATAATGGATGCTAATTTTAGAATTCTAACAAATAAAGATTCAAAATTAACAAAAGATATTTATTCGTATTTTGACAGATTATGGGAAAATAAGGATGGTTTGTTTACAATAAATTTTGATGATGAGCCAACCACAAAATCCAGTACAGATTTTATGTATAGAATACTAGATGCAACACAGTTAGGATCATTTTAAATAAAAAAACTTACTAAAATAAAGATTATTAAAGAGAGGATTAACAACAAATGAAAAGAAAAGCAATGTTTGTAGTAGTAATTTTAGCTATTGGGATGATGTCAGTTTCTTGTTTTAAAAAGAAAAAAGATACTAAAAATGACACTCAAACACAACAAGAGCAAAAAACAATTAATACAGATATTTTTAACCTTGGAGGACAAGCTCAAGGAAATCCCAATATACAAAATTTAACACCAGAAGAACAACAAAATCTAATTGACAACCAAATTGACCCGCTAAAAGTCTCAGAAGCACTTACAAAAGCTCAAAATGGAGATAAAGAGGCAATTATGTCACTTGCACAACTTTATTACAATATGAAAAATTTAGATAAAGTAAAACAAATTTTACAATATGGTGTAGATAAAAACTATCCTGAAGCAATTTATAACCTTGCTGTAATTCTAAAACAAGAAGGAAATACAGCTGAAGCTGAAAAAATGATGGCAAAACTTCCAAGAACTGCAACAACAACAACAACAGGAAGACAACAAATGCAAATGAGACAAATAAAAATGAGACCCGGTGCGGAAGCGTATAATAGAGGAGTAGACTTAATTAGAGCCAAACGATATAGTGAAGCAAGAGCTGAATTTGAAAAAGCTTATAACGCAGGAATAAAAGAAGCTGATGTTCGTATAGCACTTTTGAATAAACAATTAAAAAATAATAACGACGCTGTAAAATGGTTTCAAAAAGCTGCAAATCGTGGTGTAAAAGAAGCCAATTACGAAATTGGAGCGATTTTATATGATGGTGGAAAACAGTCAGAATCACGTCCATATCTAGTAAAGTCATATAATTCAGGAAATAAGGCAATGGCTATGCCAATCGCAATATCTTATCATCAGCAAAATAATATGGCAGAAGCTCTAAAATGGTACAAAATTGCCGCTAAAAATGGAGACAAGAATGCTGCTGCCGCTGTTGAAAGAATTGAAAAAGGTGGCGTTATTAATGAAAAAAGAAACAATGATAAACAACAAGCAAAAAGCAGTACTATTCTAAGAAACAATAATTCTTCTCCGAGTTTAACAGAAAGCACTCTGAACAGTGTTAGAAGCAAAAATAAAGCTGAAGAAGAAGCAAAAATTGCAGAAAGACAAAAAATCGAAAAAAAACAGCAAGAAAAATCTCAAAGTGTTGATGATATTATGAAAAGAAAACAAGAAGAATATAAATAATTATATATTCCATTTAAAAAGGGATAAGTTATAGTAATGAATTATAGGCAATTATAACAATTAAATATAAAAAAATAGATTAAAATATGGAAGTGAAAAAATATCACTTCCTTTTATATTTTTAAGAACATATATTACACTTTTAAAGTGTTGAATTTTAAAACTAATTATGGTATAATTAATAAAAAAGGAGTTGTTGAGTATGTTTAATTTAGAATATTTTGCTAATGATAATTACAAAGTTTTAAAATTTCTATATGATAATCAAATACAAGTTAAAGATGAATATTATATAGTTCTATCACAACAGGAAATAGCTGATATGGTACAATTTTCTAAACTTAAAACTAATGGAATAATGCAAGATTTAAGAGAAAAAGGTTTTATAGCTAATTATGAAAATAAAAGAAGAAAATATATTATTACTGATATTGGATATAAAGTGATTGAATTAATGAAAAAAAACAGATAAAATGAGGTGTAAAAGATGAAAAAAATCAAGAAATAAAATTTGTAAAATATTGAGAAGAAAATGTAAAGGAAGAATATAAAAATGAAAGACATAATTTTTTCATTTATGATTACTGGTTTGAAAAATTGCCTAAAAATTTAAGAGAAACAATATTAAAAATTGACAATAGTAGTTTGGAAGATAATAGTTATGATAGTTATTTAGAAGAGTTAGAAATGGAAATAAAATTTTAAAAAATATAATTTGAAAATAAATAAGGAGATATTTTTAATCTCCTTATTTTTCATTATATAATTTTTTCTATTTTTCCTATTTCTTCTTTATTTTCTGTCATATTTTTACAATCTAATTTATTTCCTTGATGTATTATAAATAAATTTTCATCATATAGATTAAATTTTTTCCAACTTCTAACATTAATTTTACTTGGTTTTGATTTCTCTAAATACCTTGAAATATTGCTTGTACTCTCTCTCTCTCTCTAGTTTCAAGTTGCTTTATAAAGTCTTCCATATACTGCCAATCTGGTTCTCCAAAATCATTAACAGGTAGTTTGATTTTAAACTTTAAAGCATCGCTTCTTGTAAATTTATTTACATAATCATAATGCATTAATGATGCTTGTTTCTTGAACATTATAGCAAAAAACATCAAACATTCTCTAAACCATTTATCACTATATATTATCGGTTTTAATACTTGTACATGTGAATATCCAACAAAATCTTTTGGTTGATAAAAAATACTGTCAGAGGTTGTTGTATCACTAAAAGTTATTACATTTCCTTTTTCAGTTATGGGGTAATTAGTAAATCCTCCTACTCCGTTATTATAACTAGAATTTACAATAACAGGATTTTCTCCATTTTCATCCATTAAATCTTTATTGGTTAAATTATGATGTTTTGTGGGATTTATGCTAAATAGCTTATTCATTTCAAAATCTTTCCAATTAGTTATATCAATTTTTTTCATTTTTATCTCCTAAATTTAAAATCAATTTATTATCTTCGTATTTAGTTTTATACAAAACCTCGTTTAATAATTTTTCATTGAATTCTTTAACATCTATTTTTTCTTCAAACATAATATAATCTATTATGGTTTTTTTAAAATCTTCTTCAAAGATTTCAAATTCCTTTTGTGGTTTTTGATACGAAAGATTTTCCGTTGGATTAAGCCATTGATGTGTTCCATATTTAATATCAACTTTTGTTCTTGCAACTTCTAACCAATATTTTTTAATATCTTTCCATTTGTTTTTTATATCATGTCTTCCTTGATTTTTAACTCTTTCCAAACCATCATCTTCTATATAACAAGCAAATATTTCTTTATTATTTTGTGGCTTTCCAGCTTCAAAAACAAAAATACTTGTTGTAACTCCAACATCAAATAATTTTTCAGGTAATTTTATTATCATTTCTAAAGTATGATGTTTTAAAAGAGATTTCATTTCTTTTTCTATTTTTTTATCAGGAAGTATAAACGCACACTTTGTATTTTTAATATATTTAATTATATAGTTTTTTTTATTTTTTTTATTTTTAATATACTCTTTAATTCCTGATACACTATCTAATACATTTTCTACTATTTTTTTACAACCATAACCTCTTTCATAAGGAGGGTTCATTAAAACTTTTGTAATTTTTTTTGAATTTATCCAATTCCAAGCCTCATCTTCTCTTGTATCTAATTGTGCTAAATTGCTTTTTCCGTCTTTATGGATAAGCATATTAGCACAAGCTAAAGCAAAAATCTCTCTATCTAATTCAATTCCATATAATTTATTTTGTTTTATATCTTCAGCTTCATTTGTGTTCACTCCACCAACTTCTTTTAACATTTTTGCCATTGCTTTTACAAGAAATCCACCACTTCCACAAGTAGCATCTAAAACTTTATCATTATAATTAACTTCTAATAAGTCATACATAAAAGATGTTATATGTTCAGGAGTGAAAATTTGTCCATTTTCTGATTTTTTCTTGTATCTATTAAATTCGTTGAAGAAAATTCCCATTACATCTTCACCATTCCAATTATCTGAATTAATAGAATTAGAAATTTCTATAACATTATCAATAAAAGAATTTATATAATTTTGATTTTCAGGAATGTTCATTTTAATTTCACTATAAACTTCTAATAAAATATCTATTTTTAAATTTTGTTGTCTATGACTTTCTAAAGATTTTGATAATGTGTCATAAATTTTATTTCTAAATGCATTAAATCCATTATTTTTAATTTTTTCTAAATTTCCACCAAATCTTTCTACAACTAATGCACAAGCTGTAAAAATCATTCTATGATATAAATTTTTCATTCCAAACCGAAAATGTAATAAGTCATTTATTTCTTTTGTAAGAGAATATATTTCATTTTTATCTATGTTATTATTCTTAAATAAATTTATATAATATTGTTTATGTTGTAATGTTTTAGTTGTTTCAATTTCTTCTTTATTCTTAAAAACTTTAATATCTTTTCCATTCCAAAGAATAGCAATAACTTTTTTATATTTTTTTAATAATACATCACTGTATATAAGTATCTTATCCAAATAAGATTTAGTTGTAATTTTTTTATTTTCAGCCATTGTATCAAGAACTATAGCAATATCATTTGAATTTTCAGGTAGATACCAACCATCAGGCTTTCTATCTGTATCTTTTCCAGAAAAATCTAGTTGTTTAAATGTTGTTAATTGTCCTACTCCTTGTTGAACTTTATCTTCTGCTTCATCAAAACCTAGTATTCTTTCTGCCATACTTCTTACTTCATCTTCTGTTTTTCCCATAATAACAACTCCTAACACATAAAATTCTATATATTAGATTATACTTCAAAAAAAACGCTTTTGCAAATTTAAAACAAAAATAAAAGTTATCAAAAAAGAATACTTTTTTTATTTAACATATTATTCATCATTATTTATTAAATATCTATCTTTTTCTAATAACTGATAAATTTTAATATCTATATCAAATTGTTTCAATAATAAAGTAACTATGCTCCACATAGCAAGTTTTCTAAATCTTTTAATATTATACTCTCTACATAAGTTATATAGTTTGTATCTAGGAATATCAAGTAAATATTCTCTTTTATTGAATGTTACAATTCCATCTTCTTCATTAAATTTAAAAAATTTATTTTTAGTTATTTCTCTCACTTTTTTAGTTTCTTCTATTAATATATTCATATATTTTCCACTAGGTTTTGGTAAATCAAGTTCCTTAACTTTAATATTATTTATAGTGTAATTTACTTTTGCAGTTAATATTTCTTCAAAAATTTGTTCTATATCTTTTTTAGAACTAGGATAATGATTAAATCTTACTTTCCAATTTTTAAGGTATGTAAAAAAGCCTATGTAATCTTCTAAATATTTTGTACTTACATTAGTTTTATCAGTATATATAAATTTCTTTAAATCTTTATGAAGTTCATTTACTCTTGCTAGGCATAATTTATTGTTAGTTTTTAGGTTTTTAAATTCCATGTAGTTTAATTTCCCTTTATATGTTATTTTATCTATTAAATTATTGTTATACAGTTTTAACATTAATTTCTCTCTATCTTCAGCAGTATTGCAATCATCATATCCATTCTTTATTAATACATCACTATAATTGGAAGGTTTAATATAATGTGGAATATTAAATATCTCACAATACTTCTCGTATACTAAGTTAGCATCGCTGCATATATATGAAGGATTATCAAGATAATCTGCAAATAAATCAATAAACATTTCATTAGTTAATTTACCTAATCCTGTTACTTTACATACAGAATAACCACTACTGTCAATAGCAGTTGTAACAGTTGCAAATTCTGTTCCCATTACTCCATATTTCGATGATACTTTCCCATATCTGGCTGTTCTTTTTTCTCCATTTATATAGCTTACTAATTCTCTGCTGCCTTTTTGACTTTCCCTTATAAAAGTCTCATCAACTTGTATAACGCCAGTTAATTTAGGCATAGGTAAAGAAGCGATAGAATGAATTAATTTCATTCTCCATAGCCAAACTGTTTTTTCATTAATATTAGTGCAACCATAATCATTTTCTAAGACATTAACCATTTTATTTATAGGGAAGCTGTTAATGGTCATCTCCAATACCTTAATCCATATATCCCAATGCCATCTAGTTTTTTCAAGAATAGTATTAGAAAAAGGAGTAAATTTAGCACCACATTCTTTACATTTGTATTCCTGAATGCCGTTTTTTCTTTTACCATTTTTAACTTTTAAAGATGAACCGCATTTAAGACAAGTACAATTAACGCCTAATTTATTTAATCTTGACTGCAAACTCATAGTAACCATATTTTCCATCTGAGTATCGAAATTAGCATTATTTTTATTAGAATATTGTTCAACAATATTTTTAAAATCATTGAAAGATAAAGTATTTAAAAAATCAGTTATTTCATTTATATTATGAGTATTTAACAACATAATCAGCACCTACTTTTAAACTTTATAAGTATAATTTGATACACCTTAATTATATCATAAATATAAATTTTTCTCAACTATAATTTTAATAATTTTACTGATAATTTCTATTTTATCTTTATATATCAGTCTAAAAATCTATCCCTTGATTATTGGAATATATAATATAAATAATTTTAATATTGACATTTTAAAAAAAATAGTATATACTACTTTTATGTTAAGTTATTAAATTATTAAACTTATTTTTAAAATAATGTTAAATATATATCTTAAAAGCAAAAACAATTTAATATCAACTTATCAAGAGTGATACTAGGGACCGGCCCGTTTTGAGTATCCAGCAACCTGTATTAACAAGGTGCTAATTCCGGCATGTGAATGCGAAGATAAGAATTTTTTATTCTCTTCCTAGCAGGAAGAGTTTTTTATTATTAACATCGTATGATTCAAGATATAATAAATAACTAAACAAGAACTAGTAGAAAAATTAGGAGGAAATAAAATGACTAAAAAAATTTATTTTACATCGGAATTTGTATCACCAGGACATCCAGATAAAATCTGTGATCAAATTTCAGATTCAATATTAGATGCTTGCCTTGCAGATGATGAAAATTCAAGAGTGGCATGTGAAACATTTGCAACTACTGGACTTGTAGTTGTTGGAGGAGAAATTACTACTAAAACTTATGTAGATGTACAAAAAATAGTAAGAGATAAAATTTCAGAAATTGGATATAGACCTGGAATGGGATTTGATTCTGATTGTGGTGTGTTAAATACTATTCATTCTCAATCACCTGATATTTCAATGGGAGTTGATACAGGAGGAGCTGGAGATCAAGGTATTATGTTTGGAGGGGCAGTTAATGAAACCGAAGAATTAATGCCTTTAGCACTTGTATTATCACGTGGAATTATTCAAAAATTAACTAAGATCACAAGAAATAGAACGCTTGCTTGGGCAAGACCAGATGCGAAGGCTCAAGTTACATTGGCTTATGACGAAAATGGAAAATTATTGAATGTTGATACAGTTGTTTTGTCTGTGCAGCATAATGAAGATGTTACAAACGAACAAATTGAAAAGGATCTAAAAGAGCTTGTAATAAAACCAGTGTTAGAAAAATATGATTTGAATATTGAAAATGTGAGAAAATTCCATATTAATCCAACAGGAAGATTTGTAATCGGAGGTCCTCACGGAGATTCTGGATTAACTGGAAGAAAAATTATAATTGACACTTATGGAGGGTATTTTAGACATGGTGGTGGAGCGTTTTCTGGAAAAGACCCATCAAAAGTTGACAGATCAGCAGCTTATGCAGCAAGATGGATTGCCAAAAATATTGTTGCAGCAGGATTTGCCACAAAATGTGAAGTTCAATTATCGTATGCAATTGGTGTTGTAGAACCTGTATCAATTCGTGTAGAAACATTTGGAACTGGAACAGTTGAAGAAACAAGAATCGAAGAAGCTGTTGCAAAATTATTTGACTTGACACCAAATGGAATTCAAAAATCTCTAAACTTGAGAAAACCTTCATTCAGATATCAGGATTTAGCAGCATTTGGACATATTGGAAGAACTGATATTGATTTACCTTGGGAAAAGCTGGATAAAGTTGAAGGATTAAAAAAAGAACTGGAAAAATAAGAAAGAAAAAATATAGGGAGCAAATATGTTCCCTATTTTTTATTACCGACCAAAATATTTTCAAAATCCATTTCATCTATTACTTTGATTGTGATAGTGTTAATCTAACAATCCTCTCTTTTTTTTCTTTGCTCATATTCTATGGCTTTCATTCTCATGCATTTTTCATATTCTTCTGGAAGATGTACGCTCATCCAAGATAATCTACTCTGCTCTTCAGGACTTAAGCTTTCCAATATTTCTTCATAATAGTTGCTAATTTTTTCCCTAGATTTCATATGTTCATATATTAACATTGGTCCCATGATTAAGAAAAAAGTTAATAACAATCGTACAGTTATAATTTCTTTATCAGCTGGATCTGGAATCATTTCAGGAATAATTGGATAGAAAAGCATAGGAATAACTATAATATAAAATAAAGCCTCATACTGCTTTTTTAATAAACTTTGCAATAAAAGAAATATAAGAATACCAGAGCATATTTTGACATCAATTAAAGAAGTTCTTACAAATAAATATCCTAAATTACTGATAATAAGAATAATAAAAACTTTAGTAAAAATTTTAAAATGTGATATTATCGCAATTATACTAAAAAAACATACAGCTTTTATAATTAACGGAATAGTTTCAGTGCTAGTTAAAAAATCAATAAACATATTTTATAGTTTCCTCTCTTTTTAGATATTAAATTTATTTAAATTAAAAAAAGTTAATGACTAAAAAAGTCGCTTAAACTGCGACTTTTCCCAATTTTTTGTTTTCCAATAAATTTACAATTTATGCTTTTTCAGCCATCATATCCTTAACTTTCATAAGTCTTGTGATACTTGATCTTTCATTTTCATCAAGTTTCATCTGAATATAACGGATTGTTTCTTCAA
>ERZ773073.910-NODE-910-length-14586-cov-8.646962_pt1 | contig 14586 bp, 19 predicted proteins | sample MGYA00580616_ERZ773073 | MGnify/ENA primary metagenome ERZ773073 (study PRJEB29015, sample SAMEA2737960) | human oral metagenome | biome: human oral; feature: human-associated habitat; material: dental | place: China | collected 2131 ...
TTGCCTGCGATATTTACGAAGATGAATTTTCCGACCATTTAATTGCTCAGGTGGGGCTGGAAGATGATGATAAAAATGATATATTACCAAGTGTAGAGGAACTAAAAAAGAGAAAAATTGTCTGCTTTGTAGAGTTAGACGAGCATATTTAGACGAGCATATAATGAAATAAAACAATAAAAAAGGAGAATAAGAAAATGGAAAATAAAAATTTATCTATATACGAATTAATAAAATCTTCCATTCAATCTGATGGAAGCTTACCCAAAGATTTTAGTCTTCCTCAAGAAGAAACAGACGGAATTTCTTGGGCAGACGGTGCTATGGATGGAATTTTTTTATACCATACAGCCAGAAATGAAGACAGTATAGAACCTTTAAAAGATATCATATTTCAAATTTCAGAAGGGAAGTTTGAAGAAGCTGACAATAACTTAAACAATTTAAATTTTTCAATGGTTTCAATAAAAATTCCCTTATTAAAATGGATTTTTCAGGAAAGAGAAAATATAAATGCCGATAATCTGTATAAATTTGCTATTTCTCAGTTAACAACTTCCAAAAATAAAGAATGTATAAAATTTTCTTTATCTGTATTGTCATTAATAGGGGTTGAGAATGATGCTGAAACACTGGAAAAAATAAAAATCTTAGCTCTTTCAGATGAATTTACCCTATATTGTTTAAATATAATAGAACATTTAGAAAATTCAAATAATGAAATTTTTGAAATTGCTAAAAAGGTTAAAGGATGGGGAAGAATACACTCTATTCCATATTTAGAAGTTACTAATAACGAAATAAAGGAATGGATATTGGAAAAAGGCTGCCATAATGAAGTAGTCCCGTCATATACTGCACTAACTTGTGCAAAAAAAATAAATTTACTGGAAATATTAAATGAAGAAAATATCTCCAATAAAAGATTTAATAATATTTCGTATTTAGTTGCCGCCTTATTAGATGAAGGAGCTGCTACCGGAATTTCTGCTTTAGAAAATAAAGAAGTATTAATTGAAAAATATTTAGAAAAGGCAAAAGATTTATCTTCATCAGAAGATGATTACCATACTGTCATGATGATTAAAGAATATATAGAAGATAGCGAGGATATTAATAACGATTTTATAAAAACCTGTGATGAAATCCTGACTTCTGAAAAAACTGAAAATAAAATAAAAGAATTAATGGAAGAAGGTTCTTCATATGATATAGCAAAATACATAAAAATTGACACTGATGAATATGCTTTGAAATATCTGGAAAACAATCTTCTAAAAAATCCTTATATAATGAATTATATTTCAAAAAAAGAAAATATGGAAAAAATTGTCTTATCCCTAGAGAAAAATTTACCATTGGAAAAAATGAAAGGACTTCCTACTGATAAAATTAATTTTATAAATAACAAATTTACAGCTTTAAATGTTGTAGTTAGAACTCTAGAAAATTTTAAAGGAACAGGAGAAAATTTAATTATATTTGCTCTAAATTCTCCATATGTAGATGTGAGATATGGAGCAGCCAATACATTGGAAAAGTGGAAAGAAAAAGGATATATTTTTCCTGATGAAATAATAGAAAATATAAAAAACTTAGAAAAAATTGAAGTTAATGAAGACTTAAAAGAAAAATTGAATAAATTATTAAAATAATGCAAGAGTTGTTACAAGATTTCTAATAGTATACTTGTAACAATTTTTTTTGTATAAAAAGTAAGATAAAAGTGTTATAATTATTAAAATAAAAATATGGAGGCTTAATAATGTTATTTTTAGTATATTTGTTTATTTTTTCTTTATTATCAGTTTTAATAGACTTGTCAATGTTATTTTCAATAGTCTCTTTATTTTTAGGTGCAATATTATGTTTTAATAGTAGCTCTCCTTTACAAGGAATAGCAATTTGTGCTTTTGGACTATTAAATTTAATTTCAAGCTTATGTTATCATAGTAAAAAAATGCGTACCAGTAGTAATTCATATGTTGATTACAGTATAAGTTATAATTTTCTTTCAGTTTCTATAGCAACAGTTATCTCTGCTATTCCTATTTGGTATATTATTGTTAAAACAGACATAATAGAAATAGGAGGTTCACCCTTATATATTTTTATCCCAAGTCTTCTTATATCTTGGGCTATACTTTTTAAAATAGTCGATAGAATTTTGATACATAATAGAGAAACTAAAGAAGTAGTTTTAGGAGATTATTTTACCATTCATAGAAGTAGAAGAAGTCTTACACATGTCTATATTTTTAAATTTAAAGATTCTCCAGATTTATATTCGACTGGAATGTTTAGACAGAGAATTTTTATAGGTAAGATTGGTTCTAAATTTTCCTGCACTTTTGGAAAAGGAATTTTTGGGACAAATTATATAACAAGTATAAAATTAATTGAAGATGCTGGAATAAATACTTCTGAAAATCAAACTTTACATAGTTTTTAAAAGAGAAATTTAAAAAATTATTTATTATCTTTGGAGGCTTATAGAATGAATGAAAATAAAAAATGGGGCTATATTTATGATAAAAAATTAGATATGTATATTCCTAATTTACCAAGATTTAAAAAATTTACAAGTATAATTTTTATCTTGTTAATATTATCTATTCTTTCTGGTATTGTACTATCCTTTTTAGATCTTAGTTCCTATGATAAAATAAAAATTTTTGTTTATAACGGAATGTTAGTCTTTATTTTTTTAATTTTGTGGATTTTTTTATTAATAAATACTCATTATACAGAAAAAATATTACAAGAGCTTAATGAGCTGGAAGTTCCAAGAGAATTTGAAATTAAAGCCTTAAAAAGAAGAATAATTCCTCAAATAATAATGACTGTTATTGTTTTAATTAGTATGTTTGCTTTTGAACAAAAAAAGCTTTCATTTGATTATCTATTCAAGCTAGTCTTAGTTATTGGAATATGTGCTTTTATTTTTTATAGAAGCCTTAGAAAATTTCAAAATAGTAAGTATTCTTTATATATAAAAGGAAATACTGTTAAAATATTCTATGAAAATAATGAAAAAGAAATTATTACAACAGAGAATATAAATTATGTCAGCTTTTTTGCTCTTCGTCGTGGGAAAAGAGGAAAGGAGAGAAAACCTACTTTACAACTTTTTGACTTAGAAGAAAGAATTCTTGCTGAGATGACTATAGAAATCATAGATTATTTTAGATTAAAAAGATATTTAAAAAAATATAATGTGGAAATAGTTGATAACTATGAATGGAGTTAAAGCTATTATAAAAATAATATTTGGAGGTATATTCAATGAATGAACCTAAAAAATGGGGCTATATTTATGATGAAAAGTTAAATATGTATGTTCCTAATTTACCAAGACAAAAAAAATTCGCAAAAGTACTTTTGTTTTTATCAATAATATCTTTTGTAGCTGTTTTAATACAGATATATTTTTTTGATAAAAGTTCTTATGAGAAAATATCATTTTTAACTTATACCAGTGAAATGGGATTTCTTTTTTTAGCTTTATATCTTGTTTTAAAAATAAATATTCGTATGGTTGAGAAAAGATTAGAAGAAGTTAAAGAATTAAAATTATCAAAAGAGCTTGAAATAAAAGCTTTAAAAAACAGACGATTTTTTGGATATATGATGCTATGGATTCTTTTAATTGTTATGTTTGTATTTCGTCCTCATATGATTAAAACTAAATATATTTTTTATTTAATTTTTGCTATTCCATTGTCTATTTATAATTTCTATATACTTTTTAAAGAACTTAAAAATAATAAGCATTCTTTAACTATATTTGAAAAGACTATAAAAATATATTATGAAAATAATGAAAAAGAAGTTATTACAACAGATAATATAAGTTATGTTAGATTTTATGCTATTGTTCTTGGGAGAGGAAGAAGAGATAGAAATCCTACTTTACAAATTTTTGATAGTGAAGAAAAAATACTTGTTGAAATGACTATAAAACCTATTGATTATTATTCATTAAAAAAGTATTTTGAAAAATATAATGTAAGAATAGATAATCAATATAGTGAATTCTAAAAAGAATAGGTGAAAAATTATGAAATTATTAGAAAAAGATGAAGAGTATATTACTTCCTTACTCAAGCAAGGAAAAAAAGTAGAGGCTATTGCCTTTGTTAAAGATAAAACAGGAATGAGTTTAATAGAAGCCAAAGATTATATTGAAAAGTTAATTTTAGAGAAAAATATTCATTTGCTAGATAAAAGAACACAAGAAATTGAAAAAATAGAATTATCAGACAAATTTGAAATTAAATCTCTAAGAATAAATAGTTGGTGGCTATTTTTATATATCATATTTTTTATTATCCTAATTTTCATATTATTTTCTCTAATAAATATATTATTAAAAGAACTAACATATAAACATATTTTTTATAGTATTGTTTTTATTGGAGTTATAATCTTTAATTGCTATAATTTTTTAAAAGAACTAAAATCTAGAAAGTATCTTTTAACTGTAAGTGGAAAAACTATAAAAATATATTATGAAAATAATGAAAAAGAAGTTATTACAACAGATAATATAAGTTATGTTAGATTTTATGCTATTGTTCTTGGGAGAGGAAGAAGAGATAGAAATCCTACTTTACAAATTTTTGATAGTGAAGAAAAAATACTTGTTGAAATGACTATAAAACCTATTGATTATTATTCATTAAAAAAGTATTTTGAAAAATATAATGTAAGAATAGATAATCAATATAGAGAATTCTAAAAAGAATAGGTGAAAAATTATGGAATTATTAGAAAAAGATGAAGAGTATATTAGTTCCTTACTCAAGCAAGGAAAAAAAGTAGAGGCTATTGCCTTTGTTAAGAACAAAACAGGAATGAATTTAAAAGAGGCTAAAGATTATATTGATAAAAAAAATACAGCTATTTCTGAAGAAGATGAACAATACTTAGCTTCTCTGATTAATGAAAATAAAAAATTAGAGGCTGTTACTTTTCTTCATAAAAGTAAGGATATGTCTTTAGAGGAAGCTAAAAATTATACAGATAGCTTAATTTTAAAGAAAAATGTTGAAACTAATAAAAAAAGTAGTCACAAATGGGGATATATTTTTGATGAGAAGTTAAATATATATGTTCCTAATTTACCTAGGCAAAAAAAACTATTAAAAATAATGTTAAGCATTTTTTTAGTATTGTTAATTACTACACTAATTTCATTGATGTTTTTAGATAGAAGTTCAGATATAAAAATGATAATTTTACGATATTCTGTTTTAGGTACTTTAGTTCTTATAATAACTTTACCTCTAGTTATATTAAATATTCATATTACAGAGAATAAATTGAAAAAACTTGAAAATTTAGAAGTTTCAAATCAATTTGAAGTTAAAGCTTTCGTTAGTAATTTTCATTTGTCTTTACATGTCCTATTAATTCTTATATTTATTATTATAATACCTATTTTTTTACTTAAAATAGACTATAAAGACTATAAGGGAATTTTTTATTTCTTTGGGTTGATTGCAATCACAGTTGCTGGTATTTATGAACTCTTAAAAATGTTGAAGTATAAAAAATATTCTCTAAAGATAGATAGCAGAGAAATTACTCTGTTATACAATAAGAATGAAATAAAATCTATAAAAAATGAAAAAATAAATTTTATCAAATTTTATGAAAAAGAAATTAAGAGAGGAGTAAGGAGTAATATTCCTAGCATAGCAATTTTTGATATGGAAAAAAATACCTTTACTGAGATGGAATTAAAAATAAGTGATTATGTCTTATTGAAGATGTATTTTGAAAAACATAAAATAATAGTGAAAGATGAGTTTAAAAAAATTTAAATTAAGAGAGGAATTTTTAAATGAAAGCCAAAGAATTTTCAGAAATGTGTTATGCAGAAAAAGAAATTCAATTAAAAGAATATATGAATGGCAAGGAAAGCCTTGTAGCAAAATTAAAAAATGACTTAGCACTTTCAAGTGAACAAGAAAAAATTTTATATAAATTAGTTGACACAGTACTAACTGACACTTATCTAACATTACTTTATGCACTTGATGGCACAACTTCTCTAGGTAATGGAAGACAAGAAAACTTCAAACTTTATGGAGAAGATGGAAATCTTGTTTTTAATTCAGGAGAATTAGAAATGGCTACTTATGAAGCATTTTATGAAAATAAAAAGGAGAAAAGATAAATGTATATAGAACATATAGCAATGTATGTAAATGATTTAGAGAAAACTAAGGAATTTTTTATAAAATATTTTGGTGCAAGCTCAAATGAGATTTATCATAATAAAAAAACTGATTTTAAATCTTATTTTTTAACTTTTGACAGTGGTTGCCGTTTAGAAATTATGACTAAACCAGAATTAGTTGATGATATAAAAGATTTAAAAAGAACAGGTTTTATCCATATCGCATTCAGCGTTGGAAGTAAGGAAAAAGTAGATAAATTGACTGAAATACTAAAAATAGATGGCTATGAAGTTATTAGTGGTCCAAGAACAACAGGTGATGGTTATTATGAAAGTTGTATTGTTGGTATTGAAGGAAATCAAATAGAAATTACGGTTTAAGGAGAGTTTAACAGTGAATAAAGATTTAAACAACAATATTCCTATTTTAACAAAGAAAAAAGAAATTTTAAAAGTGATATTAGTTTTATTTTTCTTCTTCCTTGCTTTTTTAGGATTTGGGAAGTATCATAAAGCTCCATTTCCACTTCTAATTGGAATTGCTTTATTGCTTTTTATTTTATTATTATTCCTTGTTATTTTAGTTAGTGACATATATTTCATTCTAAGAATGATAAAATATAGAGATAATACAATAGTTCCAGAGGAATTTCAAATTAGTCCTCCCAAACGTATCTTTATGTTGATTATACTTATAATTCTTTCAGTGTGTTTTACAGTGTATATTATTCCAGAAAGTATTATGGACCCTAGTGAAAATTTATTTCAAAAATTTAAATATCTTATTTGTTTGATAATTATTTTTATAGTAATTTATAGAATATATAAAGCTGGAAGATATTCTATTGATGTTATGGAAAAAAATATTAGAATTTTATTTAAAAATCAAGAAATAAGTTCTTTTAATGTAGAAAATGTGGCTTTTGTCAAATTTTCTGGAGCTAAGAATAAAGTAAGTGTTTATTTAATAGAAATTATATTGAATATTTTTGTTAGACATATAGACTCATACAGACGTAGCTATAGAAATGAGGATGAGTTAAGAAGTTCTCCTTTTATGCGACTATTTGATTTTAAAGGTAAAGAATTTTTTAAAACTTCTTTATCTATTAAAGATTATTGGGTAATGAAAAAATATTTTTTAAAATATAATGTTAAAACTGAAGATTTATCTGATTTTCTAAATGATGATCTTTCATAAAAATAAGGAGTGTTTTACAGTGAACAAAGATTTTAATAACAATATTCCAGATTTTTCAAGAAGAAAAAAGGCTTTAAAAATAATATTATCTTTATTAGTTATATCCCTTATTATTTTAGCAATACAATTATTTTATATAGATGATTTGTCTTATCTTCAAGGAAATCTTGCAATTATAAATTCTTTTGTAGCTTTTATCTTGTTATTTATATATATTATGTTAACAGCAGATATGTATGTTACTATAAAAAGAATAAAAGAGAGAGAAAAAGTTGAAGTACCTAATGAATTTAGAGTAGATGCATTTAAGCAAACTTATTTTATAGTTTTATATACTATTATTTTAATAATATTTATTTTTATTTTTGTGCTTAGTATAGTTTTTAAAATTGGAATATTTGGAATAATTTTAAGTATTCTTGGTATAGGTATATTTTCTTGTTTTCTTTCTATTATGATTAAAAGTAGAAAATATTCTTTGGAAGTTAGGAATAGAAATATTAAAGTTCTATACAAAAATCAAGAAATAGAAGTTCTTGAAATAAAAGATATACCTTTTGTTGCTTTTTTTGGAAGTGGAAAAGAAAAGGTGAAAAAAGGTGATTATCCTATTATGGAAATTTGTAATATCAAAGGAGAAATTTTAAGAATACCACTATCTTTAAAAAATTATTGGTTGATGAAAAAATATTTTTTGAAATATACTGTAGAAATTAGTGATACCTACGAAAATTAAGGGGAATAATGATATGCCTGATTTTAAATCAAGAAAAATCGCGTTAAATATAATGTTATTTGTATTGCTTATATCTCTTATGATTGTATTATTTGGAGATAAATTATTTGAGATAGAAAGAGATTTCGAAATTAAGAATAAGATTTTCTGTGGTTTTTTAGCATTTTTTTATTTAGCATTATTGGGTGACACCTATTTTACTAAAAGAAGAATGGAAGCCAAAGAAAAAATCAAAGTTCCTAATGAATTTAAAGTTTTTGCTTTTAAACAAAATCTTCATATACTTCTTTATACATTTGCTTTATTATTTGATATTTTCCTAATTATTAGTGGTAAGGCTAGAAGTAGTGGAATAGTGGGTATAATTTTTTCTATAGCACTTCTTATTTTTCTTCCTTATTTTATTTATAACATGATAAAAAGGAGATATTATTCTTTAGAAGTAAAATCTAAAAATATTAAAATTTTCTTTAAAAATGAAGAGATTGGAAGTTTTGAAATAAAGAATATATCTCTTGTAAAGTTTTTTGGAATAGGTATATTTTTTAAAAAAAGAGGCTTTTTACGAAAAAGAAATGGAGGTTATCCTATCATGAAAATATATGCCTATGGAATAGATGCAATAGAAATACCTTTAACACTAAGGGATTATTGGTTACTGAAAAATTATTTTAAGAGGTATAGGGTTAATCTTGATGATACATACGTGGAGTAATATAATAAGTATATTTGAAAATAAAGGAGAAAAAATGGAAAACTTATCTCAATATGAGTTTGAAAGTACTCAGCAGAATGCAAATAATAAAAAATTTAGGTTCAGGGAATATCTATATTCAGGTGATTATGTAGAAGTTATAAAAGAATTTAAAGATTATTACGGTTTTACACATCAAGTTGGTGAAAAATTTTATTTTGCTTGTGTATATTTTTTACCTCATGAAGATGGCTACACTTTATATATTTCAAAAGATAAAATTAATATTAGTAATATCTTTCTTCAAGATAGAGCAGAAACTCAAAAAGAGATTTGTTATAACTTAAAAGAATACTTTAAGGTTATAGAACAAGGAAGGTTTAAAAGGGATTAGATTATGAATATAGAACTAGCAAAAGAGTTATTATCATTTCATTCCTGTAGAAATGAAAATATTGATGATCCCAGATGGGAAAATGGATTTTTAGGAATTTTACGTCCTTTCCAAGGAGAGCTAAATGAAAAAAATTTCATTGAAGTAATGGAATGTTTAAAAGTATTAGTACCTGAAATTCAAAAAGAAAATATAGATAAAAATATAGTTTCTGATATTATGAATATTATTTATTTTACAAGAAACTGGGTATCAGAAGAAGGAATGTTAACTAGAAATAATAAATTAACTGCTGAACAAACTAAATACCTATTAGCTTGGATTGATATTATAGAGACTTGTTTTATCTATTTACTAGAAGATGCAAGTGACATTGCTTTCACTGATTACACTGCTTACTGTAATAATGAATATTTTTAATGTAGAAGGGGAGTGTTTTAATTGGAAGTTTTAGTTTATATAGTGCTCATGCCATTTTTATTCATTTTTTTATTTGTCATGGCTTATTTATTTAGAAAAAGAAAAGTAAAAAAAATTTTATTTTCAGAATTTGACGAAGGTGAAAAAGATTTAGAAACTAGAGAATTTTTTAATAGGATATTTAAACTTGAAAGATTATCCAAACCATTTTTCTATGCTCAGGTAATATTTTTAATAATAGATACTCTATTTATTTTATTTGGTGGCTATAAAACTTATCTTGAAGAAGTAGAATTTGTAAAAGAATTTCCAAAAATCATCATGAGCCCTCTATCACCTCCTTTAATAAAATTTATGATACCAATTATTATGTGGGTGCTTGCATTTTTTTCATTTATATATGCAATGATTTTGAAAAAGAAAGAAAATAAAAGAATTACTGAAATGTTAGATAATTTAGAGAATGTTAAACATTTAAAATTTGCAAAAGAAGATTTCTTAAGGTCAGATAGAATACTTGCAACAGGAGTAGTTTCTATGAGTGATATAAAACTAGGAGACAGATACTTATTTTCCTTTTACCCAGTTTCTATAATTCCTTATATTTATATTCAAAAAATGAAAGTTAAAATATCTCGTAGAGGTAAAAATGGACGTATTTATTACCTAGACATTGCTTTAAAAAGACCTTTTCAGAAGATAAAGATAGAGTTTGCTAAAGAAGATGTTGCTGAAAAAGTTAGAGAATTTATTTTAGAAAGAAAAAAAGACTTAAATGAAAAAATAGAATACTAATTACTGTAATAATGAATGTTTTTAATGTAGAAGGAGAGTGTTTTAATTGGGAGATTTAGCTTATATGATGCTTATGCCATTTTTATTCTTTTTTTTATTTTTTATGGCTTATTTATTTAGAAAAAGAAAAGTAGAAAAAATTTTATTTTCAGAATTTGACGAAAGTGAAAAAGATTTAGAAGCTAGAGATTTTTTTAATAGGATATTGAAAATTGAAAGATCCGCCAAAGCATTTTACTATGCTGAGGTAATATTTTTAATAATAAATACTTTTTTTATTTTATTTAGAGGCTATAAAACTTATCTTGAAGAAGTAGAATTTGTAAAAGAATTTCCAAGTTTTAGTATAAGTCCATTATCATCTACTTTAATAAAATTTATGGTACCAATTATTATGTGGGTGCTTGTATTTTTCTTATTCATATTTGCAATGATTATGAAAAAGAAAGAAAATAAAAGAATTACTGAAATGTTAGATAATTTAGAGAATGTTAAACATTTAAAATTTGCAAAAGAAGATTTCTTAAGGTCAGATAGAATACTTGCAACAGGAGTAGTTTCTATGAGTGATATAAAACTAGGAGATAGATACTTATTTTCTGTTTACCCAGCTTATATAATTCCTTATACTTATATTCAAAAGATGGAAGTTGAAAGATTTTATAGACGTCATGGAGGGAGCATTTATTATTTAGATATTATTTTAAAAAGATCTTTTCAAAATATAAAGATATATTTTGCCAAAAAAGATGTTGCTGAAAAAGTTAGGGAATTTATTTTAGAGAGAAATAAAGACTTAAATAAAAGAGAATACTAAGTGGGATATTTAAAAGTTGAGAGGAGAAAAGATGTATACTTCAATGATTTTCATAATGATAATAATCATAATTATAATGCTTGTGGTTACAATAAGTTTATTAAAAAGAAAAAATTGGGAATGTTTCTATATAGAAAATGAAATTCTTTATTTACCTTCTTTATTTGTGAAAGAAATTCCACTTTCTAATATTAGAAATATAGAATTTGAAACTTTTCGTTCACGTGGTAGCCATAGTGGAATAATAAGAGTATATCAAAAAGATGCAAAAGTAGTTAAACGTTATTTTCAAACAAGTAAATTGGCATTTTTTGTAAATGAACAAATGGTTTTAGAAGAAATAGAAAAAATAACACCAATTTTAAAAAAATATTATATTCCTTATACTATTAATAAAAGAAAATAAAGCCTATTATGAAAGTTAAATCTCAATCTATTGATCCACTTATACCCTTTGCTTTTCTTTTTTCTCTATTTTTTTACTACTCCTAAAATAAATTGAAAAATATAGAGGTGAAATAAATGACTTATGATTTTAGATATAGTAAATTAGCACCAAATAGTATTTTAGGTTTTCTTTTTATATTAATGTTTGTATTAGTAGGACTAGTTATTTCTATTATAATTCTATTTTATATTTTAAATTATAAAATATTAGTGGCAAAAGAAGGAACATTTTGGGGAGAACATCAAAAATTAGTATTTATATCAATTTTATGTCTTCCTATAATAGTTCCATCATTGTTTTCAATTATTGGTTCTATATCATATAGATATCTGATAGATGATAAAAGTGGCGTATTAGACATATCTAATAACTATGCTATTCTTTATTATAAAGGAGAAGAAATTAGATTAGAAAAAAATAAGTTTTCTATTTCATCTGCAGAAATCCATTTTTTTAATGCTAGGAAACGACATTATCCTGTACTTTATAAATATACAATTAAAGTAGAAGATAAAACGTATAAATTGTATGAATCTATGCAAGAAGCTTATGAGTTAACAACTCCTTCACAAAGAAGAAAAGGAATATATACTGAACTTTCATTATCTTTTGCTATGGATAAATTGAAGAATTTAACAAATGATAGAAGTTATTAAGTTAAAGGTAGGAAAAGGAAGCGTTTAAAGTGGACTCAATGAATATGACATTTTTTATATTTATATTATTTATTTTTTTTATATGTAGTGTTTTTATAATTAGAAAAAACTTAATTAAGAAAGCTATGTTTTTAGAGATTGATGAAGATTTCAAAAATTTAGAAGCCAAGGAATTTTTTCTAAACATACTTAAGAGAGAAAAGTTTTCAAAAATAATTAACTATGTTGGATTTCTTTTCTTTTTATTATTTAGTATTTTTATTGTATTTCAAGGATACCAAGAATATATACTTTTTAAAGAGGAGTCTAATTCCTCAATTAATCTCATCTCATTTATATTAGATAAATTTAAAATACCGATATTTATATGGTTTGTTGTTTCTGCTAATTTACTACTTGCTTTATTGATAAAAAAAAGAGAAAATAAAAGAATTTATAAAATGTTGGATAATCTAGAACAATCTAAACTTTTAAAATCTGCACAAGTGGATTTTATGATTCCAAATAAAATAGTTGAAACTGGATTATTAGGAAACGATATAAAATTTGGAAGTAAATTTCTATTTGTTCTTTATCCAGGCTATATAATTCCTTATTGTTGGCTTAATGATGTAAAAATTATAGAAAATCCTGGTAGATATGGAAGTAAATCACATTATGTAAATATTATCTTAAAAACTTCTTCTAAACCTATAAATATAACTTTTGCCAAAAAAGAAATTTGTGAAAAAATAAGAGAGCTTCTTTTAAAAAAATATAAAGAACAAAAAAGATAAAATAATAAACAAAATATATAAAAAATAGATACATTATATAATTTTGGTATTTACACAATAAAAAAATAGTAGTATAATCAATGGGTTATTATTAGATACTAGGAGAATATAAAATGTATAGAACTAAAGATATATTATTGACGGGATTTGCTCTTTTTGCAATGTTATTTGGTGCAGGAAATTTAATATTTCCACCAATGTTAGGTTATGAAACTAATTCAAGTTGGATAATGACAATGTTAGCATTTACAATAACAGGAGTGGGATTTCCCTTTTTAGGAATTTTATCAGTTTCTATTGCAGGAAATGGAATAAAGGATTTTGCTAATAGAGTATCTCCAAAATTTTCAATAATATTTGCCATCATCTCAATTTTAGCAATAGGTCCAATGCTAGCAATTCCAAGAACAGGAGCAACTGCTTATGAAATAACTTTCCTATATAATGGAATGGACAGTCCTATATATAAATATATTTACTTAATTGCTTACTTTGGAATAGTTATTTTATTTTCGTTAAGAGCCAATAAAGTTATTGATAGAGTTGGGAAAATATTAACTCCTATATTATTAATACTATTATTTTTAATAATTCTAAAAGGGGCATTTTTTACTGATTTAACTGTAAGACCAGATATTTATCCCCATGCTTTTAAAAGAGGTTTCTTAGAAGGATATCAAACAATGGATACTATTGCTTCTATTGCTTATGCTGGTATTATACTGACTGCTATAAAAAGTGGAAGAACTTTGACTCAAAAACAAGAGTTTTCTTTTTTAATAAAATCAGGACTTGTAGCTATAATATCGTTAGCTTTAATATATGGAGGTTTTGCATTTGTTGGAGCAAAGATGCACTCTGTTTTAAACACTCAAGATAAGATAGAATTATTAGTAAGAACAACTTCTTATCTTTTAGGTAGTTATGGAAATTTAGTATTAGCTGTTTGTGTTGCAGGAGCTTGTCTTACAACTGCAATAGGTTTGGTAGCTACTGTAGGGGAATTTTTTAGTTCTATAACTTCTTTTAAATATGAAAAGATAGTTATTTTTACAGTATTAATAAGTTTTGCTTTATCAGTTTTGGGAGTTGAAAGTATAATTAGAATTTCAGTGCCAATATTAATCTTTATTTATCCTGTAACAATTTCTTTGATACTATTAAATTTATTTGGAAAATATATAAAAAATGATTATGTCTATAAAGGAGTAGTCTTATTTACGGGAATTGTTGGTTTGATAGAAAGTTTAGACTCATTGGGAATTGAAAATTATTATACAAAATCAGTCTTAGAAATACTTCCATTTTCAGACTATGGTCTAACTTGGTTATTCCCTGGCTTGATAGGGTATATACTTTGTTCATTAATATTTAGAAAAACTGAGATAAAAGAAAAATAAAACTGAGGCTGTTGCAAAATAATAAAAAGTAAAAAATAGTTCGTTACTGAGTAAATTTCTTA
>ERZ773073.914-NODE-914-length-14547-cov-37.961289_pt1 | contig 14547 bp, 14 predicted proteins | sample MGYA00580616_ERZ773073 | MGnify/ENA primary metagenome ERZ773073 (study PRJEB29015, sample SAMEA2737960) | human oral metagenome | biome: human oral; feature: human-associated habitat; material: dental | place: China | collected 2131 ...
TTTCTTGTTTATTCCATCTAGTTTTTTGTAATGCAATAGCAATTACAACTCTTTCAACTTCTTCTAAACTATAAATTTCTTGTTCTAATATTTCTTTTAATGGTCCAACCCCTACAACTGTTTTATTTTCTACTATATCAGATTTTGTTTTAATTTCTAATGGTAATTGTTCCACATCTAAAATTTTATCCTTAGATAATAATGCCATTCTTTCAATTAAATTTTTAAGTTCCATTATATTTCCAGGATAGTAGTATTCCATTAAAAATTTCATAGCTTCCCCTGAAATAACAGGAGTTTCTTTGTGTAATATTCTAACAATTTTATTTAAGAAATAGTTAGCAAGCACTGGAATATCTTCTTTTCTTTCTCTTAAAGGTGGAACTTCAATAGTTAAAGCAGTTAATCTATGATATAAATCTTTTCTGAATTTTCCTTTTTCAGTCTCTTGTTTTAAATCTATATCTGTACCAACTAAAAATCTTACATTAGATTTTCTTACTTTTGTTCCTCCAACTCTTTTAAATTCTCCATACTCAATAGCTTTTAAAAATCTTGATTGAACTTTGATATCCATTTTAGCTATATCTTCAATGTATATTGTTCCTCCATCAATTTCTTCTAAAAGTCCTTTTTTACTTGCATTAGCTCCTAAAAAAGCTCCTCTTTCATATCCAAATAATTCTCTTTCAATAAGTTCTCCTGGATATAATGCACAACTAACTTGAGCATATTTTCCTTTATTTCTATCACTTTTTCTGTGAATTTCTTTTGCAATTATATCTTTACCAGTTCCAGTTTCTCCAACTATTAAAACAGGTAAATCACTGTCAGCTATCTTTTCTATAAGATTTCTAACATCTTTTATTTTTGCTGATTGTCCTATAATATCAGTATCTTCTTCTAATATACTTAACTTTTCTTCTAATCTTTTATTTTCTTTAATTAATTCTAAACCATTTAGTGAAGGTAAAATTATTGCATCTAAGTCTTCAATTTTTATTGGTTTTAATAAATATGCAAAAATTCCAAATTTTTCTAATTCTTTTGTTTCAGCTTCATTTATTTCATCTACTAAAGCAACTGTTATAAAATCTTTTCCTATGCTTGTTAATTTCTTCTTTGCTTCTCCTACTGAGATTCCTTCTAAGGCATTATCTAATAATATTAAATCAAAATCACTTTCTCTTACCATATCTATTGCATCTAGTAAATTATTGAAGGTAATCACTTCATATTTTTCTGCTAATTCTTTTCTTATTTGTTTTAGTATTTCCTTCTTTTCTGAAATTGCTAATATTGCATTTTTCATATTTTTCCTCCTTTTCCAAAACAAACCATTTTTTTTAAATATCATCATACTGTATTATAACCGATTATTTGTATAATTTCAAGAAAAATTAATTAAAAAGTTTCCAGACATCATTAACACTAATCATTAGAATAAAAAATAATAAAAGTATCATTCCACCTTTATGCAATTTTTCTTCCCATTTTTTATTAACTTTTATTCCAAAAAGTTCTAAAAGTACGAAAATAATTCTTCCTCCATCAAGTGCAGGTATAGGTAATAAATTTAACACTCCTATATTTATTGAAAGAACCACACATAAACTTACAATAGATAGCCAACCAAATTTTGAAACTTCTCCTACAACTTTAAAAATGCCAACGGGTCCACTAACTTCTTTTAAACTAACCTTACCTGAAAAAAGAGTAAAAAAACCTTTTACAGTATCTGTTATTATTGAATTAAAAGAATTTTTTGCAAAGTCTAAACTTTCTATTGTTGATAAATTAACCTTTTTATATTTTGGAGAAATTCCTAACACAACTCTATTATTTTCTTCATCCTTTGTTAATTTTAAAGTTAAATTTTCTACTTTACCATCTCTTTCTATCAAAGCAGATATTTCTTTCTTATCTTGTGATACTTTTGTAACCTCTGAAATATCTGTCCATACATTTATTTTTTTTCCATCTAATTCTAAAACTTTATCATCTACTTTTAATATTTGCTCATTAGCTCCGCCTTTTACTAAACCACCAATGATAGCATTAGAATCATACTCTATTCTACCACTTATCTTAGCTGTTGCAAAAAGTAGTATAAAAGCCATTAAGAAGTTCATAAAAACTCCTGCAAATAAAACTACAAATCTTTGATAAGCTGGTTTAGAACTAAAACCATTTTCTACTTCACTTCCAACTTCCATTCCTTCTATATTAACATATCCTCCTATTGGGATTGCTCTAAAAGAATATATTGTTTTCTTTGTGTCAACTGAAAAAACCTGTGGTCCCATTCCTATTGAAAATTCACTCACAGGCATTTTGAAAAGTTTAGCAGTTAAAAAATGCCCTAATTCATGTACAAATATTATTAAGCCCAGCATTACTACTGCAATTAAAAATGCCATTTATCCTCCTATTATTGCATAAAAACAGTTCATTGCTAACTAAATTTCTTTACGATAAAAAATTGACATTCGCTACAAATTCGGCAAACTTGCCAACAAGTTGGCTTCAAACATGCCGAAATTTGTTTGGCTCATTTCCTTCAATTTTTCATCTAAAATTTAGAATGCAATTCACTTGTTTTTATTGACTTTCTTATTTTTTAATATTGTATTATCCTTTTTATCTTAGAGAAAATTTCATCATTTATTTTTTCTATACTTTTAATTTTATTGTTTTCAACACATTCTATTTCACACCAGTTATATTTTTTAGAAATAGTTGTTGCATTCTCATAAGATTTTTTTAAATAATCTTCATTTACTTCATGAATATCTTTTTTTTCTGAACCATCTATTTTATTTTTTCTATTTTCCATAAGCTCTTTTGCTTTGTCTATTGGCATTTTTAAAAAAATAACTATATCTGCTTCTGGAATTTCATTTTTATTGTATTCTAAATCTACAAGCCACTTCAAATATTCATCCTTTTCTTTAATATCTTTAATTTTAGAAGCTTGATGTATCATATTTGAAGTTACATATCTATCAGTTATTATAATATAATCATCATTATATTTTTTCTCCCAATCTTGTTTGAAAGAAGCATATCTATCAATAGCATACATTATTGATATAGGATAAGGATTTACCTTAGTTGCATCTGTTCCAAAAGCTCCTGCTAAATACATTTTAACTGGCTCACAAGCAGGGCTATCATAATTAGGAAAAGAAATTTTTATAGTCTTATCATATATTTTTTTTACTCTTTCATACAATAATTTTGTTTGAGTTTCTTTTCCACTTGAATCAGTACCCTCTATCACAATTATCTTTCCCATTGCTCTCTCACTTTCTTTCTTGTTTCTCTATCAACTTCTTTTATAATATTTAGAGCCTTATCAGTATTTAAAGATAATACTTGATGACTATTCATAGCTTCTTCAATAATTCTATAAATATCTAAGAATTTTATTTTTTTCTTCATAAATAATTCAACTGCAACTTCATTTGAAGCATTAAAAACTGTTGGCATAGTACCTCCAATTTCCCCAGCTCTATAAGCTAAATCAATTCCTTTAAAAACTTTTCTATCAGCTTCTTCAAAAGTTAAGTTATTATTTTTTATTAAATCTAAAAAATTTATTGAAGAATTAAACTCTTTCTCAGGATAAGTGAAAGCATAAAGTATTGGAGTTTTCATATTAGCAACTCCCATCTGTGCTATAATACTTCCATCTACATATTCAACCATAGAATGAATTATACTTTGTGGATGTACAACAACCTCAATATCATCATAATCTATGTTAAATAGTTCATGTGCTTCTATAACTTCAAGTCCTTTATTTACTAAAGTTGAAGAATCAATAGTAATTTTTTTTCCCATAGACCAATTTGGATGTTTTAATGCTTGCTCCACAGTAACATTTTCTAAATAAGTTAAATCTTTTCCTCTAAATGTTCCCCCACTTGCTGTTATTATTAATTTTTTTATATTTTCTTTTTTAAAACCTTGTAACGATTGGAACAATGCTGAATGTTCACTATCCACTGGAACAATTTCTGCTTTTGGATATTCTTTTAAAAGCTTATTTATATATATCCCTGCTGACACCATAGTTTCTTTATTAGCAAGAGCTATTCTTTTTTCTCTTTTTATTGCTTCAACAGTTGCATCTATACCAATTGCCCCACTTACCGCTGTTAAGATAATATCATAATCAGAATTTTTAGAAAGTTCCGCTAGTCCATTTTCTCTAAAATAAACTTCTTTTATAAAAGGATATTCCTTTTTCAAGTTTAAAGCATCTTGTTCAGCACCAACATAAATAGATCTAGGTTTAAATTCTTCAATTTGCTTTTTTAATAAATCTATATTTTTATTCCCACTGATACCAACAACTTGATATTGCTCTCTATTATTTTTAATAAGTTCCAAAGCATTTGTTCCTATACTTCCAGTTGAACCAAGAATTAAAATTTTTTTCATTTTTATCATCCTTTTAATTAATTCCATACTGATAACTTATATATAAATGAAAGAAATATAGTACCATAGTTACAAAAGGTAAAACTAATATCATACTGTCAAATCTATCTAATACTCCACCATGTCCCATAAGTATAGTTCCAGAATCCTTAACTCCACACTCTCTTTTAAATAGCGATTCTATTAAATCACCAATTTGAGCAACAATAGATATTATTGCTCCTATGATAAATGATAAGATTACCTCTCCTGTTGTAGCTCCATTAATTCTTTCAATGCATAAAACAACAATTAAAATAAAAGCTAGACCTGTAAAAATAATTGAACCCAATGCACCTTCAACAGACTTTTTGGGGCTTATTTCTGTAAAGCCATTTTTAAAGAATTTTCTTCCTATTGTAACTCCAACTATTCCAGCTGATGTATCTGATACCCAAACTAAAACTTGTAGAATTAATGGAAACACTGCTCCTAAGAAATAAAGATTTATTATTTGTGAAAAAAATACAGATACATAAATTATTCCTAATAAAGTATAAGATACTTTTTCTAAACTTCCTTTTATTTGATTTTTAAAAACTCTATATGTCAACATAAAAATAGTTGCAATTATTAACACAACTGTAATCAATTTTTGCTCTAAATAACTACTTCTATTGCTAAGATATACTAGATTTGGAATTGTTATAGCAACAAGAATTCCAAATTTATCGTATACTTCTTTACCTAATACTTTTACCATCTTATAAAATTCATAAATTCCTACACCAATAACTAGATTTGTAAAAATTAACATAGGTAATCCATAAAGGTTTATTCTGAAAAAACTTTCACCTGCATAAATAAATAATAGTAATGGAACTCCTATTAATGCTACTAAAACTCTATTCCATTTAAACATTCTTTACTCCTCCAAATCTTCTTTCTCTCTGATTGTAACTTTCAATAGCCTTATCTATTTCTTTTTCATCAAAATCTGGCCATAAAGTATCTGTGATATAAAGCTCTGAATAAGCTATTTGCCATAATAAAAAGTTTGATATTCTCATCTCTCCACTTGTTCTTATAACTAGGTCTGGATCTGGAAAATCATTATACAAGTATTTAGAAAAATCTTCTTCTGTTATATTTTCTTTTCCTTCTTTTATTATTCTATTCACTGCATCTACTATTTCTGCCCTACTTCCATAGTTAAATGCTATATTTAATGTTATTTTATCATTATTTTTAGTTTCTTCTTCTAACTTTTCAATTTCTTTTTGTAATTTTTCTGGGACATTATTTTTTCTACCTGAAACAAAAAAACGAATCTTATTTTTCATCATATTTTTTCTTTCATTTTTTATATATTTTAAAAACAATTTCATAAGTGTTGAAACTTCATCTTGTGGTCTATTCCAATTTTCTGTTGAAAAAGCATAAACAGTTAAATATTTAACTCCTATTTCTGTTAAATATTCAAGAGCCTTTCTTAATGTTTTTGCTCCTTCCATATGTCCAAAACTTCTAGCAAGGCCTCTTTTTTTTGCCCATCTTCCATTTCCATCCATAATTATTGCAATATGATGGGGTATATTTCTTTCCATTTCATCACCTCATTAACTATAATATTTTAACATATAAAGTTAAATTTTGTTAATTAAATTTATTTTTGTTAGAAAAATATTTTTAGAAATAAAAAACTGTTGCATTTTATTTTTTACAACAGTTTTCATTCTTTATTTATTTCTATTTTTTATAAAATCTGCAAGAGAAATTAAAATTTTTCCTTTCTCTTCTCCAAATTTGTTTTTAATAATCTCCTTAGCTTTTTCAACAGTATTATTTAGAATTTTTTTACTTTCTTCCATTCCTAAAATACTTGGATAAGTAGCCTTATGTAAATCAACATCACTGCCTACAGGTTTTCCCAAATCTTCAAAACTTCCTTCAACATCTAAAATATCATCTTTAACTTGAAAAGCAATCCCAATTAAATCTGTATATTCTTCTAAAACTTCTCTTTTATCCTTTTCCACATTAGCAATGATACAAGCTATTTCAATAGGAAGTTTAATAAGTTTTCCTGTTTTGTGACTATGAATATATTTTAAAGTTTCCAAATCTATTTTCTTATTTTCACTTTGAATATCTATCATCTGTCCACCTATCATTCCATTTATTCCTGCATACTCAGAAGTTTTTGAAATAATTTTTACAATCTGTTCAAAAGATAAAAATTCTAAATTTTTTTGAGAAAGAATATAAAAAGCATAAGTTAAAAGTGAATCTCCTATAAGTATTCCCTCTGCTTCACCAAAGACTTTATGTGTTGTTAATTTCCCTCTCCTATAGTCATCATTATCAAGAGCTGGCAGGTCATCATGAACAAGTGAATATGAATGTATCATCTCCAATGCTATTGCAGATTTTACACCTTTTTTTATATCCTCATTTAACAATTCTAGTGTTACAAAAAGTAAAAATGGTCTTAACCTTTTTCCACCATTTAAAATAGCATATTCCATCCCTTTGGCAATAGTTTCAGGATAAGAAAGTTCTTCTAACTCCTTTTTTAATTCAGTTTCAAAAAAATCAGTTTTTTCTTTTAAATAAACTTGGAAATCCTTCATTTTAAATCTCCTCTATATCTATTTCACCATTTTTTTCAATAACTTTTAATAATTTTCCCTCAGCTTCATTCAATATCTTAGAAGATGATTTTATAAGTTTCATAGCATTTTCGTATTCTTTTATTGCATCATCTAAACTAAGTTCTCCACTTTCTAATAACTCAATAATTTTATCTAAATTCTCTAAATTCTCTTCAAAAGTATTTTTTCCCATTATCCTTCCTTTCTATAATAAAAAAATATTTATAATAATGACAAGTTTTTCTTGAAAGATTTATATAAAAATATTGAAATGAGATTACTGTGATGTCCATAAATGTTTGGAGAGCCTTTGTTGAGCTCGAAAAACATTTATGGCTATCAAGTAATCGAAATATCCAATTAGAAGTATTTAGTTTCTTCTCTTTCAAGAAAAACTGCTATTTATTTTGTATAAAATGTTAATATTTTTTTATTATATTTTCTCTCATCAGTTTTTCTAAATGAAGCAATATTATCTTCCAAATCTTCTAGTAAATGATGTTCACAGATAATAAGTCCATCTTCTGTTAAAATATTCGCCTTATCTATTGCTTTTAAAACTTTTTTAGTAACATTATCCTGATATGGAGGATCCATAAAAATTATATCAAATTTTTCATTCTTTCTTCCTAATATCTCTATTGCCTTAATAACATCATTTTTATAGGCTCTACATCTATCTGAAAAACCTAAATTATCTATATTTTCAATAATATATTTTAATGCTTCTCCATCTTTTTCAATCATTACTGCCCTTTTAGCACCTCTGCTTATCGCTTCAAGTGAAATACTTCCACTTCCACTGAATAAGTCAAGGAAAATACTATCTTCAATATAAGGAGCAATTATTGAAAAAAGAGATTCTTTAACACTTTCAAGAGTAGGTCTTGTATCAAAACCTTTTCTTGTTTTAATTATTCTATTTTTAGCTTCTCCTGCTATTATTCTCATATTATCACCTACTTAGTAAATAAACATACTATCCCCAAAGCTAAAAAAATGATATTTTTCTCTAACTGCCAAGTTATATATTTCTAGCATTTTTTCTCTATCATAAAATGCAGAAACTAACATTAAAAGTGTTGATTTAGGAAGATGAAAATTTGTAATTAAGGCATCTACTATTTTAAACTTATATCCAGGATAGATAAAAATTCCTGTATCTTTTTTTTGTGCAATCAACTTTCCATTCTCATCAACAGAAGATTCTAATGCTCTTGTAGCAGTAGTTCCTACTGATATAATTCTTCTTCCTTCTGTCTTAGCTTCGTTTATTATTTTAGCAGCTTTTTCTGAAATTTCAAAACTTTCTTCATGCATTTTATGCTCTAAAACATTTTCAGTTTGAACAGGTCTAAAAGTTCCTAATCCAACTTCTAAAAAAATATCAACTATCTCTACACCCTTATCTAAAATTTTCTTTAATAACTCTTCTGTAAAGTGTAATCCTGCTGTTGGAGCAGCCACTGACTCTCCTCTTTGAGCATAAACAGTTTGATATCTATCTTTATTTTCTAACTTTCTTGTTATATAAGGCGGCAAAGGCATAGAACCTAGTTTATCTAAAATTTCTTCAAAACTTCCTTCATGATAAAATTTTAAAATTCTGTTACCATCTTCTTTTATTTCTAAAAGTTCTGCTATAAGTTCCTTATTTTCACCTATATATAATTTTTGACCTAATTTTAATTTTTTAGCAGGTTTCAAAAGACATTCCCAAGTATCTAAAGTGATTCTTTTAATCAAAAGAATTTCTAAAACTCCACCAGTATCCTTATGACCAAAGATTCTAGCAGGAATAACCTTAGTAGCATTTCTAACTAAAACATCACCTTTTTGTAAATAGTCAATTATATTATAGAAATTTTTATGTTCTATACTTTCATTTTTTCTATCAATCAACATAAGTTTAGCTGAATCTCTTGGCTCTCTTGGTTTCTGACCTATAAGTTCTTCAGGCAAAAAATAATCATAATCACTCAGATAAGTTGACATCTTCCTCTTCCTCAATTTCTTCAAAATTCTCTGCTTTTATTGCTTTTTTAGCAATTATTACTCTATCATTTCCACCATAATCTTTTACTATAGATAAAATAGCAAAGTTATTATCCTGTAAAATTTTTGAAACATCTTTTGCTTGGTTATATCCAATTTCATAAGCTAAATAACCTGTATCTTTTAAATACTCTCCTGCTAATTTAGATATTTCTTTATAAAAGTGTAAACCATCTCCTAAATCTGTTAAGGCATTTTGGGGCTCATAGTTTTTAACTTCTGGCATAAGAGTTTCATATTCCTCTTTACTAATATACGGTGGGTTTGAAACTATCAAATCATATTTAAAATCTTTATCAAGTTTCTCAAATAAATTAGATTCTATAAAATTAATATTTTCTATTTTATTTAATATTTTATTTTCATTTGCAAGTTTTAAGGCTTTTTCATTTATATCAATCCCTGTCACAGAACTTGATTTTAATTCATTTGCAATAGCTATTGATATAGCTCCACTTCCAGTACCTATATCTAAAATATTAGGCTCTTCAATATCTCTCATAAGTTGAATACATTGTTCAACTAAAATTTCTGTATCTGCTCTTGGAATTAATACTCCTTCACTCACTTTAAATGGTAAACCATAAAATTCCCATTCTCCTAAAATATATTGAAGTGGCTTTCTTTTTTTGGCTCTAAGAACTAACATTTCTCTAATTTTGTCTTTATCTTCTTCTTTAATTTCTCTTGACATACTGTATTTTAAAGTATTCCTACTAACTTTTAAAACATCTGAAAATATATATTCAGTATCTAGCAATGAATTTGGAACTCCATTTTTTTTAAGGTATTCAACAGATTTATTAAAGATATCTAAATTTTCTTCTTTAAAATCTTTCTTTTCACCTTTTAATTCATCAAAATTTTTATTTTCTTCTGTCATTTTTTTTAAATATTGTTTAATTGAAGTTTTTTCATCTTCTGATAATTCTCTTTCATAATGAATATAAAGTGCTATTCTATCAAGATTTAAAACATATGATACTAACTTTTCTGCTTCTAAACGGGGTTTTGAAAAAGAGTATTTTTTCAAATACTCTTCGGAAAATTTTAATATTTCTACTAAATTCATTATTCCTCTGAAGCAGATAAAAGTTCTGCTTGATGGAAAGTTATAAGTGCATCAATCATTTCATCTATATCCCCGTCTAAAAATGCTTCTAATTGATGTACTGTAAGTTTTATTCTATGATCTGTAATTCTTCCATCTGGGAAGTTGTATGTTCTAATTTTTTCAGCTCTATCTCCTGTTCCTACTTGTAATCTTCTTTCAGATTCAACTTCACTTCTTTGTTTTTCTTGTTCCATTTCATAAAGTTTAGTAAGTAAGTGTTTCATAGCTTTTTCTCTATTTTTTAATTGAGATCTTTCATCTTGGCATTGAACTACTATCCCAGTAGGTAAGTGAGTAATTCTTACAGCAGAGTCTGTCATATTAACATGTTGTCCTCCTGCTCCACCAGATCTGTAAGTATCTATTTTTAAATCCTTAGGGTCAACTGTAACTTCCTGAACATCTTCAACTTCTGGTAAAACAGCAACAGTTGCAGTTGAAGTATGAATTCTTCCAGAGGCTTCTGTCTTTGGAACTCTTTGTACTCTATGAACTCCTGACTCAAACTTTAATCTTGAATATGCTCCTAAACCAATTATAGTAAAAGCAATTTCTTTTATTCCACCAAGTTCTCCATCTTGCTTTTCTATAATTTCAATTTTCCATTTTTTTCTTTCAGCATATCTTGAATACATTCTAAATAAATCAGCTGCAAATAGAGCTGCTTCATCTCCTCCTGCTCCACCTCTTATTTCAACAATAACATTCTTATCATCATTTTTATCTTTTGGTAGTAACAAAATTTTTAATTCTTCTTCAAGTTTTGGTAATTTTTCTTCTGCTTCTTTTAACTCTTCATTAAGCATTTCTTTCATTTCAGAATCTTTTTCTGTTTTAAAACTTTCTTTTATAAATTCAATATCATCTACATATTTTTTGTATTCTTTGTATTTTTCAACAATCTCTGTTATTTCATTTATAGCTTTGTTACATTCTATCATTTTTTTAGAATCTGCTAGAACTTCTGGACTAACTAACATTTTGTTAAGCTCATCATATCTAGTAACAACTTCTTCTAATTTATCAAACATTTTAACTCCTCTTAACTTTTCCCATTATAATAAACTAATTTCTTCCATACCTGTTATTTCTTGTGTTGTCATTTGTAAAGCATTTAAAAATGCTTCAGACAAATCTTTATCATTAAACTCATAATACACTTTATCATCACTAAAATAAATATTTATTAATTCTAAATCTGATGAATATTTCTTAACCATATCTTCAACTGCTGATTTTAATAAATCACTTGTTGAGGCTTCTTTTAAAGTTAGAGTATATTTATTAGGACTATCAGAACCTTTTGTAACTCCATATACAGTTACTTCAACCATTTCTTCCTTTTTAACTTCAACTTTTTTAACTTCAATCTCTTTAATTTTATCTCTTGAAGGCATAAGTAAAGTAATAATAACTAAAAGGGCTACAATTATAGCTAAAATAATAGTTAAATTAAGTTTTTTTAGATTTATCTTTTTAATCTTCTTCATTTTATCACCTTGTTAAATACTCTCTAATTGATTTAGCAATTTCTTCAGCCATTTTTTGTTGAGAAGCTGCATCAACTAAAATTTCTGCATCATAAGAATTACTTACAAATCCTAATTCTATCAATATTCCTGTGCCATTAAATCCTCTTAATACTGCAAAGTTTGCTCCATGAACTCCACCATTTCTCATTGATAATCTTTCAGCAATATTTTCTACTACTTTTTTAGCAAGTCTTATAGAGTTTTCTTGATTTTTTTTATAAGCTAATTCTCCTGATATTTGAATTATTTTATCACTACTATCACCATATTTTTCACCTATACTATTTTCAAAATTAGCAATTCTCTCTGCATAAGGTGATGATTTTTTAGAAAAGTAAAATACTTCAACTCCATTAGCACTCTTATTATCAGAAGCATTAGCATGTACACTTACAAATAATGCTGCCTTATTTTTATTTCCAATTTTAGGTCTTTCACTTAAAACAACAAAAAAATCTGAATCTCTTGTCATTATTACATTAAAATCCTTTGAAAGCTCATCTCTTAAATAAGTTCCAACTGCAAGAACAATCTTCTTTTCCACTACTGAACCTCTTGCAGCTCCAGGATCTTTTCCTCCATGTCCTGGGTCTATTACTATAAGATGTTTATTTTTTGAAGTTCTTTGTAAATTTAGTTCTATCTTTTTATTAGTGGCATCCATAGTATATGAAACCTTTGGTGCAACTTGTAATGTCAATGAGACACTATCTTTTGATTTATCTATTATTACATCTTCAAATAAGTTAGAACCCCTGATATCCAGTTCTAAATTTCTTGAAAATTTTTCAAAAGAACTACTATCTAAATTCTGAATTTCTATATATATAAGTCTTGATTCTTCATCAGCACTCACTAAACATTCTCCATCAGCTGCATTTAAGTTAATAGAGAATTTATTATTAGAAAATCTTACATCATTTACTTTTGCAGAAAATGATAATACTGATAAAAGAAAAAAGAAAAAAATACTGAACAATTTTCTTTTCATAATTTAATACATCCTTAATTTTACTTTGTTATTTAAGAGTAAAAATACTCCATAGAAAAATTATCAATAATAAAAACGACAAGATTTTGTCGTTTCTATTGTTGATTGTTGTTGATAACATTTGCAATAGCAGATTTTCTAAAAGTTAATTTAACTCCTTTATCCACTCTGATTTCAACATAATCTTCTCCAACAAAAGCTATTGTTCCTTTGATTCCACCAATAGTTATTACTTCTGTTCCTTCTTTTAAAGAATTAAGAAGATCTTGTTGTTGTTTTTGCTTTTTCTTATTAGGTCTGATTATTAAAAAATAAAAAATAGCAATCCAAACAACTACAATAATTCCTGTACTTCCATATTTAGCAAATAATTCTTGCATTTCTCCTCCTAATAAATAAGTAAATATATAGAAAAGTATAACATGATTACTCTTCTAATGCAAATTATATTATTAATTTTTTTAGATTTAAAAAAAATTTTTAATTAGACTAAATAAAAATCAAATTATAAAAATTTTTAATTTTCAAATATATTTTTTTCTTTTAATTTCAGTATAAAACTATAAAAAAATATAATTTTATATAAAAAGTTGTTGACAAACTAAATAAATAATGTTATATTTATCTTGTATCGTTTCCTTAATTATAGTTTAATTTCTACAAAAAAGCCCGAACTTGCAAAAAGTTGAGGGCTTTTTTGTATTCTTAGACTTTTTTTGTTACCATTTTGTTACCACTAAATTTATTTTTTATAACTTGACTTTATGCTATTGATGAGTTACAATTAACTAAACAAATACCTTTCTCAATGTAGGGGATAACATTGAATTGATACAATTATGTTTCTCAATGTACAGCTAAACATTGATGATACAAATACCTTTCTCAATGTAGGGGATAACATTGAATTGAACAAAGTAGAAGCCCTAAGGAAACTTGGGGCTTTATTCATTATGGAGGATATATGGAGATTAATGGTATTTATTTTGCCAAAGGAGAATTTTATCAAATAATAAGGGATATAGGTGGAGTATGGAATGACTCAAAAGAAAGACCTATTGTTTGTCTTTTAAAAATAGATGATACAGATATTTATTGGGCAATTCCAATAGGAAACCTAAATCATAGAAATGATAAGGCAAAAGAAAGATTAGATTTCTATTTGAATATTGAAGAATCTGATATTCGTTCTTGTTTCTATCATATAGGAAAGACAACAACAGATACTATTTTCTTTATTTCTGATGTTATTCCAATAAAAGAAATCTATATTGATAGAGAATATCTAGGTTTTAATAATATCCATTATATTATAAAGAATAAAAAATTAATATCTGAATTAGAAAGAAAGTTAAAACGGATATTATATTTTGAAGATAGCAGACCTAATTATTTTAGACAACATATAACAGACTTAAAAAATAAGTTATTGAGTGAATAAATATAGTAATTATATATTTTATTAAATAAACTCTAGTAAATACTAGGGTTTTTATTTTTATGATACTAATCAGTATCATTGTATACTTTATAGTTTAATTTCTACAAAAAAGCCCGAACTTGAAAAAAGTTGAGGGCTTTTTTGTATTCTGATACTTTTTTTGTTTGTACTTTGTTTGCACCAAATTCAATCTAATTTAGATTAATTCAAATATAACAGATGTTAGATAACACTTTTTTTAAAAATTTTTATACTAAAAAAGAAGGTTGTTTGTCAGATAGTGTTGATAAAAAAGTTTAGACTTACAATTAACAGAACTAAGAGAATTTTTT
>ERZ773073.917-NODE-917-length-14511-cov-29.353486_pt1 | contig 14511 bp, 11 predicted proteins | sample MGYA00580616_ERZ773073 | MGnify/ENA primary metagenome ERZ773073 (study PRJEB29015, sample SAMEA2737960) | human oral metagenome | biome: human oral; feature: human-associated habitat; material: dental | place: China | collected 2131 ...
GAGGCCGCCGAGCGCGAGCTCACGGCCGCCCGTGCCGAGCTGAGCTCGCTGAGCGCCGCCGTGTCGCCCTCGCGCTTCGAGCGCGCTCTCGAACGCGTCCAGGCCGCCCAAGAGGCACTGGCGCCGGCGGCCTGAGAGAGTCACAATCGAAGTCCGGTCCCGGATCACGGCAATGAGCGGGACCGCCCGGCGCGCCGAACTGCGCCGGGCGGTCCCGCTCTCTCCGCGAGCTCGCCGGAAGCCTGTCAAGCCCGCAAGAGGAGGACGCATGCCTCGGCTCGCCACCGGCGACAAGGCCCCCGACTTCGCCCTGCCCGACGCGGCCGGCACCGAGGTCTCCCTGGCCGCCCTCAGACACGACGCCGAGCACGGCGTCGTCGTCTACTTCTACCCCAGGGCCTCCACGCCCGGCTGCACCAAGGAGGCCTGCGACTTCCGTGACTCCCTGAAGGCCTGGGCGGCCGCCGGCTACGCCGTCGTCGGAATCTCTCCGGACTCCCCGGAGGCGCTGGCCCGCTTCGCGCGCAAGCAGTCGCTGCCCTTCCCGCTGCTGTCCGACACCGACCACCGGGTCATGGAGGCCTGGGGCGCCTGGGGCGAGAAGAAGAGCTACGGGCGCACCAGCACCGGCGCCATCCGCTCCACCGTCGTGGTGGGCCCCGACGGCGCCGTGCGGCTGGCCCGCTACAACGTCAGGGCCACCGGTCACGTCGAGCGCCTGCGCAAGGAGCTGGGCATCGACTGAGTCGGCTGAGTCGCGGGAGGCCTCCCTCACTCCCCGGGGTAGACGACCCCGATCTGGCGGCGCACCTCGTCCATGATCTCCATGACCTCGAGGGTCGCCGCCCACGGCAGGGTTGCCGACTCGGTCGCGCCCGCGGCCAGACAGCGGGCGGCCTCAGCGGCCTCGAACTGGAAGCCGCCGGGGACCCTCCCGTCCCAGGCGGCCCGGCGACCCCCGTCGTCGTTCCAGACGACCCGCACCGTAGTGGGGGCGTAGAACCGCCCGGCCAGCGCGATCCTGGCTCGCGAGCCGATGATCTCCGCACTCGTGCCCGAGGCCGCGCTCATGCCGGAGGCCGCCGCGGCGGTGGCCCCCGGATAGACCAGTCCGACGACCTCGTCGAGGTCGACGCCGGCCTCGCTCAGCCGGCCGACGGCGGCCACTCGCAGGGGCGCCCCGAGCACCGAGTGCACCAGGCTCAGCGGGTAGACGCCCAGGTCCAGCAGGGCGCCGCCGGCGAGGTCGGGACGCGTGAGGCGCTCAACATGCAGCAGCGGCTGGAAGTGGTCGGCGCGCACGTGCTCGATGGCGCCCAGCGCGCCGCAGACCGCGAGCGCGCTCACCAGGGCCTGGCCGGGCAGGAAGCGCATCCACATGGCCTCCATGGCAAACAGGCCCCGGTGCCGCGCGGCGCCGAGGACGCGGCGGGCCTCGACGGCGCTGCGGGCGAAGGCCTTCTCCACCAGGACGGGCTTGCCCGCCTCCAGGGCTAGGAGCGCGTGGTCGGCGTGGAAGGCGTGCGGCGTGGCGACGTAGACGGCGTCGACGTCGGGGTCGGAGACGAGGTCCTCGTAGGAGCCGTGGGCGCGAACGGCCTCGCCCTTGCCCGCACCCGGATGGGCCTCGATGAGGGACCGGGCCCTGGCGGCGTCACGGCTTCCGACGGCGGTGACGAGACCGGAGGAGTAGGCGGGCACGTCACGGGCGAAGGAGCCGGCGATGTGGCCGGCGCCCAGGATCCCCCAGCGCAGCACCGGGGCGCCCTGCGGCTCGGGGACCGCCCGGGCGAGGTCGAACGAGCCCCCGGCCTCAGCCAGGGCGGCCACGATCTCGCCGGGCAGGGCCGGGAGCATCTCGGTGGTACGGGTACCGGGTGCGGGGGAGTCGGTGCGTGTCATGCGCCCAGCGTATGCAGGCGCTCAGGCGGCCGTGAGACTGTGCGGCAGGGTCACCGGCAGACCGCGCGCGAGCACCGCAGGCCCTTGAGGCGGTAGGGTGAGTCGCGCAGCGCGAGTGGCGGAACTGGTAGACGCGCCAGATTTAGGTTCTGGTGCCTTCGGGCGTGAGGGTTCGAGTCCCTTCTTGCGCACCACGGTGCTCTTATACGAACCCGCACCACAGAAGGAACCTTCTGTGGACTCCTCAAACGAATCACGCTCACCCACTCGGGTGGGCGTTGTTCGTGGTGAGGAGGAGAATGCGGAGGTTGCGGAGGCTGAGGGAGCCGAGCAGGACGAGAGGTCTGAGGTCCCAGCGGAGGATGCTGTGCGGCGCTTCGTCCCGGGTTTTGTCCTTCGCTTCGGCTCGTCTGCCTGCTCATCGCCGGACCATCCCTGCGCTGCCTGCCGGGCGACGGTCAGCAGCCGTAGGCCGCTCAGCTCGTTGAATGGGAAGGCCAAGACGACGGCAGCGCTGGTGTGGCTGTGGGAGTCGCGGACCAGGATGGGCGGTGTACTGCCTGTCGGTGCAGCGCTGCTGCTGTCTCCAACTCCGCCTGCTGCTGACGATGGCCTGGCGGTCAGGCCGACTGTGGTGAGGGTCTCATCATTGTCTTTCGCCTGCTCGGATATGCCACTCGCACCATCCCCTGGTAGCACAACCCGTCCATCCTCGTCGATGAGTGGGTTGACCAGGATGTGGTCGAAGAAGACCTGGTTGAGCTGCTTCTTGAGGTGGTCGGGGGCGGCGGTGTAGAGCCGGGAGGCGTCTTCGAGCAGGTCGAGGGCTTGGCTGAGGTGCTGGCGCACGAGGCTGGCATCGGCTTGGTAGCCGGTCAGAGTGCGCTCGATGCCTCGGAGTTCTCGGCTGAGCCGGTCTTGCTCGTCTTTGAGGAGGTCCAGGGGGATGGCACCGGCGTAGTGGGCTTGGAGGAGCTGACGGCGCTGGTCCTCGACGTGGGTGCGGCGCACAGTCAGGGAGCGGATGTCATGGGCACTGCTGGCCTCGATCTGTTCCAGCTCCTGGAGCAGGTACTGCTCGACCAGGGCGCGGTCCTGCGGGGACAGGCAGACCGATCGGTAGACATCGGCCACCCGGGCTTCGACCTGCTCAATGAGCACGGCCCGGAAGGCGCAGTCGTGGCTGCGGTGGCGCCGGGCGCAGACGAAGTAGGGGTAGACAGTGCCGGAGCGGTTCTTGGCGTTCTGGACCAGGAGCCGAGCGCCGCACTGGCCGCAGACCACGGCAGAGCGCAGGAAGTGGGTGTGGATGCGCTCCCGCTCACCATTGCGGTGAGAAACGAGGATGTCCTGCACCGTCTGCCAGGTCTCAGCGCTAACCAGTGCCTCATGCTGTCCGGGGTACTCCACACCCTGGAAGGTGACAATGCCCTTGTAGTAGGGGTGACGCAGCAAGGTGTGCAGCCGATTGGCCGTGATGGGTTTGGCAGGCTTACTCGGCGTGGCAGGGACGGTCAGCCCCAGGCCGCTCAGATGGTCAGCCAGGGTCCGCACCGTCCACTGGCCGGTGGCGTACTCGGTGAAGGCCAAGCGCATCAGGGACGCTCGCTCGGGGTCGAGCTCGACGGTGCGGATCTCCCGACCTTGGGGGTCCCGGCTGCGGGTGTTGCGGTAGCCGAGTGGGGCCTTGCCCAGGGTGCCGCCACTGCGGGCCTTCTCGCTCATCCCCTTGATGACCTCATTGGCCAGGTTGCGGGAGTAGAACTCAGCGATGGAGCTCATGATGCCGTGCAGCAGCATGCCGCCCGGTGTCTGGTCGATATTTTCGCTGGTGGAGATGAGGCGGACACCCGCCTCATCCAGCACCCGGTTGATTTCGACGTCGTCAGCCCGGTTACGAGCCAGGCGGTCCAGCTTGTGCACGATGACGTAGTCGATGGGCTCCAGCGGGCTGGTTGACCTGTTCGCCTCATCGCCAGTACCTGAGGCACGACCAGCCTGCGAGAGAGCGGCGCCCTGCCGTCCGGCCGCGCGACCGGACAGACGAGACGCAGCGCCAGCCGTTGCCCCTACACTATTGTTCTCCTGTAGGTAGGCCAGCATCTGCTGCAGGGCCGGCCGGTTGGCGCTACGGGCCGACTCTCCTCGATCCACGAACTCCTTGACGATGAGCGCACCGACACTGGCGGCCTTGCGCTTGTTGGCGGCCCGCTGCGCTGGGATGGAGAAGCCCTCCTCCGTGCCACCCCGCTCGGCTTGCTCCCGGGTCGACACCCGGATGTACGACACCGCTCGCTTGGGCGTCAGGGCCTGGCTCATCGCGGCGAAGGGATCTGAGGCGCCCGGGGGTTCCATGGACGCCGGACCACCGCCCCCGGCTCTGAGCTCGGTGCCACCACGCGAGCTGACGCCACCGGACCACGCTGCGCCATCCGTACTTGCTGCCTTGCTTCCACTCATGACGACCCCCTCTCATGCCTTATTTGATCTATTCGATCATGTTCTGAATCTATTGACGCTCAGTTGGACGGAAGAGTCAAGTCAGGCGGACGCGTGGTCAAGGAAGGCGCCCAGGGATTTGCGTTGACTCTATGGGGGCGCCCATATCCGCCCTGACCTGCACCGATGTGGAGTCGATCCCTGTAGGGGCACCTACTGCGCTCCAGATTTCAGGGGGTTGGTCGAGATTCGTCGTCTCGCGAGTCCTGTCGCCCCCTCCCGCACCCCTGTCGAGTCTTGGATGGGCGTCGGCCAGCGTCAGCCGCCGACCTCACGCTGCGTGACCGCCCCTCCGCGCATTCCCCGGGCCACGGTTCCGACTCGAGTGCCGTGATGCTGCTTGCTGCCGATCCGCGATTGATAACCATATGCGCAAGACCTGCAAGTTTGCACAACATTTGATTTCGAAGTTGAAGAATATGTCTTTGGCCGAGGTTGGCGTGACGTCACAAATTGGAGGAATCGCACAATGGTTGGCGAGCTGGTCATGGACCTCGTACCAGGCATGCCCTGCGATAATGGGGCAAAGGTCGCTGATGGTGCCAACTGGTGGCTCGGGGGATCATCAAGGAAGACGACCATCCCTTGAGATAGCGCCAGATTGGGCGCCTACCACATGTATGGAGTTGCATGGGTCGTTTGAGAAGTGCTAGTCTATGGCCTGACTCACAACGAAGGTGAGCGCGGCTCGGGGGCCGAGAGCCCCCCAGGCGAGACAAGATCCCAAGATCCCGCAACACCGCAGTGCTTCGACACTGCGCCTAGATCGATCCACTGGCACGAGAGACCGCACCTCATCAGTGCTCACTGACGCTTAGGCACTATAGAGCAAGGCCGACCATTTGAGTCAGGCTAGCTCAGGAAGGAGGAGTCATCATGAACTCCTTCGCCCCCATCACCCTTCCCCTGCTCCCGCCGTGCCGCTTCAAGCGGTGGCTGGCCACCATCACAGCCGTACTCCTCACCACCCTGGGACTCACTGCCATCGCTCCGGCCGCGCAGGCGGCGCCGACGGAGGCGACCGCGACGGTGTTCTCCGTACCGGGCTGGGACTACGCGAATGTGCGGAGTGGGCCCAGTACCGACAAGGCGGTGGTCAAGACCATCCCTGCTGGCTCGACGGTGACGCTGGGCTGCTCCACCCACGGCAGCATCGCCGCTGGCCCGTACGGAGCCTCCAACCTCTGGTACAAGGTGTCTGGGACCGACACCTACATTGCCGACGTCATGGTGTTGACGGGGAGTGACGAGGCGGTTACCGGCGCGTGTACCGAGACAGAGGAGGTACCAGCACCCGCGCCCAAGCCCGCCACCCCGTCGCAGAACTACAACCGTTCGGCAGCCGTCCAGTGGGCGCATGACAATGTGCGTACCGCGCCACGTTTCGAAAGCGACTGCACCTGGTTCGTCTCTCAGGCGCTGTGGGCAGGAGGTTTGCCTAAATCCTCCGATTGGACTTCTAACGTTACCTCGCTCTCCATCAAGAAGCCATATCTCCTACAGCCCAGAGCGGCCACCGGGGCAGACTACCTGAAGAACTACCTCGTCAACGACACTGGCATGGCGACGATCACCGAGCTGAAGTGGAGTGACAACACTGCTGGAGGCGCCCAGCCTGGCGATATCATCGCCTACGACTGGAATAGCGGCGCTGACGGCGTGATCGACCACCTCGCCATCGTCACCGGTTCCACTCCTGAGGGCTACCCGCTCGTCTCTCAGCACACCCCCGCCCAGTACGACCGATACTGGTCTTACTCTGAGTCCGGTCGGGACTGGATCGAGAACGCCGAGAAGGGAGCGCGCGTCTACCTCATTCACATCGCCTACTAGTTGACAAAAGCCAGCCGGTAGCTCACAATATCCTCCAGCATGACCGCATAATTCATGCTGGAGGATATTGTTTATGGTTATATGCCCAGAGCCGGGATACATGAAGCAGCCATACAGTCACGAGATTATTGGTGACTGGGTCTTCACTCCTGTTCTTACGCGACATGTGGGTGGCGACTTCGGTCGCTCGTTAGACGAGCGCTGCGTCATCCCCTTCAATGCCAAGCAAGGCGTAAGTCTCTTCGCCTTCGGCGGTGAACTCGTCATCGTCGTGTCGTTGCTCATTTTTGCCCTGCTGACGCGGCGGCAAGCAAAGCGCACGCCACATACTCTCTGGAAGCGCGCGGCACGTGTGTCGATGTGGGTACTCCTATTCTACATCGTCGCTATATCGGCGGTGACTGCATGGCGGATCTTGAGACCCTAGGAGCGAAAATGTGCATAGCCTGAGAGACTCAGGAACTCGTTGACGTGAGGCTGCCATTGTAGATGCCACCGCTACACACAAGAGGTAAGAGGATTCAAGACTGCACGCCGAGTTCACAGATACTGACGCAGCCAGTCTGGAATATAGGGGTCGTCTAGAGCCCACGATTCGACCAGGCTCTCTTCCCGATCCCATGTTCTCTCGTCGCCATCGAAAAACTTCTGTCGATGACACTTGTACTTGACGACCTGGTCGCCTTCGCGGCGGTACTCATTCCAATAGTAGTTCTGCCTCCCGTAGCCTTTCCATTCATTGGTTCGGTAGATTAGCATGCGAAGCGCCCTCCTTGACATCGTGTAGTATTGATGCGTAGTTCATGCGTATTGGTTGCTCAGATCAAGCCTGCGTCAGACGGTTTGAAACGTAAGGATATCCAATGTCGTAGTGCTCGATTGGGCTCTTTTCCAACTCCTTGAGTTCACCACGTGAGGTGCGAAGCCAGTTGTGGCCAGCGGCATCGCGGAAGGCGAGCTCAACGCCGGGGTACGCATGCATACCACGCCAGCCTTGGGGGAACGGAAACTGCCAGTCTCCGGGTGGGACGCTCCTGAAGGTGTGACGGTAATTCTGATCCTGCTCGACGGGAGCGTGTCGCCCGTCCCCGTCCTTGATGACGAATGTCAGGGCCGCGTCGTAAATCGGCTTGCCTGAGGTGTTGCTGAGGATCTGGAGCTCTTGTGCCTCGTCGACCCATGCAGTGACTCGTTCGGCCTGGCGTCGGCGCCGGTCAGAGCGGTCTTGTTCATAGTTGGCCTGATACTGGTCCGCATTAGCCTTTAACTGCTTGTTAGAGGTCCGCAATGCGAGGACGGCTGTAATAGCAGCAATAGTGGCGCAGGAGGTACTGATTGCCGACAACCAGTCTTGAAGCACTGTTAATCTCCTTCTTGTAATTGTTGGACATTAGTGGTCATGAGTTAACGTAGGCAGAGCTTCGGTAACGATAGCATAATACTAGTGGCGGACATGGACGGTAGGCCGACGGGGGGTGCGCTACCCGTCTTCGATACGAATAGATGGATCGACGAATTCTTTGAGGCTTTACTGGCCGAATTTCCATTTTGGTATGATCTGGTCAGACGACTCCTTGAGTCTCGCGAAACAGTCAGCAAGGAACTCATTGAATGCCGCAACCAGTTCACCGAGGGGAGCGTAAATAAGTTTCGGGTCGGCGTCATCTGCCTTGATCTTGTTGTGCTCGTAGTTGATCGCTGTCGCTCTCGGCTGGTCATTACCTATGAGTGTGGAGTCAGAGTCGGCGAACGAGTGCTTCAGGGCGTTCGACAGTCGATTCAAGAAATCAAGGAAGTCTTTGTGGTCGGTCAAAATTGACGCTGGCTGACATTTCCTGACAGCACCGCCGATCATGTCAATTTTGATTTCAGAGGGATAAGCGCCATCCTCAATGTACTTCTCCAGATACCAGATAGTTGCGACAAGCTCGTCGGCGCACCGTCGCATTCCTGCGACGGCCTCTTCGGTGGCGAATAAATGGAGCTTTAGGGAGGTGCCACCTGTGACTATGTCGGCATCGGTAGGCTGAGGGGTTAGTTGAGTCCTCTTCCACACCCACCAATGAGAGTAGGCCTCGTCAAGCCGCGTGTTGACGTGTCCCAGCCGCATGCCGATCGAGAAGAACTTCGCTGAGAGATTTCCGAATGGCGTGTCGGGAGGCAACCAGAAGTAGTCCTGAGCGAGGAGCGTACTGTCGAACCGATCGCCTGTGCCTGGCTTGAGGATATACGCGAACACACCCCAATAATAGGCGTCGGTCCGCAGCCGCCGATTGAGGTAGCTGGCGTTGTGGAACGGCGCCATAGGTCACGATTCGGCCACGAGCCTCAGAGCGACAGTGTCCCTCCTACCTCCGCTCCCTCACCAGTTCCTCTGCCTCCACTCCGATGGTCTGGGCGATGCGCTCCAGGCTCTGCAGGGTGAGGTTGCGTTCTCCTCGCTCGACACCACCCATGTAGGTGCGGTGCACGCCCAGGACGCCAGCGAAGGCTTCGTGGCTGAGACCTTGAGGCAGCCGCTACCCTCCCAGCCCCCGCAGCAACTCCCCCGGATCACTGTCCAGCCCCTTGGCGATGCGCACGATGTTGTGCAGGCTGAGGTTGCGCTGGCCACGCTCAACCTGGCCGATGTAGGTCCAGTGCAGTTCGCAGCGCTCAGCCAGCTTCTCCTGGGACAGCTCCAGCTCCTCGCGGCGCAGGCGCACCCGCCTGCCGAACTCGCCGGTGACGGCGGAGAGCGGCGACTTGGGGCTGAGGCTGGGCACCACCACATCCCATAGGTCTCAAGACGATCGATCCAGAGACGATGAGTCTCAAGACGATGTATCCTGCTGCTGCCCGATCCAGCCGATCGAGGAGGTGAGCACTATGGGCGGCAGCCTGTGACCCTTGTTCATGCAGCGTGCCCTGAGGAGCGCGCTGTGACGGCGTCCGTCAGACGGCTCTCGTCCGGCGGGCGTTGTCTTGCGGGGATGACGGAGCTCGGTGGTGTGCTGGAAGCTGTTCGGCCGAGCTCGCGGGCGTGGCAGCCCGGGCAGCAGCCTCCTCGCTCGGGAGCGTCCAGACGAAGACCAGGCCGGCTCGCGGGAACAGCCAACCGTCGTAGCGGTAGCGCAAGGCGGAGGCATCTGGCTCATCGGAGATCCTGCCGCCATCACCCCGTGAGGCAAAGTCCATCAGAGAGACCTGCCCCACGACGTCAGGGTCGTACCTCAGCTCAACGTCCAAGTCCTTGGTTGGGCGATCGATGCCCAGGTGAAAGCTCCGCCCCTCACGAGACACGGTGGTCCGAAACCGAAACGCCACGACCACCGGCTCGCCTGCCCGGATGACCTCCTCACCCAGGTCGACCACGTAGACCTGTGAGGTGCTGTCAGCGTGGCGCTGGAAAGCAACATCGACACCATCGATGGTGAACTGCTCCAGTGTGAACACCGTCGGGTCGCTGACGTCGAAGCCTGGCGTCGGGCGGCGGTACCAGACACTGGTCTCACCGCGCTGAGCGACCAGCTCTTCGTAGCGCTGACGGTCACTGACCACGGCAAACTTGCGGAAACGGTGCCTCGGCACCACCGTGTACTCCCATCGAACCGTTAGGTCGAAGAAAGAGTAAGGAGCAGTGCTCCTTACTCTTGGTATACCAAGAGTTGCGTCGACGCGGGCGTCATACCACCGTTCCTCTGCCGCGATGGCCTGGTGCTTGATGTCAGCGTAGACCTCCTGGCCGAAGGCTGGGTCGCCGAAGCGCAGCCCCAGGCTGGTCCGCGCCAGATCGTCGAGCAGCTCCGGTGTGGCGATGCGTCGCAGATCATCTCGGTCGAAGCGGAAGGCCTCGATGAGGGCGTCTCGCAAGGTAGGTGCCTCATCGTGGATGGTCTGCCGGAAGCGTGCCACCGTCGACTCTTCTTGATCCCGGCGGAAGGTGTACTCGAACAGCGTAGACAGAAGGCCCGCGCCAAACAGGGTGCCACCAAGCTCAGTGAGTGGGAAGCTGTGCAGCCAGTTCCAGGTGCCGAGATCGAGGTGGTTGAGCCAGGCGGCGAGCATTATCAGGAGGATACCAGCCAAGGTCAGAGAGACCGCCAGCAGGGCCGCTTTGATGCGGCGGAGGCGATGTAGTGGTGATGGTGCGGTGTTGGCTGCCATTCATTGTTTAGTATAGCAAATCGACGACCGCTCTGCACGCTTTCCCTATGATTTTCTGTCTCGGCCCCGACAAATCTCGGCTTAGCCCTCGTCGGCGTCACGTTCGTCTTCTCTGTCGATGTGATGAGCGTCGGACTCGTAGCTCCTCGCCATAATTCGCAAGATGGCAGCCGTACGGGGCCACGTCAATTCAAGCGCTTTTGCATCAGTTTCATACTGCTGCGCCAAATTCCGCTCCTGGACGCCACCATCATACGCTCCGCGGACAGAGCCTCCGCGCTGGTTGTATCGCCCCCTAGAAAGGCCACTCTCAATCTCCGGGTTCTTGAGGCTCTCGAGAAGGTCACGAATCTCCTCTGCCGGCCAAATTCCGTCTCGTCCTTCCGGGCAGCGCGACAACACATTCCCGACCTCTTCATCGCCAAACTTGGCGCGCCCACATTCCGCTAGCAACCGTCGACACTCTGTCACCCAGCCAGCAAGATGGTCGGCATCAATAGATCCGTCGTCTTGAAGTCCTGGGATGCGCGACCAATACCACAGAACCTTCCAGACTCGCCAGACTCGTGTCGCGTATGCCCTCTCATCTTCATCCCTCTCTCGTGTCGGCTCCGTGCGGTCCTCGGCACGGTAAATTACCTTCACGAAATGGACAAAATCCTTAGGACTATTGCCGAGAGACCGGTAGAGCGCATCTGATGGCTTATGGTCGGGGGTGCAGTCAAAGAACTGGAACTCAAGTCCTGGTAGATCGGGGTCGTCAGGCACGGTTGACTCCAGCCACTTCAGCGCCCGCGCTACTCCGTAGCCGTCATGCTGAGCAGCGGGATCTAGTCCTGCGATGAGAAGGCTATACAGCACCTGCTTCACCAGAGTGCTTTCACATTGCGACTGGCGAGACAGCATATGGCTCAACAGCTCGAGTGCTCGCCACGGGTGACCATGCTCGACAAGCAGGGCCACGGCTTCTGCCTGCTCCTCGTCTGGAACGCTCAGGCAACTGGCAAAGGCCCAGTACGCAGCGACCGCATCATCCCCGAGCGAGTCGACCTGCGTCCAATACTCCTTGGCCATTGGCGCGATAGCGAGCAACCTCTGTTTACCTACAGAAGACATGTCTCCAGTGCTCAGTATCTTCTTCAGCCAAGCGAAGCCATCAATATCCAAGCGATTCCGCGCGTAAAACGCGGCGGCTCGCTGCAACGCCTCAGACTCCTCATCTATCCACCCCACGACGCTTGCGTCATCTAACGTCCCGGTGACGGCGAGGTAGGTGCCGACGAGATCGGGGCGCTCGACATCCTTTGCCAATGAACGAACTGCATCGATGCCGATTTCTGCAACATTCTTGATCGCGTCGCGACGAGCCCGATCGGCGCTTTCGTCAAAGCCGTCGTCATTGTACCGGCGTCCATCGATGAGGATGTCCCATTCCCACTGGAAGAGATACGAGTACCTGCGAGGGTCGCTTGGGTCCTCAAGTGCCTGCGCGATCTCTCTCATGTGTGCGATTTCCTGGTCGGTCATTGCCCAGGTTGCGTCCGCATAGTGCTGCTGGTGATCGATCTGCTGAGTCAGTGCGGCCCAGACGGTATGGCGGTCTTCGGAGTTCCATGACCCAACGGGTACCTCGTGCGCAAGATGGTCGAGAATCTTTGTCCGAGCCTCCGCCGGAATGCGATTTCCAGCATCAATAAGAGCGGTCCAACGGTCTGCTCGGCTGGTGGCGGCTGCGACTATCTCATCGGCTAATGCGGCGTGAAATTTTGCCATCTCATCGTAGGTGACCGGCCCGCTTGGCAGTTCCCAGTCGCGATACCGGGGCCCGGTGGAAGAAATGATAGATGAATGGCTCGGCTGAAGTAGGAGTAGCGTAAGCTCCCAGCCGACCTCCGGATATCGCCGATTGATAGCCTGGAGTACCTTGATCTTGTCATCAATATTCGCCGCGCTCTGGGTAGTCCATCCTACGGTGATCTTTTCGAGACTCTCAATGGGCCGGTTACCTCTACGGTCATCTCGATCGATATCTACATCCACAAGAGCTGCTAGTGCCATCGCGGATCGACCGTAGTAGTCTGACGACCAACAAAGGTTCTCTAACGCCCACAGGAGATGTGGATGAAGTGATGAGGGCCCAAAGATACCGCTTCCAGACTCCTGGAAGAGTGTCCGTACTATCGGTATCGGCTTGTCGAAATCCGCCAATATCACAGCTAATAACTCATCCGGCGCGGCTTCTGCCAACGTCGGAAGGACAGGAGCGAGGGTGGCGAGCGTCTGGCCAGTGTCATCGGCGAAGGCTTCATCGAGCAATCGCTGCACGATAGCGCTGGCGGTACGTGCGAGTTCATTCGATGATAGTGCTGCGAGCACGAGACCTTCCGCCACGTGGTCGCGAAGCGTGTTGCTGCGCCCAGGATGCACGCCTCGCAGCTGGGCTTCCAGTCGCTCGGTTGTGCCAAGGTTGCGGTATGGATCGTCAGCGAGAAGCATGTCGCGTACCAATGCGTCCCATCGCTGAACTACCTCTGGTTCCAGGCCCGGCAGAAGTAGCCGTGCAGCATCGACAGGATCTACAAGGCGCCACAGTCCACCTGACTGCACGAATGGTGCGTCCGTTTGCTGGCTCAGAGTGACCAGCAAACGGCGAATGTCCCGAATTGGTGTGCCAACGAAGGAGTGGATGAGTTCTTCATCGCGCGTATTACCGTCCTCCCAGGCTCCTACAAGCACCAGTGGCGCCAGAATAGCCGCAGTTTTGGCGTCACTCAGCCATGCAGGCTTCTGCTTGACTGGATTGCGTGAGATCGAACGAATGAACGCTGTCATGCTTCGGCGTCCGAGCGCGACTAGCCGTTCGGCACGACGAAAATCCACTCCTTCCTGTCGCAGTAGCTCCGCTGCCTCCTGGCGGCCGATCTTTGGAAGGGATATCGTCGCATCGTCTGCGCTGTATTCAGTGGCATCATTGATAATAGTCAGGACGCGATGCCCTCGATCCATGGCAGCGCCGATATCTGGAGCGTCGAAGCGCGGAATCAAGAGCAGTGGCGTCGGACTTTCAACAAGACGCGACCAGGCCGCATGGTCGTTCACAAGAACCGTATGTTCGACAAACTCGTCGCGTTCTAGAAGCGCTGCGTAAGTGAACGCGAGCGCGTCATCGACGCACGATGTCTTGATTGATACCGGCCTACCTAGGGCGTCGGTATCGAGCTCGTTCAGGAATTTCTTGACCTCCTCATTGCGCCGCGCACGGAAGAACTGGAGCGGAATGGTGGTATTCAGTTCCTTTTGAAAACGGTCCCACCAAGCTGAGAACATTGTGGCGCCTCGTGGCTGTAGGCCGAGTCGCTCAGAAATCCAGTAGTGAACGGCTGGTGTGGCCTGCAGCCAGCCCTCTAGGGTGTGGGCATCGATAACTTTGATGTCGGCAAACTTTTGTTCCTTGCGGTGCTCGTCTGCCCACTGCTGGCCTTTGGGCCAGTTTCGTGGCGTCGCAAAAATGTAGACGTACTGGCGAGCTTCATCACCCAGCTCTTGTGTGCGTTTGACGTAGTCGCTGTCGGCTTTCCTCTTCACTTGTTTATTGGTGCCGAGCTCAAAGCGAAGTTCACCGGCGGGCAAGTAGGCGCTCCCTATTGAGGCGGCGCTGCCATCCCATCCAGGCGCGGAAGTTCCCTCGTGAGCGCGCATGTCGAGGCTAGTGATGCCAGGTGTCTGAGCAAGTAGACGTCGTACAAGTTCGGGAAAGGCAGTCTTGGAGTCTTCTCGGTCGGCCCACTGGTTGAGTTCGTTCGCTGAGATGAGCTCTGGGTTGCCTCCGGGAAGCGCCGGGGATATTGATGAAGGGATCTGGGGAACGGTCGTCATGCAGTCATCATAGCTTGGAGCAGCTGACGCCGCGAATCTGTAGGGCGGATCTCTTGGACGCAGGCGCTGCTCCACGATGTGCGACCCGGGATAGTCGGAGATAGTGAGCCTTTCTCACCAGGATTCGTGTCAGGAATCGCGCCAGAGGGTGATGATGACGAGGGCGGCGGCCATGATCGTGGTGATGGTCGCGGGGCCCGGGGGAGACTCGTTGCAGGGCCCTGAAGTGCTTGAACATGGCATTGGCCCTCTCGG